>OFSD01000985.1_pt1 | contig 21506 bp, 20 predicted proteins | sample 1543191 | NCBI WGS metagenome assembly OFSD01 (sample SAMN04209221, study PRJEB22552) | human gut metagenome | biome: gut; material: feces | host: Homo sapiens | place: USA: Oklahoma
GGTGCATCTCACCACGGCCCATGACGCGGAAGGAATCGGTGGTGGGAGAATCCTCCACCTTCAGAGCAACGTCCTTCAGCAGCTCTTTCTGCAGGCGGTCACGAATCTGGCGGCTGGTGACGTACTTGCCCTCACGGCCGGCCAGGGGGCTGTCGTTGACGGAGAAGGTCATCTCCACGGTGGGGTCGTTGATCTTCACGAAGGGCAGCGGCTCAACCTGAGAGGGAGCACACAGCGTGTTGCCGATGGTGACATCGGGCAGGCCGGAGAATGCAACGATATCGCCTGCGGTGATGTTGTCGCAGGGCTGGCGGCCATTGGCCTGGAAATCGTACAGCTTGGTCAGGCGGCCGCGCATCTTCAGGTCGGGGTTGTGCCAGTCGCAAACGACCACTTCCTCGCCGACCTTGGCAACGCCGTTCTGGATGCGGCCAATGCCGATGCGGCCAACGAACTCGTTGTAGTCAACAGAGGAGACCAGCATCTGGAAGGGAGCCTCGGGATCGCCCTGAGGAGGCTGGATGGTGTCCAGCAGGGTGTCGAACAGGGGGATCAGGTCAGTGCCGGGCACATCGGGGTCCAGGCTTGCGGTGCCCTGACGGCCGCAGCAGAACAGGATGGGGCATTCCAGCTGCTCATCGGAAGCGCCCAGATCCATCAGCAGGTAAAGCACCTCATCGATGACTTCCTTGATGCGGGCATCGGGGCGGTCGATCTTGTTGATGGCAACCACCAGGCTCAGGTTCTGCTGCAGAGCCTTCTGCAGAACAAAACGGGTCTGGGGCATGCAGCCCTCAGCAGCGTCCACCAGCAGCAGCACGCCGTTGACCATCTTCAGCACGCGCTCGACCTCGCCGCCAAAGTCGGCGTGGCCCGGGGTATCAACGATGTTGATCTTGACACCCTTGTAGGTGCAGGAGCAGTTCTTGGCCAGAATGGTGATACCGCGCTCACGCTCGATATCGCCGCTGTCCATGACACGCTCTGCCACGACCTGATTGTCGCGGAAAGCGCCGCTCTGATGCAGCATCGCGTCCACCAGCGTGGTCTTGCCGTGGTCAACGTGAGCGATGATAGCGACATTGCGCAAATCGTTACGAACCATAAAATACAACCTCTCTATTTTGAATCTCAGTAGAAGTTACGTCATACGATTTAAGTTTATATCATCCGGGGGTGGTTTGTCAAGATTGTATAAAAATTTTTTGATGGATTCGGCGTTTTGCCTGAGAATCGGTTATCGATTTGGGCGGCATTACAGCGCGAAACGTGATATACTTAATGTACTAAAGTTGGATGATCCCGTTGGAGGTGTGTCTATGAAACTGACGTTTTTGGGTGCCAACCACGAAGTGACCGGCAGCTGTACCCTCTTGGAAGCGGCGGGACAGCGCTACCTCATCGACTGTGGTATGGAACAGGGCAAGGATGTCTATGAGAACCAGCCCATCCCCGTTGCGCCGGGCGAGATCGACGGCGTGCTGGCCACCCATGCCCATATCGACCACACGGGCCTGCTGCCCCTGCTGGTGCGCAACGGCTTCCGGGGCAGAATTTATGCCACCAAGCCCACGGCAGAGCTGTGCAGCATCATGCTGCGGGACTCGGCCCACATTCAGGAGTTCGAGGCCGAGTGGAAGAACCGCAAGGGCCAGCGCTCCGGCGCGGAGCCGGTGGAGCCGATGTACACCATTCAGGACGCCGAGGCGGCCATCGCGCTGTTCCGGGGGTTCGACTACAACAAAGAGGTCGAGCTTGCCCCCGGCCTCGTCATCCGCTTTGTGGATGTGGGCCATCTTCTCGGCTCGTCCAGCATCGAGATCTGGGTGACGGAGAACGGCGCGACCACCAAGCTCGTCTTCTCCGGCGACATCGGCAACCTCCATCAGCCCATCATCAAGGACCCCACCTACCTGAAGGATGCGGACTATGTCTTTATGGAGTCCACCTACGGTGACCGCTGCCACGGCCCTAAGCCCGACTATGTGGGCGAGCTGGCGAAAATTTTGCAGCGCACCTTCGACCGGGGCGGCAATGTGGTCATCCCGAGCTTTGCGGTGGGACGCACGCAGGAGCTGCTCTACTTCATCCGTGAGATCAAGGAGAAGAACCTTGTCACCGGCCACGGCTGCTTCCCGGTCTATATCGACAGCCCGCTGGCCATCGAGGCCACCCGAATCTTCAAGGATACCGACCCCTCTTGCTTCGACGAGGAGGCCAACGCCCTGCTGGCCAAGGGCATCGACCCCATCCAGTTCCCGGGCCTGAAGGTCAGCGTTACCAGCGACGAGTCCCGTGCCATCAACACCGACCCCGTGCCCAAGGTCATCATCTCGGCCAGCGGAATGTGCGAGGCGGGCCGTATCCGCCACCACCTCAAGCACAACCTCTGGCGGAAGGAGTGCACCATCCTCTTCGTGGGCTATCAGGCCGTGAGCACGCTGGGCCGCTCCCTGCTGGAGGGGGCAACGAATGTCAAGCTCTTCGGCGAGTCCATCGAGGTGCAGGCCGAGATCTGCCAGCTTACCGGCCTTTCGGGCCACGCCGACAGGGAGGGCCTGCTGAAGTGGGTGAACTCCTTCGAGCCGAAGCCCAAGCGGGTCTTCGTCATCCATGGCGAGGACGAGGTGGAGAATATCTTCACCCAGACCCTCACCGAGCAGGGCTTCACCGCCTGTGCGCCCTACAACGGCGAGCAGTGGGCCATCGGGGCTGAGGGTGCTGTCTGCCTGAAGGAAGGCACCCGCACCCGCATCGAGCACCGCGTCAGCGAGGGTGCAGCCCGTGCGGCCACCGTCTTCCAGCGGCTGCTCAGCGCAGGCAAGCGCCTGCTGCGGGTCATCGAGCACAACGAGGGCGGCGCCAACAAGGACCTCGCCAAATTTGCCGACCAGATCAACGCCCTCTGCGACAAGTGGGACAGATGAGCAGGATGCACCGGCCGCAGTAAAATCGAATCAGATGCCCCCGGCCCGAGCCGATGTGTACGCACACGGCCCGGGCCGTTTTTTGCCTGCGACAGGGGCAAAGCGCGATTTTCTGCGCATTTTCGCACAAGTTTCCGACTATTTCGCAAAATCTGTTGACTTCACAGCGGCAAGATGCTACCATATGGCACAAGAAAAGACTGAAATGACAAGCAATGGTTGTTAACTGTGCCCGGGAGCCGCTTGGCATTTTTGTCCCGGCGGGTGCGATGGCAGAAGCGCCCCTGCCGGAAAAGCATCTGCCGAATCAAAAAAGGAGGTCTCTGGATGATAGAATACAAGCTCTCGCTTGCGTCCTCCGGCGCAGTAAAGACGCCGGGCAGCATGGATGCGCTGCAGCTCGGCTACAGCAGGAACTGCGGCGTCTACCGGCTGAGGGTGAGCGCCGCCGACGAGTGGAAGGGGATGACCCTCCGGGCGTTCTGGCACACGCCGGGCGGCAGCCCGCCCGCATCGCTGGTGGAGGACGGGGTGGTGGAGGTGCCCGCGCTGGTCACGGCAGTGCCCGGCGAAGGATGCATCACCTTCGAGGGCAGCGACGGCGTCCGCACCCTCACCAGTGCCGACCTGCGCTACCGGGTGGCCGCAAACTCCGGCACAGAGGACGGCACTCTGCCGCCGCCGGGCACTCCGGCATGGCAGCAGCTGGTGGGTCAGCTGGAAGGGGCCGGTGCCGACGTGGAGAAGAGCGCTGCGCGGGCCGAGACGGCCCAGAGCATCGCGTCGGACAGCGCCGCCGCTGCGGCCCGCAGCCTGAAGACCCTGCAAGAGGGCATCGCCTCGGGAAACTTCAAGGGCGAGAAGGGCGACCCCGGTGCACGGGGCGCACAAGGCCCGAAGGGCGATACAGGCCCGCAGGGGCCGAAAGGCGAAAAAGGCGATACTGGCCCGGCAGGCCCTGTCGGTGCGACCGGCCCGCAAGGCCCGAGGGGCCAGACGGGCGCGGCGGGAAAGGCGGCGGAAGTAGATGCCACCCTCGCCGTGTCAGGCGCAGCGGCAGATGCCAAGGCCGTCGGCAGCGCGTTGGCCGGGAAAGCCGCTGCCAGCCATACTCACAGCTACGCCGGTTCTTCCTCGGCGGGCGGTACGGCCAACAGTGTCAACGGATTCACCTTTGCGGCCCAGACGACCGACCCCGGTGCAGGCAGCAGCCTTGCCACCAACAAGGTGCTCATCGTGTATGCGTAAAGGGGGCAGAAGATGGCAAAGGGGATCTATGTAGGTGCGGGCGGCGTCGCCCGCAGGATGAAAAAAGCCTATGTCGGGGTGGCGGGCAAGGCCCGTGCAGTCCGGAAGATGTACGTCGGCGTCGGGAACAGGGCGCGGCTGTGCTACAGCGCAGAGCCGGAGTATGCCGGGACGGGTGTGCCTCTCGCGGCCCCGAAGTACGGCGCAAAGGCCGCAGCGGCAGGGAACAGTGCGCTCATCGGGGGCGGACGCTTCGCTGGCACGGCCTCGAACGCGGTCTGCAATACGGTGGACGCTTACGACACCTCCCTCACACGGACGGCCCCGGCGGCGCTGGGGGACAAGAGGTATCTGCATTCCGCCGTGCCGCTCGGGGCGCATGCTCTGTTTGCGGGCGGGACTGCTACGCCGGCCGCCCGAGGGGGCTATAACACGGTGGATGCCTACGACGCCTCCCTCACCCGGACGTCAGCCGCCGCGCTGAGCAGGATGCGGACGAGGATGGGCTGCACGGTGCTTGGCTCCCGTGCGCTCTTTGCCGGAGGCGGTCAGGGCGGCCTTACCACGGGCGGCGCTTTCACGACCGTGGACGTCTACGATGAGGCCCTCACCCGGACGGCGGGCACGCCGCTGTCCACCAAACGGTTCTTCCCGGCGGGCGCGACCGTCGGGAGCCGTGCCCTCTTTGCAGGCGGCACCCCCAAGGATGGCAGTCTTGTGGTGGACGCCTACGACGCTTCCCTGACCCTCACAGCAGCGGCAAACCTGAGCAGTGCCCAGAACAGCTATGCCGCGGCGGCGGTGGGCGGATATGCCCTCTTTGCGGGCGATACGGCCGATGCGGATGTCTACGACGCCTCCCTCACCAAAACAACGGTCAGCATCCTCAGCGCGGCAAGACAGCCGGATGCGGTGACGGCCGGTGGGTATGCATTTTTCGCAGGCGGCGATGAGTCCAACACGGTGGATGTCTGTGACGCCTCGCTGACCAGAACGACCCTCACCGCCCTGAGCGAGGCGAGAGACAGCATGGCCGCTGCCGCCGTCGGGGACTATGTGCTGTTCGCGGGCGGCAGGAATGCGGCAAGCCTCTACCATGACACCGTTGACGTTTATACAATATAAGGAATAGGAGGAAACTCAGAATGGCACGTTACAAGATCTACGACAACAGCTCCGATGTGATCACCCCGGTGGGCGAGGTGCTCACCGCCGAACAGTGGCTCGACCGCTACCCGTGGGGCCGCTTTGCGAAGATGATCGTGGGCGGCGGCGTCATCAACGGCAGCGTGGCCCTCATCTTCGACGAGGCCGTGGAGCGCTGCCGCAGGGCAGGCTGTGACTTCAGCGGCTGCACCACCGACGAGGACTACCTCGCCGCCATGGAGGCCTTCGAGGATGCCCCGCCTGCGGACACCGGTATCTCCGACCAGACCCGCATTGCGGACGCGCTGGAAGACATGGTGGCCCTGAGCCTGCCGGATGCAGAATAAGAAAGGAGACGAGAATATGAACAGCAAGGAAAAACTGGCCGAACGCTGGGAGCAGGGCCGCATCTCGGAGGCCATGCTGCGGGTGTATGTCCGCAAGGGCATCCTCTCCAAGGCGGAGCTCGAAGAGATCTGCGGGAAGAAGGGCGGAGCGGGGGACTGAAGATGTCGATTTGTGAATACAGCCTCCACCGGGACTCCACCCGGCAGCTCTCGCCCAGCTTCAAGGTGCGGGAGTTCGGCTGCAAGGGCAGCGACGTCGTGCTCCTCGACGAGGAGCTTGTGGTGCTGCTCCAGTGCATCCGGGAGCACTTCGGAAAGCCCCTGCATATCACCAGCGGCTACCGCACCGCTGCCCACAATGCCGCCGTCGGCGGCAGCAAATTCAGCCAGCACCTGCTGGGCCGGGCGGCGGACTTCTGGGTGGAGGACACCCCGGTGGCCTCGGTCGCCGCCTACGCCGAGACCCTGCTGCCCGGGCGGGGCGGCATCGGGCGCTACCCGAAGGACGCAAAGCACTCCACCCGCAAGACCGGCTGGGTGCACATCGACACCCGGGCAGATAAGAGCCGGTGGAGTATGTGAGGACAATAACATTATAATATAACAGAAAAGCGGCCCTCTCCCTGTTTTTCGGGGAAAGGGCCGCTTTTGGGTCTCCGGAATGGAATGCGGGTCAAAAGTGGGGCCGGAGGATAAAGAAAGACGCTGATTCTTTACGAACCAGCGTAATACATAATGGTCGACGAGTATCAGGATACGAACGTTGCGCAGTACCGCCTTATCTCGCTGCTTGCGGGGAACAACGGAAACCTCTGCGTGGTCGGCGACGACGACCAGTCAATTTACCGCTTCCGCGGCGCGACTATCGAGAATATCCTCAGCTTCGAGAAGCAGTATCCCGGCTGCGAGGTAATAAAGCTCGAGCAGAACTACCGTTCCACCGAGAATATCCTGAACGCTGCGAACGCCGTGATACGCAACAACAAGCAGCGCAAGGACAAGCAGCTCTGGTCTGCGCTGGGCGACGGTGACAAGATAAAGTGCTGCAATTTCGAGAGCGAGATAGCCGAGGCGCGTTTCGTTGCCGACACTATCCTTGACGGCGTGAAGGAAGGCAAGCACTACACGGATTACGCGCTGCTGTACCGCAGCAACTCCCAGTCGAGAAGCTTTGAGAACACCCTGGCGCGCTCGGGAATTCCGTACACCATCGTAGGCGGTCTGAGGTTCTACGACCGCAAGGAGATACGCGACATCATGGCGTACCTCGCGGTGATAAACAACCCGTATGACTCCGTGCGTTTCCGCAGGATAATCAACGAGCCGAAGCGCGGTATCGGCGACGCCACGGTTGAGGAGATAATCCGTATCTCCGACGGGCTGCATATTTCTCCGGTGGAGGTCTGCCGCGAGGCTTCGCAGTTTGAGTCGCTTTCGAGGAAGTCGGCTGCGCTGAAGGCTGCCGCAAACCTGTTTGACGAGCTGGACGAGCTTGCGGATTCGCTCCGCCTGGACGAGCTTATCGATGCCGTTGCGGAGAAATCCGGATACATCAAGGCAATGCAGGCTCTGGGCGAGGAAGGCTCCACACGTATTGAGAACATCAACGAGCTGAAATCCAACGCCCTGACGATGATACAGGAAAACGAGGATACCACGCTTCCAGATTTCCTCGAGCAGGTGGCGCTGGTTTCCGACCTTGACAGCTACGACGGCGACCTTGACCGGGTATCGCTCATGACGATGCACAGCGCGAAGGGTCTGGAGTTCGACACGGTATTCCTTGTAGGCGCCGAGGACAACATTTTCCCGAGCTACCGCAGCATAAACGACCCCGCCGAGATGGAGGAGGAGCGCCGTCTTGCATATGTAGCGATAACCCGTGCGAAGCGCATGCTGTATGTAACGCACACGTCCTACCGCGTGCTTTACGGTCAGACGATGAGAAACCGCCTGTCGACGTTTATCCGCGAAATACCGGAGGAGTACATCGAAAAGACCGGCGACCGTCCGAAGCAGGCGTCGACCTGGAAGAAGCCGGAGAAGCCGAACTACCTTGCTCAGGAAGCGGCGAAGATGGTAACGAAGCCGACGCCGGTAGTATCCGGAATAGTATTTGCGCCGGGCGACCGCGTGAAGCACAACGTATTCGGCCAGGGAACCGTAGACGAAGCAAAGCGCATGGGCAACGACACCATGCTGACGATCAGCTTTGACAACGGTCAGGTGAAGAAGGTAATGGCGAACTTCGCCCGCATTGAGAAACTGTGATCAGGAGGACTGCGAAGATACATGAGTAAGACTACGATAAACATGATGTCCAGCGCCACATCGGTGAAGGGTCAGGGCGTAGGCTCTGCGTATATAGAGCAGGTCGGGCTTGTGAGCAGCGAACTTTCCGACAAGTTCGAGGTCACGATAAACAAGCGCATTAAGGCGGACATCACACATTACCACACGATAAACTTTGGATATTATCTTTCGATGAAGTCACTCACTAGCAGGGGAAAGTCGGTAGGTTATGTCCACATGCTGCCGGAAACGGTGGAGACGAGCGTGAATCTCCCGCGCTTCATGAAGCAGATATTCTATAAGTACATGATCAGCTTCTACAAGCGCATGGATTATCTTGTGACGGTAAATCCGTATTTCATCGGCAGGCTGGCGCACTACGGCGTTGACAAATCGAAGGTTACGTATATCCCGAACTTCGTTTCTTCGGAGGTGTTCCACCCGGTTTCCCCGGAGGAGAAGATAAAGCTGCGCGAGAAATACGGAATAGATAAGGACAAATTCACAGTTATCTGCGCGGGTCAGCTCCAGGTGCGCAAGGGAGTTTTCGATTTCATCGAGGTTGCTAAGCGCATGCCTGACGTTCAGTTCGTATGGGCTGGAGGATTTTCGTTCGGCAAGATCTCCGACGGCTACGGCGAGATAAAGAAGATCTGTGATAATCCGCCGGCAAATGTGAAGCTGCTCGGAATAATCGACCGTGAGTACATGAACGAGGTGTACAATCTGGGCGACGTTATGTTCCTGCCCAGCTTCGAGGAGCTTTTCCCGATGACGATACTCGAGGCGATGTGCGTAAATATCCCGGTGTTCCTGAGAGGCCTTGATATCTACCCGGATATTCTTTTTGACTTCTACAGCAAGGCTGACGATGTTGACGGCTTCGTTAAGGAGCTTGACAGGCTCCACAACAATAAGGAGTATTACGCGCAGCAGTGCGAGGCTTCCAGGCGCGGAAATCACTTCTACTCAAGAGAGCATGTAACGAAAATGTGGGACGAGTTTTACTCAATGGTCAGGGATTCAATCAAGAAATAAATCAGAGCCGCAGGTTTCACTGCGGCTATATTTATATACGGTAACCTCTAAACCCCACCGCTTTATTCCCGATAGGGTGATCCTGAAAGATTTAAAACCTCACGCACAAGTTATACAACAAAATGGGCAGGCTCACCGCCTGCCCACTTTTGTCAATTTTTCGGAAGCGCCATAGTGAATGTAGTTCCGCTGCCCTCGGAGCTTTTGACAGTTATCGAACCGCCGTGGAGCGAAACTCCATGCTTTACGATGGAAAGCCCCAGACCAGTTCCGCCTATCTTGCGGGAATGGCTCTTATCCGCACGGTAGAACCGCTCGAATATTCGGTCGATACTATCCGCAGGAACCCCTATTCCCGTATCTGATACGGTCACTACGATATCGTCGCCGCTGCTGCGGACGTCTACGTCCGCCCTGCCGCCCTGTTTATTGTACTTCACAGCGTTGTCTAGCAGGTTGTAGATCATCTCCTCAAGAACTGTTGCTATACCGGTAAACTCGGAGCGCTCTCCGGTCACAGAGATAGTCACGTGCTTCTCGTCTGCCTGCGGGCGGAGCCGCTCTGCGGCGGACTGAGCCAGCTCGTACAGATCAACTCTCTCCCGTTGGTCGGAGAACGTGTTCTCGTCAAGCTGCGACAGCTTGAGTATATCCTGTATCAGGGTTATCATGCGGCCGGCTTCGTCGCGGATATTCTTCGCAAAGCCCGGAATGTCCTCCGGCTTTACGATACCGCCGACCAGCATATCGGAAATCCCGTAAATAGTGGTGAGCGGAGTTTTCAGCTCGTGGGAAACATTTGAGGTGAACTCGCGGCGCAGTTCCTCGCGGGCTTCCTTTTCGGTGATATCAAGGATTATCATGACTGCGCCGGTAACGCTGCTTCCCGTGAACGCCGGCGTTGCAATTACCTGGTATATCTTCTCGGACAGCGTGAGGTCGGTCTCGCTGCGCTTGCCTGCGAGGGCGTCCTCGACAGCGCTGCGGAATGCTTCGCTGCGGTTCAGGACCAGCACGCTGCGGCTGGAGCCGGTAAAGTCAGAGCCAAGGATCTTCAGCGCAGCCGTGTTATAGGAAAGCACCTCGGTTCGGCTGTCGATGATTATAAAGCCCTCGCTCATATTCTCTGTGATAAGCGAGAACTCCTTCCGGCTTCGGGTAAGCTCCGCGATCTGCTGATCTATCTCGTGGTTCTGCTCGCTTATGCGGTGGAGCAGCGGCGCGATCTCGCTGTAGCTCTCGCCGATGTCGGGATTCTTGAGGTCGATGCTGTTTATCGGCTTAACGACCACCCTCGCAACTATAGCTGCAACTCCCAGCGACACCATCGCCGCTGTAATAACAACCAGCAGTACTTCCCACCACATGCCTGCGATACGCGCAGCCACGGTATCCATCGTACCGGCAACGCGCACTATGCAGCCGTACCCGATGACCCGGGCGCAGTACACCGTCATCTCCGACATGGTGTAGCTTTCGCGTATTGCGGTGCCGGTTCCCGACTGCTTCGCAGCGACTACCTCCTCACGGCCGAGGTGGTTTTCCATTGTCGCTGGGTCGGCTTCGTTGTCGAAAAGTACCGTGCCGTCCTGACCGATATAGGTTATGCGGTTCTCAAATGTGCCATGGATATCATGGCTGAGCTTGCGGAGGCTCTCAACATCGTCGTCGGGCGAGGTGTTCTCCATCGTTGCCGCGAGAAGCATCGCCTGCTGCTCAAGCTGCCTCTTGAAAAGCTGCTGCTCCTTCGTGTAGGCTACTCCGAGCACCATTGCAACAGCAGAAATTATAGCGACCAGCGAAACGATGAACGCTCCGCCGAAAATTCGTTTCGTCATACGCGCTCCTTATGTTATGTCGACTGCCTTGTAGCCTATTCCGCGGACAGTTTCGATCATGCCGCCGCAGTCTCCGAGCTTCATTCGCAGCGTGCGGATATGTACGTCCACGGTGCGGCTCTCGCCGTCGAAATCGTAACCCCAGACCTTCGTGATGATCTTCTCGCGGGAAAGCACCGTGCCGATATTTTCAAGCAGGTAGCACAGCAGTTCGAACTCCTTGAAGGTAAGCTGAACTTCATTACCATTGACCCGCACGATATGCTTCGAGGTGTTGACGTAAAGCCCGCCTACCTCGTATTCCTTTGTTTCCTGCGAGGAAGTGCGGCGCAGCAGCGCCTTTATGCGGGAGATAAGCTCCATGGTGCCGAATGGCTTTGCAACATAGTCGTCGGCGCCGCTGTCAAGACCTATCACCTTATCATACTCCGAGCCCTTCGCGGTGAGCATTATAACCGGAAGCCCCGCATACTCCGGGTTGGAGCGCAGCTTCGCCAGTACCTGCATGCCGTCTTCCTCGGGGAGCATTATATCCAGCAGCAGGACAGACGGCGTTTCCTCCTTCAGAGCCGCCCAGAACTCGCTCGGGCGCTCGAAGCCCTTTGCCTCCAGCCCGGAATTGTTCAGCGCGTACAGCACGAAGTTCCTGATATTCGCGTCGTCCTCCAGCATGTATATCATAAATTGTCCTCTCTTTCAGCGGACCGGGCTCAGCGTTCTCCCGTGATGGAGTAGACCACCCATTCCGCGATATTTGTTGCATGGTCGGCGATACGCTCGAGGTACTTTGCCGCCATCAGCAGATCCATGAAGTACTCGGCGTCGCCGGAGTCGCTGCGCACCAGCTCGATAAGCTCGCGCTTTACCTCAAGGAAGCGCGCGTCTACCTTATCGTCTGCTTCTATGGCTGCCTTCGCGAGCTTCACGTCTTTTCTGACGAAGGAATCAACGCTCATGGTCACCATGCTGATGGCTTCGTTTGCCATGTCCGAGATATGCACCTTGCCCGCAAGCTCGGTGGAGTGCACGAATCCCGCTATTTCCGCGATATCCTGCGACTGGTCGCCGATACGCTCCATGTCGGAGATCATCTTCAGCGCCGAGGAAACGCACCTCAGATCCTTCGCCACCGGCTGCTGATGAAGCAGCAGCTTCATGCACAGCGCCTCGATGTCGTGCTCCATGTGGTCGGTCTCTTCCTCGTTGTCGTTGACCTTCGTTATCATCTCAGAGGTCTTTTCGTCAAACAGTGCCTTTACGGCGCAGGCTATGCTCTCTTCGCACAGCGCGCCCATCTTGATAAGTCCTACGTTGAGCTGCTCGAGCTGCTCGTCAAAACGGTTTCTCATATTATGCCTCCCTGGATCAGCCGAATCGTCCGGTTATGTAGTCCTCGGTGCGCTGATCCTGCGGAGTCGAGAACAGCTTGTCAGTGTCTGCGTATTCTACGACCTCGCCCAGCAGGAAGAACGCCGTCTTGTCGGAAATTCTCGCCGCCTGCTGCATATTGTGAGTTACCATAACTATAGTATACTCCTTTTTCAGCTCGATTGCAAGGTCCTCTATCTTGGAAGTTGAAATAGGATCCAGCGCGGAGGTCGGTTCGTCCATAAGCAGCACCTCAGGCTCTACCGCCAGCGCTCTGGCAATGCAGAGTCTCTGCTGCTGACCGCCGGAAAGACCCAGCGCGGATTTTTTCAGCCTGTCCTTGAGTTCGTCCCAGATTGCCGCGTCGCGCAGAGACTTCTCAACGATGTCGTCGAGCTTTACCTTGGAGTGAATACCGTGGGTGCGGGGGCCGAACGCGATGTTGTCGTAGACGCTCATCGGGAATGGATTCGGTTTCTGGAACACCATTCCCACGCGCTTGCGCAGGAGGTTTACGTCCATCTTGCCGTAGATGTCCTCGCCGTCGAGCAGAAATTCGCCGGTTATGCGGCAGCCCTCAACGAGGTCGTTCATGCGGTTGAGGGATTTCAGCAGCGTGGATTTTCCGCAGCCGGACGGCCCTATGAACGCAGTTATCTTGTTTTCCGGTATCTCAAGGCTGATACCCTTGAGCGCCTTGAAGTCGCCGTAGTAAAGCTCGGCGTTCCTGATATCGAATTTCATATGGGTTTATCCTTTCTTTTTCGCTATCCGGCGCTCGATAAGGTCGGAAACGAGGTTTATTAAGAATGTGAGCGCAAGCAGGACTACTGCGGAAGCAAACGCTTCGTTGACATGCAGGCCTTCGTTGGAGAGAATGTACATGTGAACGGTAAGGGTCGCAGCGGAGCTTCCCGAGCCGACAAGCGAGCCGGGAATGCTGTGTCCGGAACCGGAGGTAAAGATGAGCGCTGCGGATTCGCCGACGATACGTCCTATAGAGAGGATAACGCCGGACATGATACCGGGCACCGCCGTGGGAAGGATAACTCGGAACACTGTGCGCATCTTGCCCGCGCCGAGCCCGAAGCTTCCTTCGCGGTAGCTGTCCGGAACGGCGAGGAGCGCCTCCTCAGTGGTTCGGATAATCAGCGGAAGGATCATCATTGCGAGGGTGATAACGCCCGCCATCATGGAGAATCCCCAGCCGAAGGAGATATTGAACATCAGGTATCCGAACAGACCGAACACGATGGACGGAATGCCGGAAAGAGTCTCGGTGGTCACGCGGATAATTTTTACTAGCTTGTTGCCGCGCTTGGCGTACTCAACGAGGTACACCGCCGCGAAAACGCCTATCGGAACGGCGATCACAAGAGTCAGTGCGGTCATGATTAGGGTGTTTATCATCGCCGGCATCATGCTGACGTTTTCCGTGGTATAGTTCCAGTCGAACTGCTCCGCGGTGAGGTGCGGAACGCCGTTTATAAGAATATACGCGATAATGAAGATGAGCATTCCGACCGAGAATAGTGCCGCCAGCATTACAAGGATCATGAGGATCAGCGAAAGCGGGCTTCTGGCGTACTGCTTCAGGCGCGCGCCGAATGTCACGCGGTTGATGTAGTTCTCGGGCGCGGTGGTTTTCTTTTCGTTTGTCATAGCTGCTGTAGGAGCGTCAGTCATCAGTCTTTCCTCCTTTTAAGTGCAGAGAAGCAGAGGTTGATTATAAGTATGAACACGAACAGCACTACTCCGGTGGCGATGAGCGCTTCGCGGTGAAGTCCGCCGGCGTAGCCCATTTCCATTACGATGTTGGAGGTCAAGGTGCGTATGCCGGAGGTGATGCTATTCGGAATGACCGTCTGGTTGCCCGCTACGAGAATTACCGCCATCGTTTCGCCGATAGCGCGTCCCACGCCGAGGATTATCGCTGCAAGTATACCGGACTTCGCCGCCGGCAGCGAGGCAAAGAACACGCTGCGCTCATGCGTTGCACCGAGCGCGAGCGCGCCCTCGTAGTAGCTCTTCGGAACTGCGTTCAGGGAGGATTCGGTGGTCTTGATCACCGTCGGTAGTATCATTATGCCGAGGAGTATGCCTGCGGTCAGCAGTGATTTACCCGAGCCGCCGAACAGCTCCTTCATGATGGGAACTATAACCACCAGACCGAAGAATCCGTATACGATGGACGGGATCCCGGCGAGAAGGTTTATCGCGGGCTTCACGAAGCGGTAGAGCTTCTTCGGGCAGTAGTGCGACATGAACACGGCGCAGAGTATTCCGATGGGAACTCCGATAACGACCGCGATTCCTGTAACGAGGATAGAGCCGATTATCATCGGGAATATCCCGTAGTATCCGCTGGAGGGCTTCCACTTTGTGCCGAACAGGAAGTCGGTAACGCCGATCTCACCGATCGCCGGAACGCCGGAAGCGAACAGGTACACGCATATCAGCACCACTGCCAGTATCGAAACACATGCGCATATCAGGAACAGCGCGTGCATTATGCCTTCTTTGACCTTCTGCATAATAATACCTCTTTGTAAAATTTCCAGAATGTTACTTTACATTCTAATACTCATAAAAGTGCGCTGCACGTTAGCTGGAATGCCGCAGCGCAGCGCGTAAGGGAAGGGAGAAACCTATAAACTATATGCGGCAGGACGCCGCAAAGTTGTCGCCAAAAGTACGGCATGGACGCCGGGATTTCAAGCGACAACGGGGAGAAACCTATAAAGGTGAGATTATTTAAATCAGCCGAGCTCGCTCCAGTTGTTGATCTCGCCGGTGTAGATCTTCATTACCTCGTCGGAGGTGATGTTCTCGATGGGGTTCTCGAGGTTTACGATAACCGCGATACCGTCGTCGGCGATCTTCATTTCGGTCAGACCTGCGTCAAGCTCTTCCTGCTTGAGTTCACGGGAGGACATACCGATATCGCATGTGCCCTCGGTCGCGGATGTGATACCTGCTCCGGAACCGGTCTGCTGAATGTCGATGGAAACATCAGGGTTAAGAGCCTTGTATGCCTCGCAGAGCTTCTCCATGATCGGACCTACGGAAGTGGAGCCGTTCAGGGAGATCGCGCCGGTAACTCCGGAGGGAGCATATGCGCCGGTGGAGTCGATGGCGATGTAGCCGTTGTCAGCGATGATCTTCTGACCGTCGTCGGACTCGATGAAGGCGATGAGATCCTTAGCTGCGGCGTTGCCGTCGAGCTTTGCCTGCTGATAGCATACGTTGAACGGTCTTGCTACAACGTAATCACCGGACTTAATGTCGTCTACGGAGCACTCAACGCCGTTTACGTCGAGTGCCTTTACGGTGTCGTTGAGGGAGCCGAGGGAGATGTATCCGATCGCGTCAACATTGCCTGCTACGCTCATCATAACGCCGTTGGTGGAGTTGGAGATCTCAGCGTCGCCGCGGGTCATATCTTCCTTCTCGCCTGCTTCGTTCTTCTGTTCAATGCCCATCAGCTCAACGAACGCGCCTCTTGTACCGGAGCCGTCCTCGCGAGATACTACTGTGATGTCGGTGTCAAGCTTGGAAGCGGTGCTGTCAGAAGCGGTGGAATCTGCTACGGAACTGTCAGCAGCAGCGGAGGTATCAGCGGCAGAAGAGCCTGCCTCAGCAGCGGAGCTGCTGTTGGAGGAAGCGCTGGTGGTATTTCCGGAGCAGCCTGCAAGTGCTGCTGCCATAAGCAGAGCGGCCGCGCTTAATGTGATCTTTCTTGTAGTCATAATGTTGTTCTCCTTTAATATACTGCGTAATCATTTACGCTTATGCTGTGATCTTTCCTTGTCACAAGCATATTATATCAGGAGAATGTTAAATCCAAAAGACAGGGTATGTTAAATCTCTGTAAAATTTAACTTTTTTCATTTCTGGTTAAAGCCAGGGTATGTGTACTTTTTGAATCGCAGATAAACTATAGGTAACTTCTAAAAACCTCTTTGAAAAAGAAGATAAAAGTGATATAATAAGGAAATGAAACAGAAAACAGATTACCTATTTTAATCTATTAGTTCCGTGCCGGGGTAGAACTGCTGTAGTATTTCCTGAGCTGACAAACCGGAGCGCGCCATGAGATCCGCTGTGTAGACGCTCATGCCAACACCGCCGCCGCTTCCGCGGGTGCGGAATATGAACGAGTCGTGCTCCTGCGTAATTGCAACAGCCGCGCTGCGCAGACCGAGCGCTTCCCGGAGCTGTTCTCCGGTAAGTTCCACGCCGCCGAACCTGATACAGCGCAGCGTTCCGTTTTTTGTGTACTGCGGCTCGGAGAACCACTCCGCCTTGTCTGCGGGGAGCACTACGCTTCCGGTGACCGGAGCCAGCATTTTCCGCACGGCGGTGCAGGTGTATTCTGAGCTGGCGGAGTATTCCGGTGAATCCGGGTCGCGGCTGAGCTTCAGCGCCGGAAGGTAGGTGAAACCTCCGTCGTCGGTCACGCCGGAGGATACCCGGCAGCAAGGCGTGTACGCCGGTCCATCGTTATAATAGAGGCACTCCTTAGCCGCGCGCTCCGCAACTCTGGAAACGCGCTCCAGCCACTCGGGATACTGGTCGGCGTAGCGTTCCTCCAGCTCATCAGGCGAAAGCCAGTCCGGGTAGATGTCGCCGCGGTCGGCGAGGTCTGCGCCGAAATCAGCTTCGCAGTTCTGCATGCAGTACTGCGCCTGGCTTGAAAGCGCGATTCCCGCCGCAAGCAGGGTCTCCTCCTGAAATGACGGGTCAGCAGCGGCGAATATGCAGCCGGCGAGGTACTCGGAAAATCCTAGTGTGAGTATGCGGTTTTCGTCTTCGATGAGCAGAGTTACGTTCTCCGGCGCAGGCGATGGAGCCTCACGACGGCAGCCGGTGAGCATTATTGAAAATCCCAGCAGGGAAGCAAGTACTGGTTTCGGGAACTTCATTGCAGCGATCCTCCATTATAAATAAACCACAAACGAGAATTTTGCAACCTGAAAATAAAAAATATTCAGAAAATGCGAATAACGCTTGACAATCACGGCGAAATATGCTACAATATACTTATATATTTCTTAATTTAAAAATTCCGCCTGACGGAACGGCGATTAAGACCAGTATAAAAATATGGCACGGAGGCGGATCTTCTAACCAATGAAAAGAATGGAACAGCTCAAGAACTCTGCTACCTTCAAGCAGATGTGCGACGATTTTTTAAGCACTACGGCTATCGATCCCAGCCTGCCCGGAAAGTTCGGAGTAAAGCGCGGCCTGCGTAATTCCGACGGTTCCGGCGTTGTTGCGGGCATCACAAACGTATGCTGCGTACATGGCTACGTTATAAGCGAGTGCGACAAGCAGCCCATCGAGGGCGAGCTCATCTACCGCGGATACAACATTCGCGATATCGTGAACGACGTGCTGTCGTCCGGGCGCTACGGCTACGAGGAGGTCGCGTATCTCCTCCTGTTCGGTATGCTCCCTGACGAGCGCCAGCTCACTACGTTCTCACGCCTTATCGCTGAGTACCGCGACCTTCCCATGTACTTCAGCGAGGACGTTATCATCAGAAATCCGTCCCCGAATATCATGAATAAGATGGCTCAGGCAGTGCTTGCGCTGTACAGCTATGATTCCGCGCCGGAGGACAAGTCCGTTGAGAGCGAAATGCTCAAGGCTATTTCGATCATCTCCAGACTTCCTGCGATCATGGTAACTTCCTACCAGGCAATGCGTCGGTTCTACCACAACGATTCAATGGTAATGCACCAGATAAACAAGGACGAGAGCCTTGCAGAGAGCATTCTTTCCACCCTGCGCGACGACCGTTCCTACACTACCGAGGAAGCTCACCTGCTCGACCTCTGCCTTATGCTCCATGCTGAGCACGGCGGCGGAAACAACTCGACGTTCACCTGCCGTACCGTATCTTCCTCCGGCACCGACGCCTACTCCGCATACGCGGCGGCTATCGGTTCGCTGAAGGGTCCGCGTCACGGCGGCGCTAATATCAAGGTTATGGAAATGCTCGACTTCGCAAAGGCGGGTATCAAGAACTGGGATAACGACCAGGAGGTCAGCGACTTCCTTCACAAGCTGCTCCGCAAGGAAGCCGGAGATCATTCCGGGCTTATCTACGGCATGGGTCATGCGGTTTACACTCTGTCCGACCCGAGAGCGAAGATACTCAAGGCCAACGCGATGAAGCTGGCTAAGGGCACCGAGTTTGAGAAGGAATTCCTGCTGCTGGACAGCATCGAGAGACTTACTCCGGGAGTATTCGCGGACGAGCGCGGTGATATCAAGAATATATGCGCAAACGTGGACATGTATTCTGGTCTGGTATACAAGATGCTGAAGATACCGGTAGAGATGTACACTGGTCTGTTCGCGTGCGCGAGAATCTCCGGCTGGTGCGCCCACAGAATGGAAGAAATGATCAACGGAAAGCGCATAATCCGTCCGGCTTACAAGGCGATAAACCTCAACAAGAACTACATACCGCTCAGTCAGAGAATATAATGCACAACAGGCTTTCAGCCTGAAATATTACTTAATTCAAGAGGGATAGTGTCATGGCAGAAGAAAAGAAAGCTGAAAAGAAGGACAGGTTCAAGCTGGCAAAGGAGTTCAAGGCGTTTATCTCAAGAGGAAACGTGCTTGATATGGCGGTAGGTCTTATCATCGGTTCTGCGTTCACCGCCATCGTCAATTCGCTGGTCGGCGACCTGCTGATGCCGCTGCTGGGACTTCTTATCGGCAAGATGGATTTCTCGCAGCTCAAGCTCGTACTTCAGCCCGCGGTTGAGGAAGTCCTCGATGAAACCGGCGCGGTGGTTACTCCTGCGGTCGCTGAGATCTCGCTGAACTACGGCTCGTTCATTCAGTCGGTTATAAGTTTCCTTCTTATCGCGCTGGCTGTTTTCATTCTTGTGAAGGCTATCTCAAAGCTCCACCGCAAGAAGGAAGAAGAGCCCAAGCCCGAGCCTAAGCCGGATCCCCAGATCGTTCTGCTTACGGAAATTCGCGATCTGCTTAAGGAAAAGGAAACTTCCGTAGATAAGTAAATCAGTGCCCCTGTAAAATCAGGGGCATTTTTGTGCTGTGAAGTACGAAAAGGCGCTTGACAATTGGACGAGATGGTGATATAATGTCACATGGATATACTGCAAAAAAGGAGAAATACATAAAATGTCAATGAATTTCCGCAGGAAGCTCCCCGTACCGAAGGAGATAAAGGAACTTTACCCGCTCAACGATAAGATCAAGGCTATAAAGACCGAGCGCGACGCGATGATCGCGGACGTTTTCACCGGGAAGTCTGACAAGTTCCTGCTTATCATCGGGCCGTGCTCCGCGGATAACGAGGATTCAGTAATGGACTACACCTGCCGCCTTTCCAGACTTCAGGAGCAGGTCAAGGACAAGATCATTATTATCCCGAGAATCTACACCAACAAGCCAAGAACCACCGGCGAGGGCTACAAGGGAATGATCCACCAGCCAGACCCCACCAAGGGCGAGGACATGCTTGAGGGTCTTATCCACGTGCGCAAGCTGCACACACGCGCCATTGAGGAGACCGGTCTTGTGTGCGCTGATGAAATGCTGTATCCCGAGAACTACCGCTACCTTTCCGATATACTCAGCTATGTCGCAGTAGGCGCGCGTTCCGTTGAGGATCAGGAGCACCGTCTTACCGCCAGCGGCATGGAGTGCCCCTGCGGTATGAAGAACCCCACCAGCGGCACGATTTCTATCATGCTGAATTCTATCCGTGCGGCTCAGAGCAGCCACACGTTCATCTACCGCGGCTGGGAGGTCAACACTGACGGCAATCCGCTTGCCCACGCTATCCTCCGAGGCGCGCAGAACAAGCACGACCAGACTATCCCGAACTACCACTACGAGGATCTCAAGCTGCTGTACGATATGTACCAGGAAAAGAACCTCAGGAACATGGCGTGCATTGTGGATACCAACCACTCCAACAGCGGCAAGAAGTACCTCGAGCAGATCAGAATTGCAAATGAGATCCTCCATTCCATGCGCCACTCCTCGGAGATACGCAGCATGGTGAAGGGTCTGATGATCGAGAGTTACATCGAGGACGGCGCTCAGAAGGTTGGCGACGGCGTTTACGGCAAGTCGATCACCGACCCCTGCCTTGGCTGGGAAAAGAGCGAAAAACTGGTTCTTGAGATAGCAGACCAGCTGAGATAATAAATTCCGAATAAATATTAAAAGCGTTGACGGGAATCCAGTAGTCCCGGAATATCCTTTCAGAGAGCCGCTGTATGGTGCGAAGCGGCAGGATTTCCGTGCGGCGAATTACCTCCCTGAGCGGCGGTGCGAAAGCGTACGCAAGTAGTTCCGCACGGGTAAGCCCGTTATAGCTGTCAGAGGCGGGAGAGATCCCGCAAACTGAGGTGGTACCGCGATAATTCGCCCTCTGTGAGTTCTGCTCATAGGGGGCTTTTGTATTGTACAGACGTTATCGGAAATAATACCCGGGAGGTGATCATATGCAGTTCAAATTCTGCCCTGAGTGCGGAGAGAAACTAATAACAAAGACTATCGGCGACGAGGGCGAGATATCATTCTGCGAAAACTGCGGCAGACCGTGGTTCAGTTTTTCCTACCCATGCGTGATATGCCTGCTGACCGACGGCGCGGGGAAGTACGCTTTGATACGCCAGACCTACGCAACCAGGAATTACGTCTGCGTTGCGGGGTTCATCAAGGAGCACGAGACCGCCGAGCAGACCGCTCTCCGGGAAATACGCGAGGAAACCGGGCTGGAAGTACTGAACATGCGGTATATCAGCAGCTATTACTATCCGAAGCACGATAATCTCATGCTTGGGTATCTCTGCACGGTGAAGCACGGAGAGTTCCGGCTTTCCGGCGAGGTGGAAACGGCGGGGTGGTTCGGGCTGGAGGAAGCCCGGGAGCTTCTCAGCCATGGAACGGTCGGCAAGGACCTGATGAGAGATTCGCTAAGAATGAACGACGGGCGCTGATTCAGGCGCGGTGAAAGGGGTGGTATCAATGGAAATCAAGGTTTCCATCGCTTATGGGAGTTTTCCCGGATAATACACAGTTCAAAGTTGAAAAATTAACATATCAAGGAGAAAAACAATGACACTTTACGACGAATTAGTAGCACGCGGACTCATCGCGCAGGTAACCAACGAGGAAGAGATCAAGAAGATGATAAACGAAGGCAAGGCGACCTTCTACATCGGCTTCGACCCCACCGCTGACTCCCTGCACGTAGGACATTTCATGGCTCTGTGCCTGATGAAGCGCCTCCAGATGGC
>OFSD01000990.1_pt1 | contig 21345 bp, 19 predicted proteins | sample 1543191 | NCBI WGS metagenome assembly OFSD01 (sample SAMN04209221, study PRJEB22552) | human gut metagenome | biome: gut; material: feces | host: Homo sapiens | place: USA: Oklahoma
GGCATGGCTATCTGGATATAGTCGACTTTATTATTCAGAGCTGTACCGATGTGGAACGAAACCTACAGGAACTATACCGTCGTGTGGCTTTCAATATATGCATAGGCAATAGTGACGACCATTTCCGCAATCATGGTTTCCTTTTGACTGCAAAAGGTTGGACACTTTCTCCTGCATACGACATGAACCCCACTTTGAATGAGTATCAAAGTCTGCTGGTTTCATCAACCTCTAATAAAGCAGAGCTGAGTATTTTGCTGGATGCTTGCGAAGGCTACATGCTAAACCGTAAAACAGCAGAAAAGATTCTTTCGGAGGTGATTGAAGCTGTAAAAGGATGGCGCGAATTGGCAACACGATTAGGAATTTCCAAGAGAGAGATGGATGTGTTTGCCGGAGTGTTGGATGGGCGATACAAGGCGGAATAACTATTATAGTGTGCCCATTTGCCAAGCGATACGAGGTAGAGGGTTGATTTGTATGTGGTTGAGCGATAGGATGTGATTGAATTTTATATTATGCTGTGCGAACATAATGTTTGTGCAGCATAATTTTTTGAAAGGTGAAATTCATTGATGGAATAGATAAAAACGATACATGTATTCTTTTGCATATCTTTATGCCAACTGTAGTCATTCCTTTAAACGATGTTTTTGTTGCTTATCTACTTGGCTATATAGGAAATTAGATGTATCTTTGTTTGCAATATAACGAGTATAAATTGAATACTAATGTCGAATAATCAACAAATAGTAATGAATAGAATTAAGGCGGTACTTGCAGAAAAGCAAAGAACGAATAGATGGTTGGCAGAGCAAATGGGTAAGTCTGAGAATACAATTTCAAGATGGTGTTCCAATAAGTCGCAGCCGTCTATTGCCCAACTACAAGAGATTGCAAACTTGTTAGATGTTGATGTTCGTGTATTATTAAAATCGCAGAAAGATAATTTATAATGTCAAAACGTATTGATTATATAATAGATGATATCAAGGAGCAGTATCTTGAAAATGATAATAATATACCTTGGATTATCGGATTTAGCGGAGGTAAGGATAGCACGGTTGTCCTAACTTTAGTATGGAGAGCGTTGCTTGCTATACGAAAGGAGTTAGGAAACATTGCCCTTACTCGACAAGTATATGTTGTAAACAATGATACACTTGTTGAGAATCCTATCATCACAGATTATATTGTCGAGGTGATGGATAAAATTCAATCAGCCGCTATCGACCAGAAATTACCAATCAATGTTCAAACAACAGTTCCGAAATTAGAGGATAGTTTTTGGATTAGTTTCTTAGGTAAAGGTTACCCTGTACCTAATAACACTTTCAGATGGTGTACTGATAGATTAAAGATTAAGCCTACAACTCAATTTATTCTTGATAAGGTAGATATTATGGGAGAGGCTATAGTACTTATTGGTACTAGGTTAACAGAGAGTGCAACCCGGGCAAAGTCAATCCGTCGTCATGAAATTAAAGGTAAAAGATTGACCAAGCATCCATTGAATCCCAATACATATACATATCCGCCAATTAAGGACTTATATTTAGAAGAGGTTTGGTATATTCTTAATAACGAGCCTTCGCCTTGGGGATATGATAATAAAAAATTATTCCAAATTTATGCTGATGCAACAGCTGATGATTATGAGTGTCCAACTGTGATAACTGACAAAACTCAACCGTCTTGTGGTCAGAGTCGATTTGGTTGTTGGGTATGTACTGTTGTGAAAGAAGATAAATCAATGAAAGCCCTTATTAACAATGGTAACCAGTGGATGGCTCCTCTATTAAAGTATCGAGATGAGATGGTGGCAGGTCGTAACATATCGGAAAATCGATATGCCACACGGCGAAATGGACAAGCCGCACAAGATGCAGATGGACATAATCAAGGTAATTATACCTTTGAGTATCGTTGCGAAATGCTTCGTAAATTATTGGAACTACAGCGAAATATGCAGCAGGTTAAACCACATATGGAATTGATTTCAAACCAAGAATTAGTCGCAATTCAAATCAATTGGTATCGAGATGGTTTCTTCTCACCTAAAGTAACAGACATTTACAATGAGGTATACAATCGAAATATGCCTCTTGAGAATATGCAATATCAAGAGCGCCTGATTCTTGAAAAGGTTTGTGTAGAACATCCTGAAGATTATCATTTGATTAATGATCTGGTGTCGCTTCAAAAAAGTAAGACTATTTTGATGAACAACAATGGGCTTCAAGGCGATATTGAGAAGCGATTAGATAACTACCTCAATCAACAATAAGATATGTTTATCGAGTCTATAATATTACATAATTACAGAGCGTATAGGGGGCATAACAAAACCTCTTTTAAGCCAGATACAAAAAATATATTTCTTGTGGCTGGCAATAATGGTTTTGGTAAGACGACATTCCTTACATCACTTGTATGGTGCCTATACGGTAAACTAATGGCAGATGTTGATGACAAGTTTAGAAGAGACATCAACGATGCTCAAGGATATAAGAATTATGCTCGTCAGAGCCTACATAAGGAGCTTGCAAATGCTGTTAACGCATATGAAGTTAGTTTAGAAGAGCGAAAGCAAATTGTAAAGCACGGCTATTCTTCAGAGAACGAATACATAAAAGAAGATTCTCAGTACTATGTAGAAATCGGTCTAACGGATGTATTTATTCCATCTATACCTTGCCGAACTATAACCATTCGTAGAACCTATGATTATTTCCTTGACATAGAGTCTGTTGAGGTTTTGATTGACGGTCAGGCTAATGAATTGGCCAAAGAGGTCGGTTATGATATCTTTATTAACGACTTTATTCTGTCAAAAGATATCGCAAAATTCTTCTTCTTTGATGCCGAAAAGATTGTTAATCTTGCTGAAGTAAAGTCTATTGATGAAAAGCGTCGCTTGAGTACTGCATATAGTGAGGTTTTGGGTATTAAGAAATATGAGGATATTAAACGAAATCTTGAAAATCTTCGTCTTAAATTTAGGCGAAATGCCGGCTCAACAGCAAGCAAGGCTAAGTTAGATAAGCTTACTAGCAGTGTGACTGATATTGAGGTTAAAATTAAAGTCAAAGAAGCGGAACGCGAAAATATAGATAGTCAAATCCAACAATACAGAACTGAGTCTATTCAATTGCAGGAACGATTGATTCGAGAAGGTAATGCAATAAGTGTCGAAGAACTGAAAAAACAGAAAGAGTTGCTTGTTGCTCTAAAAGACAAGGATACGAAACTGAAAAACCAATTACGTGATATGTTGGATATAGCACCTTTTGCTATATCAGGAAAATTATTTGTCAATTTGATGGGGCAAGTTGCTGCCGAAAAAGATGTCAAAACGTCTGCGGCAAGTTGTGAGGCAATCAATTCAGCGTTGCAATCTATCCATACTCAAATTACAGATGCTGTAGCCACTTTAAAATTTTCCACTTCACAAAAGCAAGCAGTTGAACATATAATAGCCGAGGTATTTGCTAAAAATATTCTTGACATAAGTGATGCTACTATTGATGATGTTAAGATACTAGTTGATTACACTGATAATGAAGTAAATGAGTTCCAAGCATTATTTGACAACATTAGATACTCTTTCAGTGCCATATTCAAGCAATTAGTAAAGGATATTAAAAATAATGCATTATTCCTAGCCAAGACACAGCGTAAGATTGTGGAGGCGGAATATGATGACGGTAATGCAAATGTCAAAGAGATAAGAATGCGTAAGGCTGAGGTTGATGAATTGTTGGCACAGCTAGAAATTCAAACACGCCAAATGTCTGAACAGATTGGAACACTCAATAAAGATATTAAAGTACTAAAGAAACAATTATCCGAGGTTGCGAAAAATGTTAGAGTTGATAAATCTGATAAAGAGAAAGATATTATTGCAGAACGACTCATTGGTGAATTGACTACTTTTTTATTTGAATTGCGAACAAAACGCAAATTATCACTGGAAAAGAAGATAATGGCAGGTATTGATGTGTTGATGCATAAAGTTGATTTTATACATAATGTGCGGATTGATTTGCAGGATGATATTATTGAAATTGAACTATTAGATAAGACAGGAGAACTTCTTAGCAAAGAAAAGCTATCAAAGGGAGAGCAGCAATTATACGCAACTGCGATTCTTAATGCACTTGTTGAGGAATCGGGTATAGAGTTCCCTGTATTTATCGATAGTCCCTTGCAGAAGTTTGACAGCATTCACTCTCGCAATATTATAACAAAATTCTATCCTAGTGTATCGAAGCAAGTAGTCATTTTTCCGTTGCTCGGCAAAGAGCTATCGGAAGATGAATACAATGCATTGCTACCAAATGTTAATAGAGTTTATGTTATAGAGAATGAGGATGGCTGTTCTTCGTTTAAGAAGATTGTTCCTAATAAATTATTTGAAACATTGTTATAGCTATGTTTACATCAATAAAAACATCAAGGGCGAACAAAGATATTGTTACAGACCTAAGTCGAAAGTTTAATCTGGGAGCTGAGAATATAATTGCTAGAATAGCATTAACATATTCTCTCTCTAAAGATCGTTTGTTGTCTTTGACTGATATTGCAGATTCTCAGGGTAAGGAGTATAGTAAGAATGTTTTATTCGGAAATAATTTGCCATATTATATCGGACTTATTTGTGTAAAATATGGACTTTATAAAACAGATAAAGATATCCCTAAATACATTAAACTGCATATTGATGACGGATTGCAACTGATGAATAAGGAGTTACAAGATAATCCGAATTTAAATGGTTACGATTATCTTATAGATAAAATTACTAATGGATTGGAATTCATAATATGTTAAGAGATGTGCAATTCAAACATAGTTATTCTTCAGGATATGATGAACCTAAGGATTTTTTTACTGAAGCACTGATTGAAAGTTCTACTTTCGATTTGGGCTTGGGATTCTTTTCATCAAGTGGAATAAGAAGTTTAGCATATGGTTTTGCCTTATTCATTGCGAATGGAGGCAAAATGCGTGTTGTTATGAATCATCTTCTTAGTAAAGAAGATAAAGAGGCAATAGAAAATGGTCAAAAGCATTTGGTTGAAGATTTTGAAAATCGTATATTGTCAGATATTAAAAAATTAGCAAAAACACTTTCTAAAGAGGATGACCACTTTTTTCATTGTTTGTCATATCTAATTTCAATCAATAGAATTGAATTTATTGCGACTATTTCAACTAAAGGTGGGCTTGGTCATGATAAATATGGCATCTTTACTGACGAAGAAGGGAATAAAGTTGCGTTTATAGGTTCTGCAAACTTTTCTCGTTCAGCATTGGAGTTTAATGGTGAAACTATTACTGTATTTACATCGCCAGCTGATAATAAAAGAATATCAGAATACCAAACCTTGTTTGATAAATCCTGGGAAAATGATACACCCCATTTGATTCATCTACCCATAGATGAGGTTAAAACTTATATTAGTGAGAATTTTCACAAAGAATCATTAAAACAGTTGCTTGATAATAGCATAGATTTAAGAGAGGATAAAACTATTAATGATTTTTGTAAGCCCTTGTCTCAAAGAGTTCTTGACAAAATAGAATTGAAAGAGCAGGAACCTCGATTCCCATTTCCAGAAGAAAGAGAAATACAAAAAGAAGCATATAATGCATGGCTTTGTAATGGTAGAAATGGTGTATTTGCTATGGCTACAGGATCTGGAAAAACAGTGACGGCTTTAAACTGTTTGAGAAAGCAATATAAGGAGAATGGATTTTATAAAGCAATTATTGTAGTGCCGACACAAGCTTTGGCTGTCCAATGGAAACAAGAAGCTGAATCATTTAATTTCCAGAATATAGTTTCAACATATGCGGATAAGGATTGGAAGAATACATTGAGTCGTTATACAACTAGAAGTTTGTTAGATCAGACCAAGAGTATAATTATAATTACCACGTACGCAACGTTTAATCGCAAAGATATTCAGATTTTCCTTGATAAAACAAAGGGAATAGAAACATTTGTCTATATTGCAGATGAAGCACATAATATTGGTTCAACAAGTTCACTTAAGCATTTACCAGAAGCGATTAAATGGCGTATAGGTTTATCCGCGACCCCAGAGAGGGTATATGATGAGTTAGGTTCTGAAAAGCTATATGAGTTCTTTAATTCAAGACCTCCTGAATATACGTTTCGTTATACAATGAAACAAGCAATTGATTCAGAAGTCTTATGCCATTATGATTATTTTCCTATTTTCGTTGAATTGACAAGTTCAGAGATGGAGGAGTATGAAAAGGTATCATCTCAACTTCGGAAATTTATAGATTCTGATACTGGGAAATATAAACCTGAGGCTGAAAAATTATTATTGAAGCGTAAAAGGATTATCCATAAGGCAGAAAACAAAAAAGAGGCTATCTTAAACTTGTTGGAAAACCTAAAGCAGAGGCGTAAGTTAGATTATACTTTTGTCTTTGTCCCAGAAGGATATGAACCTGATTATTCAGAAAGAGATTATTACGATATAGACCAAGAGGATGTTCATATCATAGATGAGTATGCTCAAATGTTCAAGAATCAAGGATATAGTTATCATAAATACATTAGTGGACTTGATGATGCTCCCAATATATTGAAAAGTTTTGCAAATGGAGATATTCAGATTTTACTTTCAATGAAATGCTTGGATGAAGGTGTTGATATACCACGTGCAGAACATGCAATCTTTTGTTCAAGTACTGGTAATCCTCGTCAATTTGTTCAAAGGCGTGGACGTGTTTTGAGAAAAAGTAAAGATAAGGAGAAAGCAAAAATTTGGGATTTGATAGTCACTCCCCCTAATGTGGTTGAAGATGCAGAAGGGATAGAACGCAATATGTTTATAAGTGAAGTTAAGCGTATTGTGAATTTTGCTGCATTGGCGGATAATCAAATAGATATATTATATGGAGAATTAAAAGCGTATTGTGAAATGTTGAGAATTGACTTGTTTGCAATGCTTGAAGAAGAAAATAATAACTATAAATAATGATACTATGGCTATACAAGACGAAATGTATAAGGCAATTGAGAAGGAAATTGATCAGACAGTTGAATCGGGTACTGAGAAAGTTTCTGTGAACTTTGAAAAAGCAAAAGAGGTTGCCAAAATGCTGACAGATCTATCAACTAGTGTTGGAGATGCAGATGCATTAACCAATCAGTATATTGCCAATATTAAAAATATATGTAACTCATAATACGTAAAATTATGATTATCAAAAATATTACTATCGAAAATTTCCAATCTTACCATGAAAGTCAGACTATGGATTTTTCTAATGGTTTGAATCTTATTATAGGTAATGGTGGAAAAGGAAAATCCAAATTATTTAATGCCTTTTATTGGGTGTTATTCGGTAAGATATATATCACTGGGATTGGTTGGTGTACAACTGACAGTCTGCCACAATCAGCAAAATTTGCAATGCAGCGTTATGAGTTCATCAATAAAAGAGCTTTATTTAAAGCACAAATAAATGATGAAATTATTGCATCTGTACAGATAGAGATTGAAGATGATAGAGGTGTAAATTATATAATAGAACGTTCTGTCAGTGCATTAAGACTTGATGAAAATGAGTGGGATTCTGATAATGCATGGCAAGTAAGACCTAATATGTTGAAAGTATCTTTTGATTCCAATACAGGGACAAAGGTACTTAACGATATGATTGCAGAGGATAAAATTAACGAATTATTCCCTGATGGTATAAGAAACTACATTTGGTTTCAGGGTGAATCACTTGAGAGCCTTATTAATTTTAGAAATAAAGAGACATTAAAAGCAGCCGTAAAACATATTTCTTATTTTCCTTACTATGAGAAACTTTCAGAAATAATCAGCAAGTCCAAATTGAAGATTACTGGAATTGAAAGCCGCAAATTGAAAGAAGTAAACAAGCATAATTCAAGTGTTAGAGAATTATTGTCTACCATTGATACTTTGAACTACAAGATTGCTAAAGAAGAAGAAAATAAGAAGCAACTTGAGGCTAATATTGAAACTATCAAAATAGCTTTAGCTGATGGAGAAACAAAAATTTCAGGATTAGCGAGCTATTCGATGTTGGTAAAGAAGTATAAGGATTGCGAAAATGAAATAAGCAAATACTTGTCAGAAACGACTCGTATTGATGAATTTCAGAGAGAAAAGCTTCCATCTTTGTGGATCCTTCGTGGGATAGAACCGATGATTCAACAATGTAAAGACATTATTGAGAAGCATAAAGAGGAAGAATACACTGTACCCGAAAAGAAGTATTTAGATAATCCTAGTCGCTCAAAGTTAGAAGAGATACTTAAGGATAAAAAATGTTTTGTGTGTGGTACTGAATTTACAGAAGTAGATGCTCCATATCATTATATAACAGAAAGATTAAGGTTGCAAGAAGAGTATTTAAAGGAGATGGAAGAATATACCAGCAATATGCAACTGTCTAAACAGTTTAATATGTTTGTTGGTAAGATTCAGGATTATCCAGATTCCTTACTAATATCCTTATCAAAAATTGATAAGCAATGGAAAGACAGTGAAGATGAACTGGAAAAATTTATGGCTCAACGAAGAAGAAAGCAAGAGGAGAAACGCAAGTTAGACGAGCAAATAGAAGAGATAAAGAAGAAGCATGGAGTGGATCCAGTAACCCAAGCAGAAACAGCTGGAATTATCAACTCTACAATACGAGCAAGTAGAAGTAACCTAGAAACTCAACAGAAGAAATTAGAAGTTTCCAAGCAGACTCTTAATAATTATCGGAGCGAATTGCGCGTTGCAGAACGAGAACTGGAAAAGTTAGGTATAAAAGATACAACTGTTGCAAAAGTTCCAGAGACAGAATGGAAACATATTTCAACATTCCTTGAAGATATATGTAAGAGAGTTCAGGAAAGTGCTAGAAAAGATTTGCTTCATAAAATTGAAGAAAGGGCAAATATCTTTTATGCAAAGTTTACAGAACATGATAATGGTTATAAAGGTAATGTAAGGATTGGTGAGGATTATTCTATTGAATTTGATGCTGGTCTTAACACTAGCCATGAGGATAGAAAAAAGATGAGCATTATAAATGCATTATTATCTTTGAATCAAGAGGCAATGGGTATCTATTATCCATTTATAAGTGATGCTCCAACATCAAGTTTTGACTTAGAAACTACTCATAAGTATTTACTTGGTATCAAGGATATATTTGGACAGTCTATAATATTGACCAAAGATGTTGATTTGGAAAGCGATAAATACCTTGATTTACGAAGCCAAAGAAACGTGTCAAGAATTTACAATTTAGAGAGTAAAATATATAGTGGAGATTCTAATCGTGGTCAGCACGAGGTCTCAACGCAAATAACAATCTTAAAATAAAGCTTATATGGAAAATATATTTGAAATTAAGTTTTCATTTGAGCAAAATGTTAAGGATAATGTAATCCTTAAATTTTCCAATAAACAAGGCGGTGCTTACAATGTATTTTCTTATCATTGGCAATGTTTTGTTTGGGCTGCCGTTGTTGGCTTTATACACAACGAACGTAGACCTTTACAATCGCCAATAGCTGATAGGCCATTTAGTTTGAATACAATGTGTAATGGTGGAGGCGAAAAAGATGCTGAAGCGTTATTGTGTATGTGTATCGCTAAGGTCGGTTCTCTTGACATTATGAAAGAACCAACAAAAGCAATAGACTTGATAAATGAGTATGCTAATGGAGGTTTCTATTACATAATGAAAATGATGCAAGACCAATCAATAGCAAATGATTTGGAATGGGTCAAACAAGAAATATTTATGAGATGAATATGATAATAAATTGGTTAAAATGCCATATGAGAAAATTGATATTTTTCGTTGTCTTTTTCATGGGGTTTGGTACAAGTAGTATATGGATGTCTGCTTTGTTTTTGGACATAGATTGCAAGGATATTGTCGTTGGAATTTTGACGATTTCGATTGCGGCTGTATATACTTCAGCAGAGCGAATTTTGACATTTATGAGGACGAAAAGAATAGAAAATAATGAAGATATTGTTGAGCTAATAGCTGTTTCAGTTCCCATTATTATCTCATGCATTGTAATAGGTCTTCTTGAGAAATGCATAGTTGCTTCTGCTATTTTAGCAAGTATAACTTATTTATTATATTGTAGACTATGGTGGTATCAGAACCGTGATAATAAGACTTTTGACAATAGTTCAAATGCACTTGGTGGAGGGATAGAACAATTTAAGTAATTAGAGCTATGGAAGTAAAAGCAATAAAAGTGGTTCAACCATTAGGGGAGTTTTATATAGCAAAAATAAAAGCTAGGGAATTGTTGAAAATTTCAACATCATCTGTTGCTAGATATGATAAAGATGGCAATTTAAAAGGGAATCAAAGACCTCTAGACCCAAAGCGGTTAAAAGCAATTGCTAATTTTATAATGTCTGATGAAATGAGTTTTCCAACATCAATATTGATAGCTGCAAATATTGATAGAGACGGGAAAATTATTGAAGATATAGAGGACAGATGGGATGTTAAGCAAACAGGTTCCACTGATATTTATAATCTTATCATACCAGATAAAGTCACATCATTAGTAATTGATGGTCAACATCGTTTGAATGCTTTCAATTTTGCAGAGGAAAGTTGTAAAGATATAGAACTTGTTTGTTCTATCTTTATTGACTTGCCTAATCCTTATCAAGCATATTTATTTGCCACAATTAATGGTAATCAAAAGCGTGTAGATAAAAGTTTGGCACTAGAACTATTTGGATTTGATGTGGAAAATGAGCCTCAAAATACTTGGTCGCCAGAAAAATTGGCGGTATATTTCACACGAAAATTTAATTTTACTAAAGGGTCTCCATTATATCAAAAGATTAAGTTAGCTCCATTATTCTCTGAGTTAGAAGATTTGGTAAATAAGGATAAGTGGCTACTTTCAACGGCTGCTATGGTTGATGGCATTATGAGCTTAATATCTAGCAATCCTCAGAAAGATCGTGATATGTTAGCAATGAAGAAAACTAGTATATGGAGCGATAAAACACGTAGTGTGCTTACTAATAATGGGAAACCAGTACTTAGGTACTTATATTTAGGCTCAAAGGACGATGAGTTGTATTCAATATTAGAGAAATATTTTTGTTCTGTTAAAACTATTTTATGGGATAATGCAACAAATGATAGTGTAATTTTGAAAACTATAGGAATATCTGTCTTATTTGATATATTGAAAAATATTCTTGAAGTGGATGGTATCCAAGAATCATATGATTCATACATCAACAAGATTAGGGATGTTAATTATTCTAGTCATTATTTTGCTTTATCTGGAGGAGGCAAGACTAAGCTGAGAAGAATTTTAAAGTTTAAGTTAGAGCTAATTTCAGAATCTGAGTTGCAAGAATCAGATAAAGAGTTTTTGGTTAACAATATTTCCTAAAATTATCTCTGGCGATATTCAATTTATATTATAATACAACATAACATTAAAAGAGGCCAATATGAATAAAAAAATAATAGAAAATGCGGCTATAGCATGTGACAATGTTGCTATAGCCATAAATGGAATGCAGCCAGGAAGACCTTGTAATCCTTGTTGTCCGGGAAGAGATGCTTTAATAAATACTATAAATCAATTAATGGTAGAGATTAAAGATACGGAACCAGAATGCTTTCAACGTTTAATGTTGGAGTTGCAAAATATAAAGAGCCCTTATAATCAATGTGTTCAGCCCTATCAATTTGGAGCGATAAATGCTATAACAAACATATTAAAGAATAAGTATATTGATGCTAAAAAGGGTAAAAGAAAAATCTTTATCAGTCACTCTCATTCTGATAAAACAATTGTCGATGGCTTTGTCAAAGAAATATTGAAAGTTGGTTGTGGCTTTAAGGATAGTGATTTATTCTGTACTTTGGATACTTCTACTATTAGAACAGGAGATGATTTCCGTGAAAAGATTATTGAGAACATGAGAGATTGTGATTTTATTTTTCTTTTCATTTCTGAAAACTATAATCAGAGTGATGTTTGTAAAAATGAAATGGGAGCTGTCTGGGCTTTGGAAAACAAGAGGATTTTACCTTTTACTCTTCCCAAAATAACTTTTGAGCAAATGGGATTTCTTAATGTTGTTAAACAGGGTGCGTCTATTACTGACGGAAATAAATTAGATGAATTGTATCAAGAATTGTGTGAGTTTTATGAAATAACACCAGATTGGCGTAGTTTTAATAAAGCCAAAGGCGATTTCTTGGATTTGGTTGCAAAAGCATGATTCTTATCATGCTAAATATGTATTAGCAGGTATTTGAAACGTATATTTGAAGAGAGAACCACAAAAAGAAGTTGTTCGGGATTTCCGAACAACTGTTAAAATAGGACTTATAGACTATTATATATGGCGCAAAATATAGTGATACGAAATAGTACAGCAGAGTTTCTCATCTTCATGCTTGAAGGCAAAGAGGATGGGATTCAGGTGATGTATAAGGAAGAGAGCATTTGGGCAACACAAAAGGCTATGGCGCAACTTTTTGATTGCTCAACTGACAATATTGGACTGCACTTAAAAAATATATTTGCATCTGGGGAACTTGTCAAAGATTCAGTTACCGAGAAAAACTCGGCAACTGCCGCAGACGGGAAGAATTATCAAACAATGTTCTATAATCTTGATGCCATTATCAGTGTTGGATATAGAGTTAATTCTGTTCGAGCAACTCAGTTCCGCCAGTGGTGTACGTTTGTACTTCGTCAGTTTGCCATCCGTGGATATGTGCTTGATCATAAGCGAATGGAGAACGGGGCTTTCTTAGGTGTAGATTACTTTGAACATTTGCTTGCCGAAATAAGGGAGATAAGGCTGAGTGAGCGTCGTTTTTATCAGAAACTGACCGATATTTATGCTACGGCTATAGACTATAACAAAGATGCTCCGACAACTCGTCTTTTCTTCAAAAAGATACAGAACAAAATGCACTATGCTGTGCATGGGCATACTGCTGCGGAGTTGATAGTCGAACGAGCCGATGCGAATAAGGAACACATGGGATTGACCACTTGGGAAAACGCTCCGAATGGAAAAATTGTCAAAACAGATGTGTCTGTAGCAAAGAACTATTTGCGAGAAAAAGAATTAGAAGAAATGGGTAGGATAGTCAATGCGTCCCTTGATATGGCAGAAAGTATGGCTATGCGTCATATACCTATGACAATGGAAGATTGGGCAAAGCGAATAGACAAATTCATTAATTTATTTGAGAGTCCGATATTACAGGATAGCGGAAAGGTTTCTACCGAATATGCCAAAGAGTTTGCTGAATCAGAGTTTGAAAAGTACAGGATCATTCAAGACCGTCTTTTTCAATCTGACTTTGATAGATTTGAAGATAATAGTCTTCCTGCATTAGATATTGAATAATTATAATGTCATTTTGAGGTTGGCAAAATCGCCTTTGGGATATGGCAGATTCATGTCGTTAAATTGGCAAGTGTTCGGACAACAGTTCTGTGTTCATCATCTAGTATCTGCATTTATGGTGACCGACGTTACTCCAGTATACCACTTAAAAGCAAGAAAAGAGTTCACATAAGAGTTCATAAAAGAACCAGTAGGGTTCATAAAATGGTTCGTAAAAGCACTACTGAAATACACTCCAAAACCGCAATAATGCCAATTTCAGCTTGCAGAGGATTGGCAAAGTCTCACGAGCGATTTATCGCTTGGGGTATTGAGTTACCCTAACTCAATAAGGTTTGTATAATGGGCAAGCCCTGTGAGCAATTAAGTATACAAATTTCGTTTTTGTCGAGAAAGGCATACCGATGGCTGGCGAAAAGATAAAAGACTCAAATAACGCCTTTTTCTCACCAATCAGCTTGCTGAGAGATTTGGCACTCTCAAACGACCTATTGGCCGCTTGGGGTATTAGGCTCTTATCCAAAGATACAACCTATATAATTTATTATTAATATATTATATTGTTATTCGTGTTCTTTAAGTAACAAAATAGTATCATGTTATAAAGAAAACAATAACATCATAAATGCAAAGGAGGGACTCTTCTATAAACAGAAGAGTCCCTCCTTTGCATTTTTAGAGATACTTTTGTTACGAAATCCCTATATTTTGTGTCCGATACTCTTTAGGTGTGCATCCTACTTGCTTTTTAAAAAAATGCAGAAAATGCTGTGGATATTGAAAGCATAACATATCAGAAATTTGTTTTGTATTCAGGTTCGAATCAAGAATAGCATCTTTGGCTATCTCTATCATTTTAACTTGTATATACTCCTGCGCTGTCTTACCTGTTTCCTGCTTTAAAATCCCCCGAAATAATTGGGAGAAAGACAAATCTTGTCAGCGAAATATTTTACGGGAGGCAATCCGAGTGTCAGTTGCAGGTTTCCATCAAAGTAAAAGTAAGTGTACGCTAAAATCATCAATTAGAAAAAGATGACGCAGTCAATCTTGTAAACGGATTGTTCGATTAATCAAATTAGAGATATAGAAGGGAATCTACTCACATCCACACATAGTTAAGTCGCAACTAAAATTAGGTTTACTTTAATCCGGGTACGTATAGGGAAAAACAAAGTAAAGTGATTATAATGGCAATAAATCAATATAGATTTTCCGACTCCAATAAAGTCAAAATCCGCATAGACTAAAACGACTACATATCAACAAGTTAATTGATTTATCGGGTAACGGATTACCTCCGTTTCCACCCGAATACGGTGGACAGTTCTATTCTTATGTAGGCACCCATGTAGGGAACCGGCAGGAATACATGGCCCACTAAAAAATTAACGATATGCATTGTTCGATGCCCATTCTAAGGCCGCTCCCCAGGCCCCCAAAATGGTCAAACTGGAAATGATTTTCTACAAGACCGGTTACACCCGCATTCCACGGGTCGTCAGCATCACCGGAGCTTACAAATGCTGGAACAACGAAATCCAGAGTTTTGAATCCGCTTCCAGCGAGTACCTCACCAACTGCTGCCCGGACCATCGAGAAACACTACTACAAGAACACCAAGCAGGAAGAGCTGCGCCAACGGATGAATGCACGGTATGGAAGTTGGGGGCAATAGTTATTTATTATTGTTATTTCTTCCGCAGATTTTCGCAATATTCCGATGGTGTCATTCTGGTCTGTTTCTTGAATATCCGGCTGAGATGCTGGGGATATTCGAAGCCTAATCCGTATGCTACCCGTGCAATGCTTTCACCTGTGGCAAGTTCGTTTTTTGCCAGTTGTATTATGTATTGGCGGATATAATTGCTTGCAGTATCACCCGTTGTCTTTTTTATCATATCCCCGAAATAATTCGACGACATGCAAAGTTTTTCGGCGCAATACTGCACCGTCGGCAAGCCGTGTGCCAGTTGCATGTTCCCGTCAAAGTAATCGTGCAATAAACGGTCGAATTTCATCAACATATCCGAATTATCGAGTTTCCGGGTGATGAACTGGCGGTTATAGAAACGCTGGCAGAAGTTCAGGACCAACTCGATATAGCCCACAATGATGGAGTCTTGAAGTTCATCGTGCCTTTTCTGGAGTTCATCCCTTATCTGGCGCATCAGTGATGTCAAAATACCATGTTCTTCGTCGGTCATGTGTAGGGCTTCATTGACACGGTAATCGAAAAAGGAATAATTCTTTATCGCCTTTTCCAACGGGGTGCCGTGCAACAGGTCGGGATGGAACAGCAACGCCCAGCCCGTCAGCATCACCCGTTCGCCGTTGTCCTCTTTTCCGCCGATTTGTCCGGGGGCGACGCAAATGACCGTTCCTTTCTTGTAGTCGTATTTCCCACAACCGTATGCCAGGTCTATTTCCGCTTCGTCATGAAAGAATATGCCATAGATGCTGTAATTGTTCAGGCTATGACGTACAGGAGACACTTCCGCGTAGTCAATGACACTGACCAGCGGATGCCTGTCGGTATGCCCCACCCACCGGCTATAATCGCCCACGTTTCTGACCTTCAGAATTTTGTTCATAGCATCTTATATAACTCTTTTCTTGTGAATGCAAAGATACATTATTTCAATCACATAGCCGAATGTCAGGCATGAAATTCAGTAAAAGTGATACAAGTTACCCACTTATCGTTAAGTCCGCTGTCGTGTAACCCGGTAATTTTGCATCATCAAAAGAAATCAAATGATGAATGAACGAATTGACATTCCAGCGGAATTGTATGAAGATGAAGTCGTGTGCTTCTTTGCAGACCGTTATCATACTTCTACCGAAAATGTGGTGAGATGTTTTCTCGTACAGGACGGGATTTGCCCGGAACAGGAAAATGAACCCATAACTTTCCGGTTGGAAGACAATGAAATGGAGATTATGCGAGGCTTGACTTATGGAGGTCATTCTTAAAAATTACAGGATTTATGGACAGAAGAGATTTTTTGAAAATGTCATCAATGACCGCCTTATTGGCAGCCGGGGATTGGACGGGATTGTCGAAAGTCTTTGCCCAATCTACGTCGCGGTCTAAAAACGGTTATTCGAACGGGAATAATCCATCGGGGAATATGGAATACAGAAACCTCGGAGGATTGGCCGTATCAGCCATCGGTCTGGGCTGCCTGCCGATGGTAGGCTATTATGGCGGGAAATATGAAAAAAAGGATATGATTGCCCTTATCCGGCGTGCATACGACAAAGGCGTGACCTTTTTCGACACGGCGGAAGTGTACGGGCCTTATACCAGCGAAGAGTGGGTGGGTGAGGCACTCGCTCCGTTCCGTGACAAAGTGAAAATCGGCTCGAAGTTCGGTTTCGGGGTCGAGGAAAGGCAACCGACCGCTCTGAACAGCCGTCCCGACCATATCCGTCGCGCAGTGGAAGGGTCGCTCCGGCGGTTGCGTACAGATTATATTGACCTTTTGTACCAGCACCGTGTCGATCCAAACGTGCCGATGGAAGAAGTTGCCGGAACGGTCAAGGATTTGATGCAGGAGGGAAAGGTATTGCACTGGGGACTGTCGGAAGCCAGCGCACGCTCCATCCGTCGCGCCCATGCCGTATGTCCTTTGTCAGCGGTACAGAGCGAATATGCCATTTGGTGGCGGGAACCGGAAACGAAGATATTTCCGACGCTTGAAGAACTGGGCATCGGTTTCGTTCCCTATTGCCCGTTGGGACGTGCTTTCCTCACGGGCGTAATCAACGAGGACAGCCGCTTCAAACAGGGAGACCGCCGATGGAACCTGCCGCAGTTCACACCCGAAGCCTTGAAACACAATATGCCGCTCGTGGCACTTGTCCGCAAATGGGCGGAGCGCAAAGGCATTACTCCGGCGCAGTTCGCCCTCGTGTGGATGCTCTCGCGCAAGGCGTGGATAGCCCCGATACCCGGCACGACCAATCCCGACCATCTGGATGATTTCCTCGGTGCGGCAACCGTTCGTCTCACTCCCTACGAAATGGAAGAGTTCGACAAGGAATATGCCCGGATAGACCTCATGGGACACCGTGCCGACCCGTTTACCGAAAGCCAAATCGACAAATAAAGAGTATAAATGATGAAAAAGTTTTTATTGATTCCGTTTTTATTGTTTGCCGTCTTGTCCATGGCGGCTTGCGGAGGTGGTTCTGACGAGCCGTTCACTCCTGAACAGCCCGAACAGCCGGAAAATCCGGGCAGCGGTGATGATTCCGATGATAATCCCGACAGGCCTGTTCCCGGTGGGAACGGTCGCTACCTTGTTCTCTATGCTTCCCGCACGAACAATACCGAACGTGTGGCGCAACTGATTCAGACGACACTCGACTGCGACATGCTTGAAGTGGAGCCGGAAACGGCATACGACAATGATTACAACTCCATGTTGGAACGGTCGCAAGAAGAACTGGCTGCCATCCGTCAGGGCAATTATCCGCCTGTCAAAACCTCGATGGAGAGTTTTGACGATTACGACATCGTATTCGTCGGTTATCCAATCTGGTACGGCAGTATGGCGACACCGATGCAAACATTCCTGCATTCCCATGCCTCCAAACTTGCCGGAAAACGAATCACCCTGTTCGCCACCAGCGGCAGCAGCGGTATTTCCACTTCTGTCAATGAAGCCCGTAGTCTTTGCCCTGATGCAACGATAATTGACCGAACCCTGTTGCTGACCTCCTCGGGGCTTTCGCAAATGGCGACACGTGTCCCGTCATGGCTTGAAGAAATCGGGGCAACCCGGGAAGAAACGGAAAGCCCTGGAGAAACATCCATGAAAGTAAAAATATCGGTCGGCAACCGCACTATTACCGCCACGATGGAGGACAATGCGGCAGGCAGGGACTTCCTCACCCGTCTACCGTTAGAGGTTACGTTGAACGATTACAACAACACGACCGAAAAAATATTTTATCCCGATCCGGCTCTGACGACCGAAGGAGTGACACGCGGCTGCACCCCTACACCCGGCGACATCACGATTTATGTGCCGTGGGGAAACGTGGCGATTTTCTGCAAGAGCTGGTCGCATAGCGATGACCTTATCAAAATAGGCCGTATCGATGGTGACGGTATCGAAGCTCTGAATATCGGAGGAGATATAGCAGTAAAATTCGAAAGACAATAAATATATGACGATAGAAGATTTCAAGACATACGTAAAGACACGGAAGCCTCTTGATATGGAGGAAATCCACCGTTTCATGGACGAGATGAGTAACGAGGCCCGTCGCGTCACGTTCCGCCTGAATGCGGCTTATCATACGCCGGATGAAGTGCGCGGGCTGTTGTCCGAGTTGTTCGGCTATGAAGTTCCGCAATCGTTGCGCGTTTTCCCACCCCTCTATGCGGATTTCGGTAAAAACATCACCGTAGGCGAAAATGTGTTTATCAACGCCTGCTGTCATTTTCAAGACCACGGTGGGGTTTCGATAGGCGACGGATGCCAGATAGGTCATAATGTGGTCTTTGCCACGCTCAACCACGGTCTTGCACCAAAAGAACGAAAGTCCACTTATCCTGCACCTATCGTATTGGGCAGGAATGTGTGGGTCGGCTCGAACGCCACCATTCTGCAAGGTGTGACCATCGGCGACAATGCCGTTGTTGCAGCAGGCGCGGTAGTTACGAAAGATGTGGCGGCGAATACGGTCGTGGGCGGTGTCCCGGCACGGTTCATCAAGAACATTAACAGTAAGTAATAACTTAAAAACAAATTGATATGTTAGGTAATTTCACTTTTCACAATTCCACGAAACTATACTTCGGGGAAAACTCATTGGAGAATCTGAGTAAAGAACTGGGCAAATACGGAGAAAAAGTAATGCTGGTGTACGGCGGCGGTTCCATCCGTAAGAACGGCATCTACGATGCGGTACTGGCTGAACTGCGCAAAGCAGGAAAACAGACGGTCGAACTGTCGGGCGTCATGCCCAACCCCACCATCGAGAAGGTGATGGAGGGTGTGGCACTTGCCAGAAAAGAAGCGGTAGATTTAATCCTTGCCGTCGGCGGCGGGTCTGTCTGCGACTATTGCAAGGCAGTGGCAGGTTCTGCGTACTGCGAACAGGACCCGTGGGAGTATTATTTCAACAATTTCGGGGAAATGACCTGCCGTTGGGTTCCGGTCGGCTGCGTGCTCACGATGGCGGGAACAGGGTCGGAAATGGACAGTTGTGCCGTCATCTCCAAGCACAGCGAGAACCGGAAGAAGTTCTATTATTTCCGCAATCCCGATTTCTCCATTCTCAACCCCGCATACACCTTTACCGTACCCCAGTATCAGACGGTGGCGGGCATCTACGACATCATGTCGCACATCCTGGAGCAATACCTTTCGGGGACGGACGACAACACGTCCGACTACATTGCCGAGGGACTGATGCGCTCCCTCATTGTCAGTTCACGGAAAGTGCTCGGCAATCCGGAGGATTACGAGGCACGCAGTAACATCATGTGGACTGCGACATGGGCTTTGAACGGGCTTATCGCCTGCGGTAAACCCACCGACTGGATGGTACACATGCTGGGACAGGCTGTAGCCGCCTATACCGACGCTACCCACGGGCATACGCTCTCGGCTGTCAGCGGGGCTTATTACCGTCTGCTCATCAGCCGTTCAAAGGATGCCGTGAAGAAATTCTGCCGCTTGGCGGAGAATGTATGGGGCGTATCTTCTGACGGCAAGACCGAAAAGGATATTGCTGTTGAAGGACTGCTGAAAATGGAAGAGTGGATGCGTGACTTGGGTCTGGCAATGAATATCACGGCTTGCGGTGCCGATACGTCGCAACTCGAAGGCATGGCCGATGCATGCCCCATCAACGAAAGCGGCTATGTCGTCCTTACTCGTGAGGATGTAATCGAGGTGTTGCGTCAAAGTCTTTAATACCATTTTGAGGATGAGAAAATCAATAGGAACTATCTTGTTTCTCTCCCTTTTATTGTCGTGCAATACGCAACCGGCAAAGGAGGGAAACAAACAAAACAGTACGGAAATGGAAAAGAAGAATATCGGAAGCCTGCTTGCTCTCTATCCCAAACCGATGACCGTCGTCGGTGCAGAGGTAGAGGGCAAAGTGAACTGGCTCGTAGTAGGCCATACGGGTATTATCGGTCACAACCGGATTCTCGTGAGCATGAGCAAAAGCCATTATACCAATCAAGGAATAAGGAAGTCGAAGAAGTTCTCGATCAACCTTGTCAGTCGTGAAATGTTCCCGAAAGCCGACTATGTGGGCAGCGTGAGCGGCGCATCGGTCGATAAGTCAAACGTATTCGAATACCATTGGGGAGAGAACGGCACTCCCGTAATCGACGCCTCGCCGTTGACGATGGAGTGTGACGTTGTGGACATCTATGAAACTGAAGGCTTCGACAACTTCATCTGTTCCGTCGCCAATACCTACGCCGCTCCCGATGTACTCGACGCTGACGGGAAACTCGATTATACGCGGTTGAAACCCGTGCTGTTCGAGTTTCCGACCTATTCCTACATTGCCACCGGAGAGATTATCGGCAAATGCCTGAACTTGGACAAGCAGCCGGGAATGTGCGCCAAGGAGCCGATGACCGCCGACGGTATCGTGCGCCTGTCGAAAATAGAGGTTTATCCGGAGTATCTTGACGAGTATATGAAATACGCGACGGAAGTGGGCGAAGTTTCCCTGCGCACCGAACCGGGGGTGTTGACCATGTATGCTGTTAGCGAAAAAGAGAATCCCTGTATGGTAACGATTCTCGAAACCTATGCCAGTCAAAAGGCTTACGAGTTACATATCGCATCGGAACATTTTCAAAAGTACAAACAGGGAACGTTACACATGGTTAAGAGACTGATGC
>OFSD01001018.1_pt1 | contig 21061 bp, 10 predicted proteins | sample 1543191 | NCBI WGS metagenome assembly OFSD01 (sample SAMN04209221, study PRJEB22552) | human gut metagenome | biome: gut; material: feces | host: Homo sapiens | place: USA: Oklahoma
TCACCTTCAAAATACAATACCGTATCTACCATATGTTCTAACACACGGGGGCCTGCCACAACACCCTCTTTGGTCACATGGCCGACAATAAAAATAGAAATACCAAGCCCCTTTGCAATCTGCATCAGAACTCCGGTTGCTTCCCGGACCTGGGAAACACTGCCAGGTGCCGATGTAATATTTTCATTATACATGGTCTGAATTGAGTCAATGACCACGATTTCCGGTTTTGTTCTGCTAATCACTTCTTTGATAGTATCCAGATTGGTCTCACAAAGCAGTGATAAAGTATCGCCAAATTCTCCGATACGCTCTGCACGAATTTTTATCTGCTGCAGGGATTCCTCTCCGGAAATATATAATACATCGGTCTTCTGCATGGAAAGATTCCGGCACACCTGTAAAAGCAGCGTGGATTTTCCAATTCCAGGATCTCCACCGACTAAAACAAGGGAACCTTTTACGATTCCACCTCCCAAAACCCGGTCTAACTCTTTTAGTCCTGTAGTCAGCCGCTCTTCCCGTCCTGTTTTAATATCTGCAATTTTTACAACTGGACGTTTTAAGAAATTTCCTACACCGTCTATAAGTGGATAGTAATACACAATATTTGTGATTTCAGCTGTACCAATGGACAATGAATCTACAACTTTTATTTTTTCAACTTTGTCTAAATATGGAGTACCAGAAAAACCAATTACAGAATTAACTGTATGATTCTGCGCCCATCTTGTAACTACAGCACGAAGCTTAATTTCATCACTTACTGCATGATGAACTTCATCAATAAAGATAGACAATGATGGTAATTTACCAATTAAATTACGAAGTTCATTTGCCTGTCGGTCTTTATCGTCCTCGCTTTCTTCAAACATATTTATCTGTCCCTGTTTTTCCTGAATACGGTCAAGAATTACTTTTTCCGCATTAGTAACAGCAACAAGACCAAACAACTCAGAAAGCGGCTGATGATTTATCTGTTTTTCCAGTTTTTCAGATACCTGTTCACCTTTATCATTTGTCAAACATGCATATTCAAATAATGCGCAGCCGCTGGATTCTGAAACAGATATACCTTAATAGCCTCAATCTGAGCATCACGCATCTGCCCTGTTTTCTCTATATACTCAATTAAGTTTTTAACCGTACACCGTTCTGATTCATACCATTGCGTACACTTATTTTCTATCATTTTATAGAACATGTATTTACTCCCGTCTTTAAAATGTATATCATTATATTTTCTCAAAGCGCAAATTTTTCACTTTGAATCACGATTAATATACAATTCTAAAATAATCCAGATACGCCTTATACTTATCCTGTGCGGTCAGACAGGTATCTGTCAGATAGCCTTTTTCATTGTTCCATTCTTTCAATCCACGATAATAGAACATCTTCAAAAAAGCATATCAGAAGCAACATCTGGCAGAATACCAGCTCCATGATTCTACTCTCCGGGAATTATCTTATCTCGGAATCCAAAAGCTGCCATCACATGAAAAATTACAAAAACAGATCCAGAAACTTGAAAACGAATTAGCTGCTGTCCAGAAAGAACACATACAGCTTCAGGCAGATCAGCGAACTCTACGAATTGTACAAAGCAATTTTTTTGCCATGTTCCAAGATACCGATATTCTTCCAGAATTATCTTCTGATAAAACAGAGCAATCTATTTAAACAAAAAATTACAGGAATGAGTCCAAGCGAATTTCGAAAGATATTGTGATTTATATGTTTTCTTTTTCCTTTTTTCTGTTAATCAGGTAATAAATTCCACCCATACCTGTCACTGCCATACAAAATGGCAGAACTCCCTTTATCAGTGGAGAAATAAACATTAATTGTCCGAAAACAACAGGTCCTAAGGATTCTCCGATATTCTCTGTAAAGTTGTAAATACCTATGGATTTATCTTCTCCGTATTCTTTTACAGACTCCAGATCCAGAAAATACATCTGCTGAACTGTTTTTCCAAAGCAGGCTCCCACTCCCATAAGAATCAGGGCAAGTATCATTCCCGGCAGTTTCGGATAACAGACAAATACCAGTAGTGCCAGAACATTTATGCCGCAGGCCAGGTACATGGAATGGTATTTCAGTTTTTCTATCATCCACTTTGTTGTCCAGTTTCCCATAAATACCGGAATTTCCGCATATAAAAGCAGTAACAGTGTAGATGCCAGCTCTGAAAATCCCTGCTGGTCACAAAACAGCGGTACATAATAAAATACAAAACTGCCAAATATGATATATGGATTCTGAATCAAAATGAAAAAGCTGCTTACTGCTTTGTCGGACAAAAATTTTTTTATGCCTTTTTTGGGGGTTCCTTTTTTTACGTTTACATTTTCTTTTACTCTTTCTTCTGTTTCGGAATCTCCTTTGTTTTTCTCTTTCGCATCACCATGTTCCAATGCATGGCCAATACTCATAATAATTCCAACAAGAACAACCCATACCGTACAGACAAATACAAAAACAATACGCTGTCCAAACTGTACAGCCAGAAGGCTGCCCAGCATAACACCAAAATTGATTCCTGCAAGATATGTACTGTTATATACAGCCAGCCCCTCCATCCTGTTCTCATAATCTGCAATTTGGCTGATTAAAATGTAGACTGCATTGGTCATGAATCCAACACCAACACCATCCAGAATCAGTCCTGCTACGATTGCTATATAAGAAGGCGCAATAAAGAGCATGGCATTTCCGGCAAAGGAACAGATTCCGCTAAGAACGGCAAGCTTTCGAATTCCCAGCTTCACAGTTAATTTCTGACATATCAGGGAAGTTGCCCCTATTACAAATATATTTAAGGTAACAGGTAAAGAGGCTGCCAGTTCTGTATTGGCAAAATGTGCATTCTGTACATAACGCATAAGGTATACCGGAAGAAAGGAGGCGGTCATATTATAGGCAACAAATACTCCAAAAATGATAAGCCTCATCAGATGACAGGGAGAAGCCTTTTTGGTTTCTTTTTCTGCTTTCTGGTATTTTCTTCCCTCTTCCAGAAAAGAAAGCACTTCCTCAAAAAAGATACAAAAAAGTAATATAAGAATAAGCAGTACTGACAGAATATTTTTTATAATATCAGCCAGGATCTGATCTAACACGATCAGTTCAGTTCCTACAGCAACCACACCTGTTACATTACCATCCTGGTCTTTCACCGGGACTTTTATATAAATGTAATTGCCGCTGATATCTTCTTTTCCCTTATTCCAGAGAGCATTTCCGGTTTCATATACCTGTTGTACTTCTTCTGTTTCCGTTTCATCCAGAGGATAATAATCTCCGATGGACTGATCCAGATATGCTACTGCAAAGGCATTTTTCTGTTCATCCATAATCAGAATATTACAGTAAATACTCTGGTAAAATTCAATATCTGTAGGCATGGTTTCACTCATGATACGGCTGATGTTTTTGTATGCTGTGCCATCATAATCAGCAGCCGTTCTGATTGAGCTGATATCTTCATTCTTTATCCGTTCTGCTTCCATATAGGCCGCAATTTCAATTTGCTCTTCTACTTTTTGCCGGTAATTGCTGCGAAATTCCCTGATCAGCATGGCAGATACCGTTGCTGCTACCAGCAGTAACATTGCGCCTATAAGAAGGCCCAGGCGTTTAACACTTGACAATACCCCACTACATGTTTTCAGCAAAAGAAGAACAGGCACAATAATTCCCGCAACACCTGCCAGAACCAAAAAGACTGAAATTCCCCACAGCGCAATTTTTATTCCATCAACATGAAGATCTTTTATTTCGCTTTGAAGGGTTCCATCTGTCTGCCATATTTGTCCGGATTCGGATTCTGCTGAAAAAATAAGAGCTTCACCTTTGTCTGATTCCATTGTCCATACCGTTAAGGTATCTGTATTTTCCACAACCGGAACAGGAATGGAATCATCTGTATTCAGCATCATAACCATGCGGTTACGGATATCTGTATAAAATAAGTTTCCATTCTGGGAAATACTTAACTTATAGGGAATTCCATTAGAAAATTCTGATTTATTTACATCAAAAACTTCCCTGAGCTCTTCTGTAGAATAAATATCCTCTTTTTCAAAAATCTTTCCGTTCTTGTCAAGTATGTAAAGCTTATTTTCGATAAGAACACAGTCACTGATTCTGGTGTCGGCTTCTGGATAAGTAATTTCTACTTCTTTATCTACTGTCAATTCTATCTGATTTTCGTTTAGAATCACATACTGCAGCTTATCCTGATACAGGGAAAGACCATAAATTTTGTGCTTGTAAACCCAGTCTGAACTGTAGTCCCACTGCCGGATCACTTCTTTTTGTTTTCCATTTGAGTCATAACTTAAAATCACCTCTTCGGATACATGCATGCCATCCCAAAGACTGGTCTGAAGATAAAGATTCCCGGATTTATCTACACAAAAGTCATCAATATACAATGTTCTTTTGTTGGTATCCTGTGGATTTTCTATAGAATATAAAACGTTGTTCTGTTTATCTATACATAATAACCGTTCATGTCCTTCATCCAGAAGATACCGTCTGCCATCTGCTCCTTCTTTTAAGGAATATGCCTGGCTGATGTTAATATTTCCGGGATAAGAAAATCCATTAAAATGCAGATAAACAAATCCCACCAGTATCATAATGAGAAAAATGAATATTTTTCTTCTGTTGTTTTTTTTGCCTTTCATAAATAGTCTTTAAACTCCTGCTTTGCATGATAAACAGTATTTTTTCCGTCTGCACTTAATTTTTCCGGATACAAAATGCAGCTTAAATTGATGGTCCCTTTGTGTGCGTTTCCACATTTGCGGAAAGAATCTGTTTCGTCTACACTGTCAATTTCCAGAATATCTCTGATTCCCAGCAGATAAAAAGGCAGTGCAGGCATGGAAATATAATCTTTTACAGATTCCAGTCTCTGTTCCATGGCAGTAATGGTACGGAGTATTCTATTTCTCTCTATATACGGGGTACGTTCTTCAAAGAAACGCCTGCATAATTCCACATCTCTTTCATGAACAATTACGCAGGTAACATCTGGATAGTGTTCTTCCAGAGAATAAATCAAATCAATATAAAGATCACTGATCCGCCAGGATACTTTTCGAAAATCCTTTAGTATCTGTTCTCTTTTCTCTTCTGCGAAATCCTTAAGAACCGCTGAAAGGTACTTGATATAAGACATATCCGGCAAGGGAATCACAGCAGGTGCATGCAGTGCTTCTGCTGCTTCAAAAACGTAAAGAATACTGTCGTATTCCTGATGAGTAAGTCCTCTTTTTTTGTCATGAAAAAGAATACTGTCAATATCCTCAATATGGATTTTAATAAAGTTCTCCATACTTTCTTCGGAATATTTCCCACTTTCCCCATATCTTTTTCCTGTGCAGTAATCAAAAAAACAGGTAGTTCCATTTTTCAACAGGATCTCTACATCTACTTCATGTGCACCAAACAGGCAGGGACCACCCTCGACGGCAACCTTTCGGCCAGCATTTAATGCTTCCTGTAGTTTTCCCAAATTTGCAGTAAAATACGGCGTTTGCTCTTTATCCGGAAACTCTGCCTGTGACAAAGCGGGAACCTTTTTTTTGATTCCCTCAAAATCAGATATATTTACCGTATTTTTAAACCGGAGCTTCTTCTCTCCCAGGCAGTTATATTTTATTTCATAGAAATCCCCTGAAACAATAGAAAAATCAAGCATTTCCTTTTGTTCTTTACAATATGGGGTTTCTTCAATTTGTGTATCCTCTCTGGACAGCAAATCTTTTAAAGTTGTAATCATTTGTTTTCTTTATACTCCATACATAACATAGTAATATCATCAAACTGCTGGGCACCATTTGTAAAGGCATCTACATCTGTCCGTACATTGCCAATCAGCGTGTTCAGATCTTCATGTTCATTTATCTTTAATATCTTCTGCAGTCTGTCCATTCCATATTGTTCCTTTGATGAATTGACAGCCTCCGGAATACCATCTGTGTAAAGGAATAATTTATCACCTTTCTTTAAGTTTATCTTTCCAGAACGATAGTTCGTTCCTTCTAATCCTGCTAGTACAAAAGCGGATGGGGTTGGATAAACTTCCCAGGTCTGTTCTTCTTTATGGTAAATGATTGGTTTTTCATGACCTGCATTTACATATTCCATTTCTCCTGTCCGAAGATCCAGAACTCCCTCAAAAGCTGTAATAAATAACCCTTCCTGGTTGGATTCACACAGAAGATCATTTACTTTAGTAAACACATCGCCTAATGAAGTTTCGAATCCGGAATAATCTTTAATCAGTGTTTTTCCGATCACCATAAACAAAGCAGCCGGTACTCCTTTGCCGGAAACATCTGCCATAACAACAGCCAGATGATTTTTATCGATCATAAAGAAATCATAAAAATCACCGCCTACCTCTTTTGCCGGAGACATGCTTGCATAAATATCAAACTCCGGTACATCCGGAAATGGAGGGAAAATACACGGCAGCATGCTTGCCTGAATATGTGTTGCAATGCTTAATTCCGATTCAATTCGTTCTTTTTCTTTTGTCTCACTTAGCAGACTGCCCATATATTTTTTGATATCATTGGATAATGTCATTAAAGAATCTGACAAAGTCTGCATTTCATCTTCAGAATGAATTTCAGGATCAATAAAATTCAATTCCTCCGGCTGTAATCCCTTATGACTACTCTTGACAAACGCATTTGCAGATGCATCCAGTTTTTTGATAGGCTGGATTACTTTGTTTCGTATCCATAAATATAACATAACAAAGAAAACCAGGGCATTCAGGATACCGGCAATCGCAATACTTCTTGCGTATTCCAGAAATACACCTTCCATATCTCTCATGGAGGTATCCACTGCCAGTACTGCTACCGGTTCCCCGGCACTGTTTTTTATGGCCATAAGTCCACTGTACATATATCCAAAAGTGGTTTTGTTCTCATAGTATGTAATGCCATCATCAGACATGGCGGAAATATAATATTCTGTCACTTTCGCATCATATTCTGATCCCGTAAGTTTTCCAAGATGGACATTATCGGAATCATTTAATTCCTCTTTACTTACACCGGCCATTACATACATCATAGTATCCGTGCCCTCTTTTTTCAGAGGCTTCACCAGATACACATATTCAATATCATAATTATCCCGAACCTGATTCATAAAAACCTGGCTGTCCTCATACGCTGAAGACTCAGTCTGTGTATTGATGCATTCTTCAATATCATCACCGTCCAGATGAGCGGCGGTAATATTAAGAATACCGGATAAATATTTTTGATACTGCTTCTTTGTACTTCTGGAATAAATTGCAAAACCAATGCTGCCCATTACAATACAAATGCACAAAGCAAAAATAATGCTGGTAATTGTCAGACTGGTTCCCAAATGTTTTTCCTTTTTTTCAGTCATATTTTATATATTTCCTTTGTTTAAAAATTTGCATCTGGGAATCCCCCAGATGCCATTTATTTTCCTGAGGATTTATTTAACTTAAGATATCCCTGTACAAGTAAATCGGTTACGATCAGCACGATTACTGCCCATATCAGACATTCCGCCACATTAAATTCGTAAAAGGCAGCAAGACCGCCGATTACCCAATAGACACCGATATGCACTGCATATAACTTGGAGATCTGTCTGGAATAAAAGCAAAGTTTATTGTATCCGAACTTCCATTTTTCTATAACTGGCATGATCCAAAATGCAAGTGCAAATACCAGTATGATCATGCAGAAACTTCCGATCACCTTTATAAGGCCTGGAACTCTGTATTGTTCGAGCATATAATTGAAGAATCCATCAACGCCGGGATGCAGTACTATGCAGCTTATAAACCATACTGCCGCTATAATGCCACAGATTGTTCCGCTCTTTTTGTAGAAATTTCCTTTTTCATTTTCAGGTATTCTTCTGATCACTTTTCCAAAAACACAGCCTAAAAATACATAACATAAATATGGGAAAAAGCAGAAACTTGTTTCCCCTTTACTGCCAAAAGTCATGTCCAGAATCCAGTTAAGTGCCTGATTGTCAGTAATGATCAGCTTGGTAAATGGGGATACCAGTCCTACTATGACTGCACTTATAACATATCCGCTTAATCCTACATTTAATTTCCTGTATATTGCAAGTACAAGATAGCACATACCGGAAATAAAAAAGATATTTACAAATGTAAGCATGGAGTACAGATTCCCATTATATAATTCTCTGCTTCCTGGCACTTCACCTGTAATCAGATTTCTTATGTAAAAACTGACTGTCATTACTGCTCCATAGCATAAATTACTTAGTATCTGATATAACAGTAACCTTACGCCATTTTTAACCATGTCTTTTGGCTGGGAGTGGCGTGTAAATACACTTCCAAAGCCCATAGCAAACAGATACAGACAGGCTCCGGTGGGCATAAACAGTGCAAACATGATTTTATGTACACTGGAGTCTGCAGCCGCCTCACCTGCTATCGTCTGAAAAGAATGTATGAACACAATCATGATCATCAGAAAGCCTTTTACCAGGTCAAGTTCTCTCTGACGCCCTACATTCACTTCTTTGTCCGTTACAGAAAACATATTTATCACCTTTCTGAACTCAATTCATTTATGAAAGCCAGAAGCTTTATTTCTGCTAAACCTTCACAATAAATCATACAAATGAGTCCGGGTTAAAGTAAAATCATTTTCATTACAGATTGAAAAAACATAAGCTTCAAATTCTACTGTTTTAAAAACACAGTGCTTTTGGGAAAGATTCCCAAGTGTAAATCCGTTTGTCGTCTGGATAATCTCAAAGGAATCAAGAGAAAGACTCATTCCCTGACCTGTCATTTTCATGTAGCTTTCTTTTAATGTCCAAAGTGTAAAAAAAGCTTTGTCTTTCTCTTTTGCAGATTTTATGTATTCAAGTTCTGCCGGGCAAAAATAATGTTCTGCGATTTCAAAGGGTGCAGGAACAACTCTTTCAATATCGCATCCCACTTCACAGTCGGACAATACCCCCATAACATAATCTCCTGCATGTGATATATTAAAAAAAAGATTGTCTGCAAAAGGTTTTTCATTTTCAGAGTACTTCAGACTGTCTTCTGAAAATCCGTGTTCGGTCAGGATTTTCTGGATTATAATGCCTGCACCAAGACTTCTTTTTCGGTCATCAGGCAGATAATACCTGATGACCTTATTTCTTCGTCTGGGACCAACCAGTTCAAGAAGTCTTTGATTTTCCAGGGGATCCTCAAAATTTTTAATATTAATTCTATATATTTCCATCATTTACACGATCTGTAAATTCCAGTGTGAGAACATTTTTTCCATCCGGATTGCTGTAACTGACATTGGAACACACTTCTTTTACAAGCATAATCCCCATTCCTCCTGTGTCAAAATCTTCAAAATCTTTTTCACTTTTGCTTTCAAGAGGATTAAAAGGCTTTCCATTGTCTATAAAAACAGCATTCACTTTGTCTACATTCTTATTACAGCCAAACTGTACCCGGTCTGCTCCGGAATAATTGACAATATTGGAAAATATTTCATCGCATACCAGATAAATTTTCTTTTTCATTCCCATATCAACCGGAAGGCAGAAAATGCACTCTTTTATTTTTTCAAGTTCCTCTAAATTACAGGATAGCTCCAGATATTGCTGTTCTGTTTTTTCTGTGAAATTTTTCATTTTGCTTTTTCAATATTGATTTTCTGATCAAATCCGGTAAGGCTGAAAACATCATATACTTCATCGGAAACATTTATAATTTTGAAACCATCTTTGGCCGCTATTTTTTTGTATGCAACAATTACCAGACGAAGTCCTGCTGAAGAGATATACTCAAGTTTTGAAAAGTCAAATACAAGACTGGTGATCGAATCATCAAGACCTGAAAGCTCTTTTTCCAGCTGGGGTGCTGTCTGTGTGTCAAGCCATCCGCTGATTTCCATAGTTGCTTTATTTCCCTCTATTTTGCTTACAATTTCCATTATAAGTTCCTCTCTATTCTTTTTTTCTAAGGTTAATCAAAAAATGCAAGTCTGTCAAGCGCTTCTATTGCACTTTCCAGATATCTGTCATCTGTAACAGGCCATTTATAATCCAGCCGGTAAAGAACCTGTGCAGTAAACCGGTTGCTGTAGTCCAGGGTATAAATCTCATTTTCATTATGGGAAGTATACGCAATAAGTCCGGAAACAACATCGGAGTCTTTACTGTCCTTGGCAAATTCCTTTACAGCTTCCTCAAATTCATCATCTTCTACAATATCAATCTTAAATCCATGATTACGCATTGCATAGATCAGATCTGCCATGTAAATATGGTGGCTGTTGCAGGCATGGAATACAGTAAATCTTCTGTCTGTCTGTACAAGTCTTAAAACTGCAAGTGCGGTGGAATCAATTGGTGAAAATTCTGTAACCTCATGCATGCCGCCAATTGGGAATTTTCCAACTGCCTGATAACCTCTAAGACTGCGTAAAAATCCATTTGTAATAAAGTTAATCTGGAATTCACCGTCAGAATTTCTGCTCATCAGATTTCCAACACGGATGACTTTTCCGTCAAGTCCGTTTGAAACAGCTTCCAGTACAGCTCTTTCTGCAAGGAATTTGGTACGGATGTATTCATTTGTAATATTCTGGCCAATATACAGATCATTTTCACAGAAAACTCTGGACATTGGCGGATTTCCATCGGAGCCTTCTCCTGCGACGGAAACTGTGGAAATCTGGATCAGTCTGCGGCCGTTATTTTTACAAAATTCAATAAGATTTTCCACACCCTGTACATTTATCTTTTCAAGTACATCACCTGCTGCAAAATGTTTTACGCAGGCAGCACAGTTGATGAGGGTATGGAATTTATAATCTGAGAATTTTTCCACCTGCTCTTTTGAGGTAATGTCACCGTCTACACAGATGATACGATCCTTAAACAGTTCCTCGCATGGATTGTCAAAATAATACATTAACATATGCATCATTCGTTTCTCCATGGATTCATATTTGCCTTTGCGTACCAGGCAGTAAACTTTTCCATCATAGTTGTCCAGGTATGCCTTCAGAATATGGATTCCAAGGAAACCGGTTGCACCGGTGAGCATAATATCGCCTAACTGTTCTTTTGTTACCTGGCCTGCATTTTCTTCCACGTTTCCACTGATCACGCTTTGAATCCGGTTATAATTATAACCTGCAAATTCGTTATCACTTTGCGGTTTTTCAAATGCCTCACTGTTGTCAACAATTGCGGCGAGTTCCCGTACAGTAGGATATTTGAAAATGTCTGCATATACAATGGAAATATTCTTTGACAGGCACATAACGGCAACCTTTGAAGCTGTAAGTGAGGATCCTCCAAGTTCAAAGAAGTTATCCTCGATTCCCACTTTTTCAGTGCCAAGTGCTTTTTCAAATATTTCACAAAGCGCTCTCTGAGCAGCCGTAACCGGTTCTACATAGGCAGCGCTGGCTGCAGTTGTTATCTCCGGTAATGGAAGGGCTTTTTTATCAACTTTACCGCCTGGAGTAATAGGCAATTCTTCAATATGGACGAAGAAGGAAGGCATCATATAATCAGGAATAAGAGGTTCAAGGAAAGTCTTAAGCTGATCGTCCGGGATGGTTTCTCCTGTATAATAAGCAGTGATATACTTATTTCCGCCTTTTTCAATCACTGTAACAGCAGCACTGCGAACAAGCTCATGTTTCAAAATGGCGCCCTCAATCTCACCAAGCTCAACGCGATATCCTCTTATCTTCACCTGAGAGTCAATTCTGCCGATATACTCAATGTTTCCGTCACCTTTCATGCGGACCATATCACCGGTTCTGTAAAGACGTTTGTCCTCTTCGCATACAGAGAAAGGATTTTCAACAAATACAGAGGCAGTTTTTTCAGGAAGATTATGGTATCCTCTTGCAATCTGCCGGCCGGAATGGCAAAGCTCACCAGATGCCCCAACCGGAAGTCTGTTCAGATTTTCATCCACAATATAGCTGCGGACATTTCGCTGTGATTTTCCAATCGGTATGTTGTCATACTGCTTGTCAACCCAAAATTCTGTGGAGGATACTGTATTTTCCGTTGGACCATAACCGTTGATCATCTGATAGGTCCTCTCCCTGTAATACTTAAACTTCTCACCGCCAAGTGTAACAAATTTAAGACTCGGAGCATCCTCAAGCAGCTCTGCAACCAGCTCACCCATCTGTGTAGGGAATGTTGCAGTGGTAATGTTTGCATCTTTTATGAATTTTCCAACTGCAACCGCATCTTTTCGTATGCCTTCCGGCAAAATGTACAGTACAGATCCAGCTGTAAGCGGAGCAAACAGATCTATTACAGATGCATCAAAACAAAAACTTGCAAACTCTGCAACAATATCATCTGGCGTAAGTTTTCTTGTCTGGCAGATATACTCGATCAGATTCATCAGGTTTCTCTGTTCCAGCATAACACCTTTTGGTTTTCCAGTGGAACCGGAGGTATAAATCATATACGCAAGGTTTTCCGGATCAGGAGGTGTAAGTTCTACAGAAAGTTCAAAGTTTTCTGCCTGGGCAGCCACATTATCAAGGCTGATAATATTTTTGTCATAGAAGCCTGCCAGACTGCGGTATCTGTTTATTACAAGCAGATTTTCCGCTCCGGAATCTTTTAACATATACTCAATTCGACTCTGGGGATATTCCGGATCCAGAGGCACATAAGCTCCACCGGCTTTCATAACACCCACATATCCTATGGCAAATTCCTTGGTTCTTCCGCACAGAATACCGGCAGCTTTTTCTCTTCCAAATCCATTTTCAGTAAGTTTCTGTGCAACATAATCCGACAGTTTATCAAGCTCTTTGTAGGTGATCTCGCCCATTCCATCTCTTACAGCCGGTCTGTCTGGATATTTCTGGGCCGCTTCCCTGAACAGGTCTACAAAAGTTTTTCCTACATGGGAGGAATCATCTTCCATCTTCGTCTCTTCTTCAAACAGAAGGCGGATATCGGAAGGATCACTTCCTCTCAGGATTCCATCTGCGGCAATTTCAAGGTTGTCAGCAAGATATTTTATGGTTTCCTCTTTGTACATATCGCCTCTGTATTCAATTTCAAAGACAAATTTATTTCTTTCAATTGAAATACTGATTGAAACAGGCGCTTTGGCCATATTTAACTGAACCGGTTCTTCCTGGGCATATTCCCCGCCGATGTTATCAAAGGCAAAATTGTCACCCTGATAGATAACCATGGCATCTGCCTTGATGTTAAATTCATGGCTGATCTGTGAGAACGGATAAATATCATTGTTCATGGAATCGATCAGCTGCTGCTGAACACCAGCCAGACAGTCTTTTGCATTTCCGGAAAAATCACAGTAAACAGGAAGTGTCTTTACCAGCATACCCACTGTTTCAGAAAGTCTGGAATCATTTCGGCCGTGATAAATAGTGGTAAACACAGCGTCTTTCCTGAAATTGTATTTTCCAAGTGTAATACCAAAAGCAGAAATGAAAAATACATTCTCAGTAATTCCATGTTTCTTACAGAAATCTTTTACATCCTGTACAGAAAATTCACTGGTTTCCCGATGATAAAGCTCTGCTGTTGGAAGGGCTCCGCTTTTATCCGGATAGAAATTAATACTTCCACCAGTTTTTTCAAAAACAGATTTATAATAGTTCTCTGCGTTTTTATAGGCATCGCCTGCCAGTGCATCTTTGTTATCAAGGGCAAGATCATAGGAGGTATATTTTTCTGTTTCCAGCTTTTCTCCACTGTAAGCCCTGTTAATATCATTAATGATAATACCAAGAGAGGTACCGTCAGCAATAATATGATGAATGTCAAGGAACAGGTAATTACCATCACATGTTCTGTAAAGTTCAAATCTGAAAAGCTGTTCATTAAACAGCATATATGGGCGAACCAGAGTTTCTTTGTTCATTCCGTTTATGATCTGTGTTTTATAGCTTAAAGTATCGTCACGCTTCTGAAGAACCTCGCCCTCATCACTCATAAAGAGACGGGTTTTCAGATAAGGATGTGCTTCTACTGTGCTGTCAATTACCTTAGCCAGTCTGTCCAGATCTACCTTTTTATCAAGTTTCAGAAGGTATGGAATGTTGTAAATAGTGGATCCCATATTTGCAGTGCATTCAATAAAAATTCCCTCCTGTGTATTGGTAAGAGGATACGTTTTCTGAATTTCTCTTGTCTTTTCTTTTCCTGCAGTTTTAACAAAGCCTTCCAGCATCTGAATGGTAGGATGATTCTTAATGTCAAATGTTTTTATGACAATGTCAAAAGTTTTCGAAATAAGAATATTCAGTTTGATGACACTGATAGAAGTTAAACCTGCCTCATAAATATCCGTGGTAATGCCAAATTCTGTATGGCCAAGTACTTCTGCAATACAGTCAAATAATTTCTGCTGAGTTTCATTTTCCGGTTTAATGATTTCTTCAATTTTTCTCTCTGGCAGAGGAAGGGCTTTTTTGTTCACCTTCTGATTCTGGTTCAGCGGAATTTTATCAATCTGCATGGTAACGGCAGGCACCATATAGGCTGGTTTTGTCTCTTTAATGAAATCATTTAATCCATTAATATCAATCTGGCTGTCAGAGACAACATATGCAGCAATATATTTTCCTCCATTTGGATCATCAAAAGCAACTACCGTGGCATCCTTTATGCCTTCGTATCTTCTTATCACCTCTTCCACTTCGGAAAGCTCAATTCGAAAGCCCCTGATCTTAACCTGAGAATCTTTTCTTCCAATGATCTGGATATTTCCATCTGGAAGATATCTTGCAACATCACCGGAATGATACAGCACTTCATATCCTTTGGTATCGTCATAAATATTTTTTGTATAAACTTCAGCTGTTTTTTCAGGCTTATTCAGGTATCCCCTTGAAACCTGCCAGCCGGATATCATCAGTTCACCGCAGGCACCGTATGGAAGCAGATGACCAAATTTATCCGTAATATAAAGCTTGATATTATCAAGTGCTTTTCCTATTGGAATGTTGGAATAATATTTGTCAACCTGGAATACTGTTGTAAAAATCGTACACTCTGTGGGACCATATGCATTAAAAAATTTATAGCCCTTTGGCGGATCAAGAGGAACAAGTTTCTCTCCACCTACAGAAAGATATTTCAGGCTCTTGCAGTCCATTTCAAGAGCAAACTGTCTTCCAACCTGTGTTGTCATGAAGGAGTGGGTAATTCCATTTTCTTCAAAGTAACGCTGAAGTCCGATGAAATCCAGGCGGATTTCTTCCGGGATAATATGAAGCTGGGCACCATTTGCAAGTGCACCGTAAATATCCATCATAGAAGCATCAAAGCCAAATGATGCGTAAGCTGCTACTTTTGAATCGAAATCGATACCGTAATATTTTTTGTACCAGCGGCAGAATGCAGTAATATTTCCGTATTCAAGCATACAACCTTTTGGGACGCCTGTTGAGCCTGATGTATACAGCAAAATAAACAGGTCGTGTAAATCTGGTTTTGTAAGTTTTGCGTCTGTATTTTCCAGTTTAAGGATCTCATCTGTAAATAAAACCGGTCCTTCATATCCGTCTACCAGCGGTAAAAGTTCTCTGTCAGCAATAAGAAGTCTGGCTGCGGAATCACCCAGCATGTACATAAGGCGATCTTTTGGATAGGTGGGATCAAGGGGCTGATATGCTGCTCCGGCTTTGATAACACCCATTGGTGCAATTGCCATATATTCACAGCGCGGAATCAGGATAGATACCACATCTTCTTTGCCGATTCCCTGGGATGCTATATACTTTCCAAGCCTGTCGCTGATTTCATCCAGTTCTTTATACGTATATTTTTTATCTTTAAATACCACAGCTGTATGATCCGGAACTTTCTGTACCAGCTCATCAAACATATCAGAAATAGTTTTGCTTCTGTCATACTCTGCTTCTGTGTGGTTAAATTCTGCAATTTTATTTACTCCATCCTGGGAAATAACAGAAATTTCGGAAACATATTTTGTTTTCAGCATGGAGCCCATTGCTGCCTCATAGGCATCCAGTATTCCATCAATAAAAGCCTGGCTGTACATGTCACTGCGATATTCTGCAGTAAGTACATATGTATGATCGTACTCTCTTACCTGGATAAGCAGAGGCATCTTCGCCATATCCAGGGAAAGGTCATGACCTTTTGCAACAGTATCTCCAATTGGATAATCGTCACTAAGTTCTGCCTGGTATGCAAAAACAAGATCAGAACTGAATCCATATTTTGCACAGATGTCAGAAAATGGGAAAATATCATTTGCCATTGAGGATAAAAGCTGCTCTGACAAAGCTGTCATATAGGCCTGGATGGTAGTATCTTTGTCAAATTTACAGTAAACAGGAAGGGTTTTTACCAGCATGCAGACTGTATTTTCCAGTCTTGAGTCGTTTCTTCCATTATAGATTGTGGAGAAAAGACTGTCCTCTGAATTGGAATATCTGGTAAGAAGGATACCAAACAATCCTGTAAACAGAATATTTGGTGTCACTCCCAGTTTTTCGCAGCAGGAAAGAATTTTTTCTTCCCCGATGTTCATCGGTCTTTCCAGATATCCTTTCTTAGGAAGTTTGCCTGCCAGATCAGGAAGAGGCAGTGATTCTGTCTCAATTCCTTCAAAAATACTGTCATAATATTTTTCAGCTTTTTTGTATTTGCCCTCTTTCATCTGCTGTTCTTCATCAAGGGCAGCATCAAATCCGGTGTAAGATTCTTTTTCCAGTTTTTCGCCCATATAAGCTTTGTTGATATCGGCAAAAATAATATCATAGGAATTGCCGTCTGCAACAATATGGTGGAAATCTGTAAAGAGATATTTCCGGTCTTCTGTAAGATAAATTTCTGCCCGGAACAGACGTCCTTTTTCCAGTTTAAACGGACGAACCAGCTCCTCTTTCAAATGTTCAAATTTTGCATTTGTGGTTTCAATCACTTCTGGCATAAATGTATCGTTACATGGGCGCTGCACCATTTCGCCCTTATCATCAAGATATACCTGTGTAAGCAGATAAGAATGAGCACTCACCATTTTTGCAACTGCATCCGATAATTTCTGTATATCAACAGCAGGATCCAGTTCAAAAAGGAAGGGGATGTTGTAAACGGTACTTTGCAGATTTTTACTGCATTCTGCAAAAATTCCCTTCTGGGAACCGGTAAGAGGATAAACCTCCCGCTTTTCATAGGTTCTGATTTTTGGAGCAAGCATTACATATTTTTCCAGTTTTTCAACTGTATTGTTTTCATGGATATCGCTTGTTTTTACGGTAACTCCAAACTCATCTGAAATCAGGACGCAAAGCTTCATCGCACTTATGGAAGAAAGACCTGCTTTATAAAAACTTGTGTCGATTCCAAAATAATCGTTTTCTACGACTTTGGAAACAATTTCAAATATTTTTTTCTGCATTGGTGTTTCCGGCTCTTTCAGGTTCTTAGGCTGTGCTACCGGTTTTGGCAATGCCTTTTTGTCAATTTTTCCATTCTGGGTCAGCGGCATTTTTTCCAGCTGGATAAAAACGTCCGGAACCATATAATGTGCCAGGGATTCTGACGCATAGTCGCTAAGAGCTTCGGAACTGATTTCCCGGTCTGCCATAAAATAACAGCAGAGATATTTATTATCTACCGGTACTGTAATACTGGTAATAATTCCCTCATAGCTGTTTACGACTTCTTCAATTTCTCCCAGCTCAATTCTAAGTCCGCGAAGTTTGATCTGGTTATCAATTCTTCCGAAAAATTCAATTTCACCTTCCGGGGTAATCTTCGCAAGGTCGCCGGTTTTGTATGCTCTTTCTCCATTCAGGGATATAAAAACCTCCGCTGTTTTCTCCGGCAGATTGATATAGCCCCTGCCTACTCCAAGACCGGCAACTACAAGCTCTCCTGTTTCTCCATCTGGAAGGATTTTATTTTCTTTGTCAACCACATAAACCTGAACATTACCATTTGGCGCGCCGATGGTGATGTTTTTGCTGTCAGTGATCACTTTCATGGTACAGCTTATAGTGGTTTCTGTAGGTCCATAGCCATTCATAATATAAGCATCTGGATTTACAGTGCGGATCTTATCATAGAGAGCCGGAGGAAAGGCTTCTGCACCCACATCAAACACTTTAATTCTGGAAGCAGCTTCCCGAAGCTGGGGCAGATCAATCATATTAGACAGATAGGTAGGCGTGGTGGTCATGATATCCACACCATTCTTCAGAATTAAATCCCCAAGCATGACCGGATTGAGAATTTCCTCGTCACTTGCGATTACTGCTGTAAGTCCATTGGTAAGTGGAATAAATTCCTCCAGCACGGACACATCAAATGTCATAGCTGCCATGGACAGGGAGACACTTCCCCTGCTTACATAGCCATAGGTTTCTGAATTTCTTGGATCTGGATTTACAAAATTGGCCAGATTGATATGTTCGATCATAACGCCCTTTGGCTTTCCAGTTGAGCCGGATGTATAGATACAATAACAAAGGTCATGTTCTTCGATTTTGATATCCGGGTTCTGGGTATTTTGGTTTTCCAGAAGATCTTCAAGCAGAAGTATGGTGCCGGAAAGTTTTGAAAAGATTTCCTTACGTTCGCCCGCCAGTTCCTTTGTGGTTATGATAAAGGGAGCACCTGCATCTTCAAAGATAAACTGTATTCTGTCATCCGGATAATCAGGTGCTGCAACTGCAAATGCACCCCCGGCCTTTAAAATACCCTGTCGCACTGCGTAAAAATCACAGCATCGTTCAAGCACTACACCTACAATGATTTCCCGTCCAACACCTTTTTCCACAAGTGAGTTTGCAATTTTGTTTGCTCTTTCATTTAGCTGGGCATAAGTAAAACTTTCCTTACCTGAAACCACAGCACATTTGTCCGGATGAAGCTGCACCTGTTCTTCAAACAACTTTGTTACCGGATGAAATTCAAAAACAAAATTACTTCTTTCGTTGATCACAGACATTTTTCTGCACCTCCTAAAATGATATTATGGTATTATTCATATCAATTGCTCGGATATAATCCATTGATTTTGAAATCTTTTTCACAAGCTCTATTCCGTGGATATCAAATTCTTCATGATCATAGGTGTATTCCAGCGGATTAAAGTTTATTCCATTGTCTCTTATTCTTAACCTGCAGATATCCTCTTCCAGACAAAGGTTAATATCGATCCAGTTAGAAGTTTTTCCACCGAATTTAATAATATTTACTGTCATTTCTTCTGCACATACGGCAGCAAGATTGGCTTTATTTCCGGACACATTGTTTTTTTTGCAAAAATCCATGATTTTTCTGTTGACGGTTCCTGCTTCTTCCATGGTGCTTTTAATTGAAAAATCCAGATTTATTCCAGGATTTTTGTCCGGGACAATATAAAAGGTTGAATTTTTATGTTTGATTTTTCTGAAAATCAGGGCTGCAATTACTGTTATAATTTCGGTAGCAACAAATCCTATGGCAATTCCATCTATGCCGATTCCATCAATTTGTTTCCATATGTAAATTCCAATAAATGTTGCAGGCAGAACAGCGACTGCATTTTCAAGGAATGTAACAAAACTTGCAATGGCCGTCTCTTCAATGGATTCATAGTAGCTTATTATAAATTTGTTCCAGAGATAAGGTGCCACACACAGAGCGAAAATACGCAGTGCCTGGATCATCTGTGCACCAAGCTCTCCACCGCCGCTTCCAAACAGAATCGTGATCTGATGGGTAAAAAGCATAATAAAGACAAAGATAACCGCCAGTACTATGTAACTGTATTTCAGCATTTTTTTACAGAGCACACGGATTCCCACATAATCCTTTTCGCCAAAAAGAATTCCTGCAACATTGGGAATCACGCCAATGATTCCACCTGTAAGCATTTCCACGATCAAAAGAACATTGTCGCAGACTGTAAATACTGCCATTCCCTCTTCCCCGACCTGATTCATAATAATAGTATTCAGACCAAGTGATTTTATGAAATTGGTTGCCATGAAAACAAGCATGGGCACACCTGTAATTATTGCCTCTTTGATAATAGAAAAGTCCTTTGCCTTCAGCCGGACAAAAGAGATATTTCTTTTTTCGGAACGGACATAGGCAATGAAAACCACCATTGCAAACAGGAAACCAAGTACTGTGGACAATGAGGCACCTGTAATTCCAAGGGGTGTAAACTTAAGGAAGATATAATCAAGAATAAGATTTATTACATTGGCCAGAATCAGATAGACAGATGCCAGTTCCGGATGATTCTCCACGCCAAGGTAGCTTACCATCATAAGACCAATCCCAATTACCGGAGCACCGAACATACTGATACGGATGTAATCTCTTGTATACGTTGTCAGAATTCCGTCACCGGATACCAGAAGTCTGGCAATGGGACCTGCAACCCCCAATGCACAGATTGAAAAAATAAGGCCTACAACAAGTGTCACCATAAAAGTTGCTGAAAATAATTTCGAGGCACCTTCCTTATCGCGCTTGCCAAGCATGTTTCCCACTGCTATGGAGCCGCCTACTCCAAGGCAGTAACCTGTAAGCTGAACGATAGTTTCAACCGGAAGGCTCATGGTGACTGCTGACATTGCCTCAACACCAATTAAATTACTTACAAAAATTGTGTCCACAATGTTTCCCAGCTGAAGTGCCAGTGACATCATAATTCCTGGAATGATGTATTTATTTAGCTTTGCATTCAGCAATCTGTTGTTTCTGTTGTCCACTGCTTCATCTCCCTTCAAAATTATGAAATATAACCAAATAAAGTTTATATCTTTTATTTTAACAAATAAGGCATTATGTTTCAACACAGCTTAAGGAAATGACTGTATATTTTATGAAAATAACGTGTTTTCCAGTTGTATAAAATTGACTTCATGCTGATTTCCTTTTACTACAAAACGATGGATTTCGTCCTTTTTTCATAATAGTACTATCGGATTTTGTTGTGGTCAAGCTTTTTTGTAACACTTGTGGCTAAAAAATAGCGCTTATCAAT
>OFSD01001033.1_pt1 | contig 20886 bp, 26 predicted proteins | sample 1543191 | NCBI WGS metagenome assembly OFSD01 (sample SAMN04209221, study PRJEB22552) | human gut metagenome | biome: gut; material: feces | host: Homo sapiens | place: USA: Oklahoma
CAGGTATTTCTCCAAGGGCAGTCTGATCGCCATAAATGGCCGTATCCAGACCCGTAACTATCAAGACAAGAATGGCAACAACCGCACCGCCTTTGCTGTGGTGGCCGAAAACATCAACTTTGGCAGCTCCAAGGGCACCAACAAGCAGGTGGACGAGGGCGGCGAAGCGCCTCCGGCGGGATATCAGCCCAGTGAGCCCGCGCCGGAGCATTCCGAGAGCGACGATTTTGCAGTGATCGACGACAGCGACGACCTGCCGTTTTAATGGAGAAAGGCAAACAGGATGAGAACAGACGGATATGTTGTGGTGCAGCCGTGGATGGTGACAGACTACAACCTCAAAGGCAACAAACTCCTGATCTATGCCCTGATCTGGGGTTTTTCGCAGGATGAACAGTCCTGTTTTTATGGCTCCACCCGCTACATCACGGATTATTTCAAGCTGAGCGAGCGGGCCGTGGTTGATATTCTGAACGAACTGGTGGATGATGGGCTGCTCTGTAAGTGGTCTGAGCCGGTAAACGGCAGAATCACAAACAGGTATTCCGCTCTGCGCCCGGCGGCGTGTTCTGCTGTGGATGATGGCCGCAAAAATTGCAACCATGAAGAAAATGCACCCATGCAAAAAGTGCAGTCTGACCCCTGCAAAAAATGCAGTTCTACCCCTGCAAAAAGTGCAGGCAAGAAAGAAAATAATAATAAAAGCGAGAATAAAGGACCGTCCGCAACTCGGTTTTCACCGCCCAAGGTGGAAGAGGTCAGGGCGTATTTCCGGGAGCGGGGTCTCCCGTCTGCATCAGCCCAGACCGAAGCCGAAAAGTTCATTGACCGGTACACGGCCAACGGCTGGCTGGTAGGCAAAGCCAGAATGAAAGACTGGAAAGCGGCGGCGCGCAACTGGCTGCGGAACCGGAAAGAATGGGGCCAGACTGCCGCACAGCCTGCTGGCCCGTATGGTGGGCGTACATGGGAGGATCTGTGATGGATGTGCAAAGCGTATTGATCGGTGCGCTGCTGCTGAACGATCAGCTTGCACCGTATTCCCTGCCGGAACTCAGCATTGAGCACTTCCGGCCTGAACTGCAGCCCGCTTTTGCCGCCGTGCAGGGGTTCTGGATCAAGAACGGCCAGCTGGATATTCTCCAGATCGTGGCACGCTATCCGAACCAGAAACAGCCATTGATGGACTGCGTGGGAGCCTGCGAGAGCGAGTGTATCCGGCTGACCCGTGACCGCGTGGAAGAGTGGACACGGATCATCATGGAGGATGCCGCAAAGGCCCGCTTCCAGAGCCTTGCCTTTAGGGCTGTGGATGCCGCGACCGCCTTTGATGATCTGCCGGATCTTTATCAGCAGATGGGTCAGGCGCTGGACACCCACACCGAAAAGGGCGACTTCCAGAGCGTGGGCGATTTGCTGGACGATTACATCCGGCACCTGAACGAGAAGCCGCAGTACATCCGCACCGGCCTGTCCAAGCTGGACGAAAATCTGCACCTTGTTCCCGGCAACTATTTCGTGATCGGCGGCAGACCCAGCGCAGGCAAAACTGCCCTGAGCCTTCAGCTGGCAGCAGGCATGGCAAAGCAGGGCAAGCGAGTGTGCTATTTCAGCCTTGAAACCGACCCTGCCACACTGGAAGCCCGCCTGATCGCAAACCAGCTGTACGCGCCTCTTTCGGCAGTCAAAAATAAAACGCTGTCCATGAACGAACTTGACCGGCTGGCCGATATGAAGCGCTGGCCGCTGTTCATCCGCTCTGCGGCGGGCAAGGGCGTGGCGTGGATCAAGGCTCAGGCCCTCCGCATGAAAGCAGATATCATTTTCGTGGACTATTTGCAGCTGATCCATGAGCGCGGAGGAAGCGACCGCTACACGGCTATCACGGAGATCTCCATTGCGCTGCATGAGCTGGCCCAGACCACCGGCATCCTCGTGGTGGCACTGGCTCAGCTGAACCGTAACGCTGCACGGGCAGAGCCCTCCAACGCCGATCTGCGTGAATCCGGCCAGATCGAGCAGGATGCAGACGCCATTCTGCTGCTGTCTGCTGACGGGGATACATATTTTAGCCGCCTGACCAAGAACAAAGAGGGCCGTGTGGGCAACGCCGGGCTGGAATTTGACAAAATGCTGCAGCGGTTCACTTGCGCAGCTACCTGAGTAAAGGCCGCCTGGCGGGGCGGTAACGGATAGGAGTGATGCCCAATGACCTATGAAGAAAAGAAGCAATGGCTGCGGCTTTACCGCAAGGCTGAGCGTTGGGAACAGATTAAGTTGGACGAAGTGGAACAGCAGCGTACTGCCGCCACACGGGTAACACAGGTGCTTTCTTCTATGCCCGGCGGCACAGGAGATGGGCAGGCTTTGGCCCGCGCGGTGGAGCGCATCGAGGCCGCCCAGCTGGAAGCTGCCCAGGCAGCGGAACAGTGCGCTGCGGTGATGCAGAGCGTAAAAGCTGTGTTGGATCAGATTCCAGATTTCACGGATTACGAGATCCTTTACCGACGGTACGTCCGTGGTGAGCATTGGGAGACCATTGCCTATCTCCTACCAATGGACCTGAGCCGCGTATACCGTCGGCACAAAGCTGCGGTGATGGCGCTGAAAATTCCGGAAGAAGCCAGTAAAAGCACTGTTTTGCACTGTTTCGCACCGATTCGGCGTGGTACAATGTAAACTGTCGAAAGCCGCAGGGAGATGGACCACACATCCACCACCCGGCGGCTTTTGTATTGCCCGGCTGCGACAGGGGAACACACATCTATCGACCAACAGCCTGAATGTACCAGCTGGGCAATTCTTATTTTGTTATCCGCGGCACTGTCAGGGTCTGCACCCCGGCGGGGTCATTGGATAAATATAGGTCATTGTAGCATCATCTTCAGTGCGTGGCAGCATACAGCCAAGCGGGTTCCTTACAATCCTGCCCAGTAAGCTGCTGTTGTGGGCAGCTGCGCACTGACCGCGAATCTCTCGCCGTTCGGATCTTCCGGGCGGCTTTTTTGATACCCCCGGGCCTGCAAAGCACCCATGGGCTTTGAAAACACTCCCTCCCCGAAGAAGTCTCCCTGCCTGCAAAGGCTCCTTCCCGATGGGTGCACAGCAGGCCGTGACCAAGGAGCCGCATATGCCAAAGACTGTTACGCGCCCAGACCGTGACGGCACGCACCGTCTGGCCTTTGAGCGCAACAAAAAGAAGATCTATGCTACACAAACCGTGTGCGGCATCTGCGGCAAACCTGTGGATTTCAGCTGCAAGTTTCCGCATCCGCTTTCGCCGTGCATCGACCACATCATTCCCGTGGCCAAGGGCGGGCATCCCAGCGACCTTGCCAACCTTCAGCTGGCGCATTTCTGGTGCAACCGGCAGAAGAGCGACAAGTTGTTTTCGCCGGTAGAAAAGCAGGTCGAAGCAGATGCAGACGCGCCGCTGGCTCTGCCGCTGAGCACCGACTGGACGGCCTACCGCGGCCATTGAGCAAGGCAGCAGATATCAAACCTTCCTCACCACAACAGGGGGGATATCCCCCTCCCAGGGGGGTCTCTGACCTTCCCGTACCGTACTGTGAATATTTTCTCGCGAAAGGAGAAAGCACCGCCCTATGAGCGACCTGAAAGGCATGGCATACCTGCGCCGCCGCCTGCTGCAAAAGCGGGTGCGGGTGCAGACCCGCTACAAATATTATGAAATGAAGAACGCCGTGAAAGACTTCGGCATGGTGACACCGCCAGAGTTCCGCACCTTCACAGAGGTGCTGGGCTGGTGCGGCAAGGCCGTGGATTCGCTGGCGGACCGCTTGCTCTGGCGGGAGTTCCGGGACGATAATTTTGACCTGAACACCATTTATTGCATGAACAATGCGGATGTGCTGTTTGACAGCGCAGTGCTGTCGGCCCTCATTTCCAGCTGCTGCTTTGTGTATATCAGTCAGGCTGAAAACGGTTTTCCGCGCCTGCAGGTCATTGACGGCGGCAACGCCACCGGCGTGATGGATGAAGTGACGGGCCTGCTGAGGGAGGGCTATGCAGTTCTGGCGCGCGACCCCGACAGCGATCGGCCCACGCTGGAGGTCTACTTCACTGCGGGCAGTACATGGTACTACCCCAAGGGCCAGAAACCGTATCGGGTGACGAACTCCGCACCTGCCCCGCTGCTGGTGCCCATCGTATACCGCCCGGATGCAAAGCGTCCGTTTGGGCACAGTCGTATTTCCCGCGCCTGTATGGGCCTACAGCAGGGCGCGCTGCGCACCCTCAAGCGCAGCGAGATCAGCGCCGAGTTTTACTCCTTCCCGCAAAAGTATGTGCTGGGCACATCCAATGAAGCCGAACAGCTGGACAAATGGAAAGCTACCATTTCCAGCCTTTTGGAGATCACCAAAGACGAGGATGGCGACAAGCCCGTTGTGGGCCAGTTCACCCAGCAGAGCATGAGCCCGTATACCGAACAGCTGCGCACCTTTGCAGCGCTGTTTGCAGGCGAGACCGGCCTGACGCTGGATGATCTGGGTTTTGTTACCGACAATCCCAGCAGCGCCGAGGCCATCAAGTCCAGCCACGAGGGCCTGCGTCTGGCAGCCCGCAAGGCACAGCGCACCTTCGGCAGCGGCTTCCTGAATGCCGGGTATCTTGCGGCCTGCGTGCGGGACGATTTTGCCTACCAGCGCCAGCAGCTTTACCTGACCCGCCCTGTGTGGGAGCCGGTGTTTGAACCGGACGCCGCCACGCTGTCCGGCATCGGTGATGCCGTGGGCAAGATAAACGCCGTGATCCCCGGCTACTTCGGCAAGGAAAATCTGCGGGATCTGACCGGCATCCGCACCGAGAACTGAGGTGCCCATGGACGAAAAAGATATTGCCCCGGAACTGCTGGAACGCATCCGAGCTGACTTTCTGGCCTTGCTGGGCGACGCGCAGCAGGAAGCTGACACCTACACTGCCGCTGCAGCCTATGCCGAGCTGGTAGGTTCCGCACTGGCTGACGCTTTCCGCCGCAACCTGACTGCTGACATTCTGCCGGACGGAAGGCTGTACTGGAACATTGCCGATCGGGTGGTGCGCCCGCTGCTGGAGGAGGACTATGCCAGGATCGCAGACGCTGCTGCGGCTGCGCAGCAGGCTTTGAACCGGCAGGCCCGGATCGGCATTGCACCGCAGCGTGCCGTGCTGGATGCCGACCGCGTGAACGGCCTGCTCAACAAGCTGGCAGAAGCAGAACGGTTTGAGGATGCGGCATGGGCACTGGCTGAGCCGGTGCGCACCTTTTCCCGCATGGCCGTGGACGATGTCCTGAAGGCAAATGTGGATTTTCAGGGCAGGGCCGGTCTGAGGCCGCGCGTCGTCCGCATTGCCGAAAGCGGCTGCTGTAAGTGGTGCAGCGCTCTGGCCGGGACATACGACTACCCCCATGTTCCGAAAGATGTTTACCGCCGCCACGAGCGCTGCCGCTGCCGGGTGGAATATGACCCCGGCGAGGGCCGACGGCAGAACGTGTGGAATAAAACGTGGACAGAGGAGCCGGAAGTCCTTCAGTCCCGTAAGGAGCTTGCAGAAACACCACTCCCTAACAAAGTCCATATTCCCGGCGATATTCCTATGCAGAGCGTTCTCCCGGAATATTTGCGGACGGCTTCACCGGGTGTTGGTTCTATCACATATGATACAGGCTATGACATGGTGCGCCATGCAGATGAAGTAAAAACAGCACAATGGCTGCACGACCATCTGGGCGGCAACATTGTACTGTTGAACGAAATAAACAACTATAAGGCCATGACACCGGACTATATTTGGAATGGGAAGATGTGGGACTTAAAAACAGCTTCCACGGAAAAATCTGCGAACAGCGCTGTTCGGCATGGTCTGAAGCAGATTCAAGAAAATCCCGGCGGCATTATTTTGAACTATGGGCAAAATATAATTTTTGCTGATTTGCTGAAAGATGTTCTCCGAAAAAGGCTGACCGCCAGTGCAACTCAAGACGTAGATATTCTTGTTATCTGCAAAGATGAATTGCTCATGGTCCAGCGTTTTATTGCAAAAAAATAGAGGTGTCGAGCCCCCACCATATAGCGGAGGCGCACCTCTATTTATTTTATATCATATTTTCGATTTGTCGTCAACATCTTAGAAGGAGGAACCCAGCCCACCATGCCGCGGACGCGAAAACAGGCAGCTGATGTCAGGCTGGGCCGCCAGACGCCTACCGCCGCTGTCGTGCTGCCCTACACCGAAACGTGTGGACAAGAAGCAATTGACCTGTACAACACCACCGGGCGCACGGCCCAGCAGTGGCAGGAGCTTTTGCTCTACGATATCCTTGCCCGCAACGAGAATGATCTTTGGGTGCACACCAAATTCGGCTACGCAGTGCCCCGCCGCAACGGCAAGAACGAAATCGCCGCCATCCGGGAGCTGTACGGCCTGAAGCAGGGCGAAAGCATCCTGCACACCGCGCACCGCACCACCACCTCGCGCGCAGCATGGGAGCGCCTGTGCCATCTGCTGGACAAAGCAAAGATCCCGTACAAATCCATTCAGGCGGTGGGCCGTGAGCACATCCAGCTGGAAGATAGCGCGGGCCGCATCGAGTTCCGCACCCGCTCTTCCAAGGGCGGTTTGGGTGAAGGTTTCGATCTACTGGTGATCGACGAAGCGCAGGAATACACCGACGATCAGGCCAGTGCCCTGAAATACGTGGTCACAGACAGCGAGAACCCGCAGACATTGTTTTGCGGCACGCCGCCTACGCCGGTCTCTTCCGGCACGGTATTCCTCAAAATGCGCAACGCTGCGCTGCGGGGTGATACTCAGAACACCGGCTGGGCTGAGTGGAGCGTGGAACAGCAGACCGACCCGCATGACGTGGAAGCATGGTACCGCACGAACCCAAGTCTCGGCACCATTTTTACCGAGCGCAGCGTTGCGGATGAGATCGGCGACGATCCCATTGACTTCAACATCCAGCGTCTGGGCCTGTGGCTGCGCTACAACCTCAAATCCGCCATCAGCCGCACCGAATGGGACGAGCTGAAGGTGGACGCCCTGCCAAAGCTCACCGGCAGGCTTTATGCCGGCATCAAGTTCAGCACCGACGGCACCAGCTGTGCGCTGGCCGTTGCCTGCCGGACCAAAGAAAACAAGATATTCGTGGAAGCCATCGACTGCCGCCCTACCCGGACAGGCAGCGGATGGCTCCTTGATTTTCTGTCCAAAGCCGACCTTGCCGCTGTGGCGGTGGACGGTGCCAGCGGGCAGCAGCTGCTGGCCGACGCCATGAAGGCTGCCCGTATCAAAGCACCGGTGCTGCCCACGGTCAAGCAGATCATCACAGCCAATGCCGCTTTTGAGCAGGCAGTGTTTGCAAGATCCCTGTGCCATGCCGGGCAGCCCGGCCTTACGCAGGCAGCATCCAACTGTGAAAAGCGGGCCATCGGCTCCAACGGCGGCTTTGGCTACCGCTCACTGACCGAGGGCGGACATATTGAACTGCTGGACAGCGTGATCCTGGCCCACTGGCAATGCGCCGAGGGCAAGGCAAAGCGTCGCCAGCGCACCAGTTATTAACAGGCCACACGGGCCTGTTTTTTGTTTGCCAGAACGAAAGGAGTTTTTCTATGGCAGAAGCATTTGAACCTATTACCACGCAGGAAGCATTTGACGCAGCCGTTGAACAGCGGCTTGCACCCTATGCCGACTACAACGAGATCAAGGCCCAGAACGAGAAATATGCCGGGCAGATTGTGGAACTGAACAGCCGCATCCAGACTTACGAGACGGATGCCCTCAAGATCCGCATCGCCCATGAAGTGGGCATCCCGTTCGATCTGGCCCAGCGTTTGACCGGCTCCAACGAGGCCGACATCCGCAAGGACGCGCAGGCCCTGCTGAAACTGATCCAGCCCAAGAATCCGCCCGCACCTCTGCGCGGCGACCCTGACCCCAGCGGCGGCAGCAGGCGCGACGCCCTGCGCACCTTTACCAACCAGCTGATGAACAACGACTAAAGGAGAAAACATCATGGCAAATATTTTGAGCAAAGGATCCCTGTTCCCGGAAGAGCTGATCCCCGGCTTCATCCAGAAAACCACTGGCGCATCCGCACTGGCAAAGCTGTGCGGCGCAACGCCTATTCCTTTCAACGGCCAGAAAGAGTTTACCTTCACTCTGGACAAAGAGGTGGACATCGTGGCCGAAAACGGTGCCAAGGGCACGGGCGGCCTGACCGTGGAGCCGATCACCATCGTGCCGCTGAAGATCGAATACGGCGCCCGCGTGTCCGACGAGTTCCTGTATGCATCCGAGGATGCTCAGATGGACGTGCTCAGTGCCTTTGCGGACGGCTTTGCAAAGAAGGTGGCCAAGGGTCTGGACCTGATGGCCTTCCACGGCATCAACCCGCGCACCGGCACGGCGTCCGGCGTGATCGGCACCAACCACTTTGACAGCAAGGTCACGCAGGCTGTGACCATTGCCACCGGCGATAAGCCGGACACCAACGTGGAAGCCGCCATTGCTCTGGTGCAGGGCGCAGAGCACGACGTGACCGGCATGGTGCTGTCTCCCAGTTTCAAGAGCGCACTGGCTGCACAGACTACCACCGACGGCGCAAAGCTGTATCCGCAGCTGGCATGGGGTGCAAAGCCCGGCGAGGTGAACGGCCTGCATGTCGAATCCACTTCCAACCTGTCCGCTGGTTCCAGTCTGGACCGCGCTCTGGTGGGTGACTTTGAGAACTGCTTCAAGTGGGGCTATGCAAAGGAGATCCCCATCGAGGTGATCCAGTACGGCAACCCGGACAACGACACCGAGCTGGGCGACCTGAAGGGCCACAATCAGGTGTACCTGCGCGGTGAAGCATACATCGGCTGGGGCATTCTGGACCCCACCGCCTTTGCCCACATCAAGGCCGCAAAGTAAGGAGGGCATTTCCATGTTGTACCGCAACAAACGCACCGGCGCAGTGATCGAGACGGAATGCGCCGTTTCCGGCGGGGACTGGGAACCGGCCAAGAGGCTCGAACCCGTTAAAACCGAAAAGCCCGCTGCCGTGCCCAAAAAGAAAACGGTGGCCGGAAAATGACCTACGCAGCACTTGAGGATATGACCACGCTGTGGCGGCCCATGACCTCTGCCGAGCAGGCCAGGGCTTCCTCCTTGCTGGAGGTGGTCTCGGCCAGTCTGAACATGGAAGCCCAAAAGGTGGGCAAAGACCTGCCCGCGATGGTGGCGGCTGACCCGGATCTTGCCATGGTGGCCAAGAGCGTCACAGTGGATGTGGTGGCCCGCACCCTTATGACCAGCACGAACCAGGAGCCCCTGACCCAGTTCACCCAAGCTGCAGGCGGCTACTCCGCTTCGGGTTCCTTTCTGGTGCCCGGCGGCGGTCTGTTCATCAAAAAATCGGAACTGGCCCGGCTGGGCCTGCGCCGCCAGCGGATGGGAGTGATCGAGCCTTATGCCGTGGATTAAGGGCATCCCCGTCACGCTTTACGAAAAGACCCAGACCGATGAAGACGCTTTTCACGATCCGGTTTACACCGAAATGCCGGTCACGGTGGAAAATGTGCTGGTAACACCGGCAGATGCTGCTGCCATAGCGGACGAAGTGCAGCTGAACGGTCACCATCTGGCCTACGAGTTGTGCATCCCGAAGGGGGACGCGCACAGCTGGGACGACGTTACGGTGGAGTTCTTCGGCCAGAAATGGCACACCTATGGCGGTGTGCAGCAGTACATCGAAGAACTTGTGCCGCTGGACTGGAACAAAAAGGTGAAGGTGGAGCGCTATGGGTAAGGTCCGCATCGAGCTGAACAGCTCCGGCATCCGGGCGCTGCTGCGCTCCCCTGAAATGCAGGCGGTGCTGAAAGACCGTGCCGACACCGTGAAGGACCGCTGCGGCGATGGCTACGAATCCTATGTGGCCCCCACACGCGCCGTGGCTGTGGTGGAGACCGCTTCCCGCAAGGCCTATGACGACAACTCGGCCAACAACACCCTGTTGAAAGCCGTCTCCGGCAGCCGCAGCGGCGCAACAGTGCATGAACACAAGCGCCGCCTGAAAGATGGGCGTGTCATCACAGTGAGGAGCTACCAGAGAAAGAAATGATCGAAGAAGTCATCTTGAACTACCTGCGGAAAAATGCCTTTTCCTGCTACATGTCCATGCCGGAGAAGCCCTCCGGCAATTTTTGTATCCTCGAAAAGACCGGTGACAGCCCGGACGAAGGCATTTACACGGCCACGCTGGCGGTGCAGTCCTACGGCAGCAGCGACTTTTCTGCCGCCCAGCTGAGCCATTTTGTGGTGCAGGCTATGCTGGACGCCGACACTCTGCCGGAAATCGTCTCCTGCGACCTTGTCACTGAGTACAATTTCCCGGATACCACCCGCAAACGGCCCAGATATCAGGCCGTTTTTTCTATTACACATTACTGACGAAAGGAAGTATCTCTATGGATGCAAAAAATGTAAGCGCCGCAAAGCCCAAGGTGGGTGGTGCCGTCTGGCGCGCACCTCTGGGCACCCCGCTGCCCACGGATGCAAAGTCCAAACTGAACGAAGCCTTTGAATCGCTGGGCTACATTTCCAGTGACGGCCTGACCAACTCGAACTCTCCCAGCAGCGAGAACACCACGGCATGGGGCGGTGATACCGTGCTGACCCAGCAGACCGAAAAGCCGGACACCTTCGCCTACACCCTGCTGGAAGCCCTGAACCCGGCGGTGCTCAAGTCCGTCTACGGCGATAAGAACGTTACCGGCACGCTGGAGACCGGCATCACGGTCAAGGCCAACAGCGACGAACAGCAGGACTGCAGCTGGGTTGTGGACATGGTGATGAAGAACAACGCGCTCAAGCGCATCGTGATCCCGGATGCGGCAGTGTCTGCCGTGGGCGATATCGTCTATTCCAACGGTGCGGTGGGCTACAACACCACCATCACCGCGGTGCCGGACACCGAGGGCAACACCCACTACGAGTACATTCTGGGCGGCACTGCCGCCACCCAGTCTGCCGCCGAGAGCACCGCAGACAATAAGGGGGTAAAGGCATGATTGCAAAAACGGAATCCGGTTTTGAGATCGAGCTGGACGATGAAGCCATGAACGACGTGGAGCTGGTGGAGGCCATCGTGGAAATGGACACGGACGGCACCCGTCTGTTCTATGTGGCGGACCGCCTGCTTGGCAAGGAAGGCAAGAAGAAGCTCTACGACCACCTGCGTGACGCCAAGGGCCGCGTGCCGGTGGCTGCCTTTGGTGCAGCGATCGGTGAACTGATCCGCAGCTTTTCCGCAGGAAAAAACTCTGTATCCTCTCCGAACTGATCGCATCGGACGAGGACGCGCTGATCTGCGATTTTGCGCAGTATTACCACGTTCTGGACTGGCGCAGCCTGCCGCCGCGTCTGGCGGCCACCCTTGCTGCAGGTCTGCCGGAGAGCAGCCGCAGTATGCTGCGGCTGGCCGGGCAGCGGGTGCCTATAGAAGATCAGCTGCAGGCATCTGCTGCCGACACGCTGAACCGCATCGAGTGGTGGCTGCTGGGCAAGCCCGGCAGGCCGCCCAAGTCCATTCTGGAAGCTCTGACCGGCACAGGCTCCGGCAGCGACACGGAGGATGTGCAGAGCTTTGCCAGCCCGGAAGAATTTGAAGCGGCCATTGCTGCGCTGAAAGGAGGTTGATGGAGATGCCGGACAAAATCGAGATGGCAAAAGCCTATGTGCAGATCGTGCCGTCGGCAGATGGCATCCGGGCCGCGCTGACTGACGTTTTTGACGAAGAAACGGACGGCTTAGGTGCAAAGGTCGGCCAGAGCATTGGTGCCCAGCTGGTCGGCACTATCAAAAAAGTGCTTGCCGCCGCTGGCATCGGCAAAATCATCAAGGATTCCATCGACATGGGCGGTGCCCTGCAGCAGAGCATCGGCGGCATCGAGACGCTGTTCAAGGACAGTGCCGATACCGTCAAGCAGTATGCCGCACAGGCGTACCAGACCGTGGGCCTTTCCGCCAACGACTACATGGAGCAGACCACCAGCTTTGCGGCAAGCCTGCTTTCCAGCGTGAGCAAGGATACCAATGCCGCCGCCCAGCTTGCCAACATGGCCATGGTGGATATGGCCGACAACGCCAACAAGATGGGCACGGATATGCAGGATATCCAGAATGCCTATCAGGGCTTTGCCAAGCAGAACTATACCATGCTGGATAACCTCAAGCTGGGCTATGGCGGCACGCAGGCCGAGATGCAGCGTCTGCTGACCGACGCGGAGAAGATCTCCGGCGTCCATTATGATCTGGGCAATCTGGCCGACATGTACAGCGCCATCCATGTGATCCAGCAGGAGATGGACATTACCGGCACAACGGCGAGAGAAGCTGCAACGACCCTGACCGGCAGCTTTGCGGCCATGAAGGCAGCGGCGCAGAACGTGCTGGGCAATTGGAGCACCGGCGCAGACCTGACGGCACCCCTGCAGGCACTGACGGACACGGCCCGGACCTACCTTGTGGGCAACCTGCTGCCCATGATCGGCAATGTGCTGCAGGGCATCCCGCAGGTCATTTACGGCCTTATGCCCGAAGTGGTGCAGACCGGCACCGAGCTTCTCGGCTCTTTGGCGCAGGGCTTCACGCAAGGCATCCCGGATTTTCTGGCGAATGCTCTGCCGCAGCTGCTTTCCTTTACGGAAAACCTGCGGGAAAATGCCGGGGAGTTCGTGAACGCCGGTCTGGACATGATCACCCAGCTGGCCAACGGCCTGATCGCGGGCCTGCCGGACCTCATCGCCTATGTGCCGGATATCATCATCAATATCTGCGGCATCATCAACGACAATATGCCGAAGCTCCTTGCAGAGGGCGTCTCACTGGTGGTGCAGCTGGGCGTGGGTATCGTAAAGGCTGTGCCCGACCTGCTGGCCAACTGGAAGAAGATCCTGCAGGCGGTGCTTTCGGTCATTTCTGCAGTGAATTGGCTGAACATCGGCAAGAACATTCTCACCGGTGTGGCCAACGGAGTTAAGAGCATGGGTTCTTCCATGCTGAATGCCTTCAAGGGTGGCTTTTCCAGCGCCCTGGCATGGATCAAGAGCCTGCCCTCGCAGGCGGTGCAGTGGGGCAAGAATCTGATCCAAAGCTTCATCAACGGTCTGACCGGCAAGGGCAAAGTGGCGGGTATCGCTACTGCAGCCACTGCCGGTTTTACCATCGCCGATGCTGCAAGCCGCGACGAGCTGGCCGACTGGACCTCCGCCAACACCAGCCTTGCCGACAGTGCCCAGACCGTGGCGGATATCGCTATCCCGGCCTATACCAAGTCCGGCAATGCGGCAGCCGCCGCAGGGAAAGCAGCGGGCACAGCCGCAAAGGCCGCCGCATCGGTGGTCAACTCTTACTCTGACACGGTGACCGAGGTGCTGGGCAAAGTGACCCGCACCACCCAGACCGTAAACGAGGAGCTTTCCAACGGAAAGAAGCAGCAGACCCAGACCATCACCGAGACCAGCCGCGACCTCGTGAACGGTGTGCTGAAGGATATCAAGACCGTTACCAGCATTGCTGCCGATGGCAAAAAGACCGTGCAGCAGACCATGGAGACGGTGCGGGAGATGGCCAATTCGGTCACATCGACCTTTGACACAGTGGTAAATGGCATTGCTACCAGCACCAAAACCATCAAGGAAACACTGACCGACGGCACCGAGACCACCAAAAAGGTGATCACCGAGACCTTCAATAAGGTGGTGGACGGTGCCCTTGTGGTGGTCGAGCGGGTCAAGAACGTTGCCGCCGACGGCACCGAACAGGTGGCCGAGACCACCAAGAAATCCGCTGCAGACACCTTTGACGGCCTGTGGAAGGAGCTGCAGACCGAAGCAGATACCGGCGTGCTTGGCACCTTCGATGACCTGTACACCGCCGTCAAGAATCAGGACTGGCTGGGCATCGGCAAGTGGGTGGCGAGCACCATCTACGGCGGTCTGACTGCCGACCAGAAGAAGCAGGTCCATGATTTTGCCCTTGGCATCGTGACTAAGCTCAACAAAGCGCTGGGCGGTGCCCGCGATCAGCTGGTGCAGGGAGCTATCGACCTTGGCGGGCAGATCGTGAACGGCCTGACCGGCGGCTTCTCTGAGGTCTGGCAGCAGGCGCAAGGCCTCGGCTCCACCCTCGTGTCGGTCTTTCAGGGCCTGCAGGGGCCGCTGAGCGCTGCGGCTCTCGCCATCAGTCAGGGCCTGAGCGGAGGTCTGCTGTCCAGCTTCCCCGCCATTTTTGCGGGCGTCGCTTCCCTGATCGGCGCGGTCGGTGCAGCCTTTGAAGGCCTGCTGGCCGCCATCTCCGCCGCCCTGAGCGCTACCGTTTTTGGCATCCCAATGGGCCTTGTGGTGGCCGCAGCCGCCGTTGCGCTGGGCATTGCCATTGCGGCCATCTGCTCCCGTCTGGGCGGCAGTAAAAAAAGCAGCGGCGTATCCGGCGGCGGTTCCTCTGGCGGCGGGTTCTCCGGCTCCGGCAGCATGGGCAGTGTGGACGTCACCACCGGCACCGGCGGCCTTGAGGACGCCATCAACGCCAACACCAAGGCGCTGGAAAAGACAAACTCTGCCCTTGCCGATATGATCCGGCAGGCGGGGGCGCTGGTGCTGTCCGACAACATGCGCCTCGGCTCCACCGTGGCCGCTTCCGGCACCGCACAGGTGGTATCCGCCGCCCGCAGCTACCACCGGGAGGGCGACACCAATATCACCCAGAACATTTACAGCAAGGCCCAGACGGCGGCAGACCTCCAGCGGGAAGCCCGCTGGGAGGCCGACAAGGCCCGCCGCCAGCGCCGATGAAAGGAGGACGCCGTGCTTTTTAAGGATCACCTCGAAATAGTCACCGACGCCGGTGCCGTCCTGCATCTGGGCTGGGACTACGATACACCTTACTTTCTTGACCCGCTCAATGGCATCGACGTGGACTTGAAAACCGCGCAGGGTGTCAATCAGGTGGGCGACACCGTGGAGGGGCAGAGCGTCTCCGGCGTGTCCCGCACCCTGTCGGTCGTGTTCTGGGGCGCGTATGCGCTGGACAATGCCCGGGATTTCAGCAAAAAAATGCCATACTTCACCAAGGGCACCCTGTACTTCGGCGACCGGTACTTTGCCCGGTTCGTGCTGCAGAAAACGCCCTACTTTTCCAGCTACACGCCGCAGCCGCGCTGTTCGCTCATGCTCTACAGCGAAAAGCCCTTCTGGTACAGCATCACCGCCACAGCCGCCGTGCTGGGCGGGTACGAAAAGGCGTTCTGCTTCCCCGTCTGCTACGACAGCCACATCTACGGCATCAAGCGGGACGGCACGGCGGCGGTGCTGCGCAACGACGGTTCGCTGCCGGTGCCCTTCACGGCCACCCTGCGGTGCGACATGCCGGTGACACACCCCAAGGTGGTGGATCTGCAGACCGGGGCCTTCATCGGCTTTGATCTGACCCTGCAGCCGGACGAGACGCTGGAGATCTACCGCAGCACCTCTGACCGGCTGGCCTGCACCCTGACCCGGGCAGGCGTGACCGAGAACATCTTCTCCAAGCTGGACGAGGACAGCACCCTCACCGAACTGCAGCCCGGCGATAACGTGCTGAGTATGCAGGCCGAGAACGGCTCCGGCTACCTGCAGGCATCCGTGAGCTTTTACCCGATGGAGGCGGGCATCCTGCCCGAACCGCTATGAGAATAGACGTTTTGGACGCAGACACCCTTGCCCGCGTGGGCTGGGTGGATGTGTGGGTGTCCCTCTACTGGGACAGCCCCTATTACTCCGAGGGCAGCTTCACGCTGGAAGTACGCCCCACCACCGAGAACCTGCAGCTTTTGCAGGAGGGCCGCTGGCTGGTGCGCAGCGACGAGAACCCCCGTATCCCCATGCGCATCTGCTCCCGCGCCAACCAGAACGAGGACGCAAACCTTGTGGTGTCCGGCTACCCGGCAACGTGGCTGCTGACCAAGCGGGTGTCTGCGGTGAGCATCAAGAACCAGAACGCGGAAGCCGCCATGCGCAGCCTTGTGAGCGCCGCAAAGCCCTGGCCCCGCCTTGAGCTGGGCACCGAGTACGGCTTTGATACCATCTTTGAAAAGCAGACCTCCGGCGGCACGGTGTTCGACTACTGCCAGACCATCGGGCAGGCCTGTGATCTGGGGTTCCGCATCGTGCTGGACGGCAAGGGCAGCAGCAAGCGCCTGCTCTTCGAGTGCTTCCGGCCTACCTTCGACCCGAACCGCCGCTACAGCCCCCAGTGGGGCAATCTGCTGAATGCCGGGTGGAGCTTTGCCGACACCGATTACGCCAACGTAGCCCTTGTGCAGGGCGCAGGCGAGGGCGACGAGCGGGCCACCGTCTGGGTGGGGGATGTAAACGCCACCGGCTCCGACCGGCGGGAAATGTACATCGATGCCCGGGACGTGCAGCCGGAGGACGGTGAGACCAGCACCAGCCAGAGCTATCTGGAAAAGCTGGCCGACCGGGGCGGCGAAAAGCTGCTGAGCCAGCTGCGCACCGGGTCCATCGAGTTTGACGTGGACGACGACACCCTGCAGGTGGGCGACGTGTTGAGCGCCAGCCTGCCTCAGCTGGGCTACACCGCCATGGTGCGGGTAGCCGACATCATCACCCAGAGCGAGGACAGCGGCACAACCCGCACCATCCGGCTGGGCACGCCCACATGGCACAAGACCTAAGGAGGACTTTATGGCCGATATCATTACTTACCCCGAAAACGGCATCACCTACGACGCCGACGACGCTTCCGGCTACCTCGCCACCCGCCTGAGCGGCGTGTACAGCGCCGAGGAGGATTTTGCCGTCACGGCACAGGGCGGCCTGAGCGTACAGGTGAGCGCCGGTCAGGCATGGGTGCGCCCGGCGCGGTTCAAAGGCCGCAGCATCATCATGGAGCAGCCCACCAACGTGGTGCTCACCGAAGCGGACCCTGTGCGCAGCCGCATTGACCGCATCGTGCTGCGCTACGACGCCGCCGCCAAAAAGACCCGCCTGCAGGTGCTGGACGGCACGCCGGACTCCGCTGCCCCTGCGGCCCCGGAGATTTCCCGCACGGCACTGGTCTATGACCTCTGCCTTGCCGAGATCAGACGCCCCGCAGGCAGCACTTCCGTCACCGCCGCCGACATCACCGACACCCGCGCGGACGAGACCGTCTGCGGCGTCATGCGGGACGGCGTGACCGGCATCCCCACCGCCCAGCTGCAGACGCAGGTAAAGGCCATGCTGGACAGCCTGCAGGCCGAGGTGGACAGCAGGAGTTTTTATACCCGTGCCGAGGTGGACGCACTGCTGAAAAGCGTGAATCCTTTTCCCGTGGGCAGCATCTACCAGAGCACCGCCCGTACAAGCCCTGCCGCACTGTTCGGCGGTACATGGCAGGAGATTGCGCAGAACCGGGTACTGATGGGTGCTGGCAGCGGCCACGCAGCGGGCACCACCGTGGAGGCCGGACTGCCGAACATCACAGGCTCTTTTGTCGCGGATGTAAAAAAGGGTGAACATAAGGTATCTGGCGCATTCACTGCCGGCAGCGAGATCGCAACTACGGGCGAATACAATAACTTTTCTGATGTATATAAGTTCAGTCTGGATGCGTCCAAGTCTAATGCCATCTACGGCCGCAGCGCCACCGTGCAGCCTGCCGCCTACTATGTGCACATCTGGCGGCGCGTGGCCTGAGAAAGGAGGTTTTGAACCATGAAGATCATTGACGAGACCGGCGTGGTCGTGGAAAACCCGGACCTGACCCTTGGGTATCTGACAGCTGACACCGAAGAGATTACCCACCCCGCCGTAGATGGCGTGGAAGAGCAGTGGCACTGGGAGACCGTGACTGAGTACCCCAACGGCGGCAGGGACGTACAGAAAATCATCGACCGTCCCGGCGTTCAGGCACAGGAAGAATGGGTGGAACAGGTACCCATCCAGAAGTACATCCGCTACACCGCAGAAGAGCTGGCTGCGCAGGAAGAAGCGCGCAAAAAGGCCGAAGCCCTGAAGAAGCTGCCGGAGACGGTGGCGGCACTGCAAAAAGAAAACGAGATGTTGAAACAGTGCTTGCTTGAAATGAGCGAGATTGTTTATGCATAAAATCACACAAAGAATCGAAAGGATGGTACGTATGATGGCAATGTTGTGGGCACAGGAGATCATGTCTGCTGAGACTATGGAGGAAGCAAAGGCTCTGTATGAGCGCTGCCCCCGCCTGCTGAAGGAGAAGGTGAAAGCCATTCTGGTGAAGAGCGGCTTTGAAGAGATCGTACAGGAGAAGTAAGCGATGGAAAAACTTTTGGAATTTCTGGCGGGGCTGGTGAAGATGATCTTCGGCGGAGACAGCGAAAGTCCTGCGCCGGAAACACCCAGAGAGACTCCCGTTGAGGAGACCGTCACCGGCTGGGAGGGCGACCCGCCATACCGGTACATCGACGTGAGCCGCTATCAGGGTGCGATCGACTGGGCGCAGGTGGCAGCGGCTGGTTACAAGGGCGCGATGCTCAAGACGGTGAGCACCAACCGAAAGCTCTCCAAGCGGGCAGACGGCCTGTACATCGACCCCACCTTTGAGGACAATTACCGCAGCGCCAAAGCTGCCGGGCTGGACGTGGGCGTGTACTACTACACCTACGCCACCAGCGTAGCAATGGCCGATGCAGAGCTTGCCCTGCTGCGGCAGGCGGTGTACGGCAAGGAGCTAACCCTTCCGGTGGCAGTGGACGTGGAGGACAACAAGCTCAAGCCCATGAGCACTATTGACCTCACAAACCTCACCGCCTACGCGCTGGAACAGATTGAGAAAATGGGCTTTTACGCCCAGCTGTACACCTACACCGGTTACAAGTACGAGCTGGACATGGCTCGGCTGTCCTCTCGGTGGGACGTCTGGCTTGCCGACTACACGGGCAAAACACCCAACGTGACGTTTAACTACAACGCCCACCAGCACACCAGCAAGGGTGCTGTGCCGGGTATCAGCGGTAACGTTGACCTCAATGTGACTACCATCAACTACCCGAAAATCATCCGCAAGAAGGGTCTGACCCGTCTCCGGGAGGGCGCATGACCGAAAAAGAAGCTTTACTGTGGGTGCTGGGCATTTTGGGCAGCCTGTGCGCCGCGGTCATCACCATCGACAAGGTGCTTGGCATCATCCACAAGTACGTCAAAAATGCACAGGCCCCCGACGATGCGCAGAACAAGCGAATGGATACGCTCGAAAAAAGACTTGGCGTGCTGGAACAGGGACAGCTTCAGCACGCACAGGCCCTTGCAAGAGACCTGCGCCGCTTTGACGGCCTCGATGAAGAAATGCGTCTCGTACTCGTTGGCGTACAAAATCTTTTGGATTCGCAGCTGTCCGGCAACAATCGCGAAGGTATGCAAAAAAGCAAATCCGATATTAACAACTACCTACTGAAAGGAGTAACGAATCATGGAAGCAATGTTTAACTTTATCCCCGCACCCATCGCACTGGTACTGATGTTCATCGGCTTTGCCGCGCTAGCCGTTGGTGCTATCCGGCTGGGCTACAAGCAGTACGTCAAGCAGTGGGCGCTAGAGCTCGTGACCATCGCTGAGGACAGCATCATGGGCAGCGGTCAGGGCGCAAAGAAAAAGGCACAGGTCTTTGCCGCGCTGCGCGGCGCACTGCCGGACTGGCTGAAGCCTTTTATCACCGATGAAGTGCTGGACAGCGTGATTGAAAAGGCTGTCAGCATGATGAAAAAGGCACTGGCAGAAAAGAAGCCTACTATCAACAAGGGGTAAAACATGATTGAGCAAAGCGTATCTCTCGCATCCAATGGCGTCGTCAAAGTGCCGGGCTATGAGCAGCTGGTGCGCTTTGGCTACACCAAGAACCGGGGTGTGTACCGCCTTGCTGTCACCGCTTCCGGCGAGTGGGAAGGGCTGAATATCCGCTGCTTCTGGCACGTACCGGACGGCAAAGACCCGGCATCCTCGCTGGTGGTGGACGGCTATGTGGATGTGCCCGCCAGCGTGACTGCACAGCCCGGGAGCGGGTGCCTCACCTTTGAGGGCAGCGACGGCACCAAGACCGTCACCAGCGCAGACCTGCGGTATCGTGTCAGCGCCAACTCCGGCACAGAGGACGGCACCGAGCCGGAGCCGGGCACCCCTGCATGGCAGCAGCTGGTGGATGCCGTGCACACTGACGCCACCGCCGCAGAGCAGTCCAAGACCGATGCACAGACGGCAGCACAGCAGTCTGAGGCATCTGCCCAAAAGGCCGGGCGGGCTCTGGCTGACACTGTGGATGCCAAAGAGGACGCACTAAAAGCCATCGGTGACAAGCAGACCGCCGCCACGCAGGCTGTGGATACGGCCCGGGACAAGGCTCTCCAGCAGGTGGAAACCTCTACAGAAGCCGCTGAGACCGCCGCCAGTGAAGCCGCCACCAGTGCGGGCAATGCCAGCCAGAGCGCTCAGAAAGCCGCTGGCAGTCTGCAGGAGCTGAAGGAAGGCATTGCCGCTGGTGACTTCAAAGGCGAGCCCGGCAATGACGGTAAATCCCCAGTTGTGACTGTGACTGACATCGAAAATGGCCATCGTGTCAGCATCACTGACAAAGACGGTACAAAAACGATTGATGTCTTAAATGGTCAAACCGGCAAAACCGGTGCAACGCCTGTCCTGACGATCGGTACGGTGTCCAGCGGAGACAAACCTTCCGCCTACATTACCGGCACGCCTGAAAATCCGGTGCTTAACCTGAGGCTGCAACCCGGACCTCAAGGCCCTGCCGTAGCACTGGACGCCACCCTCGCCCACGAGGGCGAAGCCGCTGACGCAAAAGCCACAGGTGACGCGATCAGCGCAGT
>OFSD01001035.1_pt1 | contig 20817 bp, 23 predicted proteins | sample 1543191 | NCBI WGS metagenome assembly OFSD01 (sample SAMN04209221, study PRJEB22552) | human gut metagenome | biome: gut; material: feces | host: Homo sapiens | place: USA: Oklahoma
TACCAGACAGGCATTCCACCTGCTAGACTACTCGCCCTTGTCTGGGCGCACAATTTCGATTTGTATCACTGTTCTCTCTCTATTTTATCAGATATCACCTACAGTTTCCATAGCTTCATTGCTCAAAACACTCCATTCACAAACCATTTAGCTATGTAAAAGGGACGGCTTCTCAGCCGCCCCTCAGGTCAACACAGTCTTAATTAGACAGGTTCATCATCCGATTCCGCTTCGTAATCCTCGTTTACATCCACTTCTTCGTCCTCGTCACCGTCATCCTCCGGCAGCTGGAGCGCGTCTTCATCCTCATCGTGATAATCCGCATCAGGGTCCGGTTGATTTTTCTTGGATGCAGGCTTTACGCCCTTCATCTTGATATAGAGATAACCGCCGACACCGGCTGCACCAATCACAAACAGAAGCAGCATAATCATCGGAAGCGGAGACGCTTTCTTCTGCTCGCTCTCTGTTTTCTGCTCTTCCGGTGCAGGCTCCGTCTCCTGCGGCTTTTCGGTTTCCGCAGGTTCCGTGACTTCCGGTTTCTTCTCCTGATACTTGGCGGCTTCCTCTTCATCCATCAGCGCAAGCAAATCGGCCTCATCCACCATATTCAGGAAATGCACATTCTGGTTGCCGTCTTTATCGCGGTCGATAATCAGATAGAAGGTGTTGCCCGCCTTTGTCACCAGCGTGATGAACTGCTGGCTGGATTTATCTTCTTCCTCACCGATATCGTCCACCAGCGTCATATTACCTTCCGGAGTCAAAGCTGCACTGGATTCCTTCTCATCCTCGGATGACATTCCGCCCTGCATCAGATCCAGAAACAGCTTCAGAGCATCTTCACTGAACATGCTGCTGTCATTTGCGGAATCCGTGACATTCAGGTACTTTCCATGTGCATATCCGGTTTTGCCGTTGAAATTCACCTTATACCAGTCACCGTATTTTTCGACAATCTCCACCGTATCGCCTGAATGCAGATATCCGATAATCTCCTGATCCATGCCGGGACCGGAACGAAAATGCAGGCTGGTGATACCCGGCACCACCGTACCCATCTGCTTTTGGGACTTTTCGCTGCCGATGTTGTATTCCTTACCGCCCACCGTAACGATCAGGTTCCCATCCGCATCCGTAGAGACCTCATAGCCATCCGGCAGCACCTGCATGTCCGGGTCGATTTCGATGCTGTCGGTATTGTCCGTTTTCCCTGCATTTGCGCTTCCTGCTGCATCCGCTTCCTGCGCAGCGGTACTGACAGATGTGTTCTTCTGCACATCATCGCCCGTATAGGCAAACGCAGTAGTCGCAAAGGTTCCTGCCACCATCACGCTGGCAAGCAGCATTGCCATCATCTTTTTCATTCCATATCCTCCGTTTCTTTCTCGTCCAGTTTCATGTTTTCCGGGTTGGGAACCGCAGCCTGCGCCATCTGAATGATGACTGCCAGCTGTTCCGGGGTCAGGCTCTGGGCATGTACCATTTCACAGATTTCGCTGTTTTCCTGCTCGTGGTACTTTCTGTCCCATTCCTTTCTGCGCTCCTCCCACTCATCGCGTTTTCTGCGGGCTTTCTCACGCTCCGCAGCAATCTTTTCCAGTTTCAAGCTCATATCGTTTCCTTTCCGGGCGAATAAACGCCCTATTTTTATCGAATTCTTCCCATGCAGTAGTAGTGCTGCCGCCAGTAGTTCGTCTCAATGGAAGCATAGGAAATTGGGTTGCCGCAGTGGATCATCATCCCGTTGCCGACATAAATGCCCACATGGGATGCGCCACTGGTGTTGTAGGTTTTCTGGAAGAAGATCAGGTCTCCGGGCTTTGCCTCACTCTTCGGGATAATGTCGCATTTTCCCATCAGACCGTTGGCCGTCTGCCTGCCTACATTCCAGCCATTTCCGCAGTGGTTGATGACCCAGCTTACAAAGCCGGAGCAGTCAAAGCTGGTACTCGGCGAGCTGCCGCCCCAGACATAGGGATAACCGAGATATTTCTCTGCTTCGGTAATCATCTTCCGGAATTTTTCATCCGTCAGAGCTTCGCCCGGAATGTCGTAATCCTGATATTCTCCGCTGGAACCCGCGCCGTCCGGCGTTGCAAAGGCGATGCCTGCAAACAGATCATCCCGATTGCCCCGGCACTCCAATGTGACTTCGTAGCGTTGCAGCTGGTCATCTGTAAGACCGGAATTTCTGGCAACATAGTCCACACCCCGATTGAGCAGCGTTACATTGAGGATTTTATACTCATACTGTACCGTCACCTGATAGGTGTAGGTGTGTCCGGTTCCGGTGATCGGATTGTAACTATAACCCACACGAGTTTCTTTCCTTGTCCGGATTTCCACCTTTTCCACCAGCTTCAACTCATACTGCGCTTCAAAAATACTCTGGAGCCGCGCCTGCACCTGGCTTCTCGTGTAGTTTTCAAATTCTACAGTCAGCAGAGAAGCCAACTCATAGGGATTGTGTCCGATCTCTGCCAAATTGTAGCGATACTCGTCATAGCCCGGATGGTCGGTTTCAATGCGGTCGATTTGTTTGCGAAGTTTATCTTCCAGCTTGGTATAATCCGTCTCCACGCCTTTCAAATCTTCATCTTCCGCTGTGTAGGAAGTCCCCAGCACCACATTGCCGCCGCCATTGATCAAGACAGAGCAGGACGATACCGACCCGGCAATCACCAAAACAAGCAGTCCCACGGCCGCGATACCGATGATGATATGCGAGTGGCTCTGCACAAACTGAAACGCCTTTTCCGTCATGTTGGCAGTACCCTGCGCAGCTTTGGCTGTGCCAGCTGCTGTGTTCTCCGCAGCGGCCGCACCTGCCTTCGCAGCGGCATACTCTTTTTTGATGGCCTGCTTCTGCCGCCATCGGGAAAAGAGATTGGAACCAGCCTGCGGATCAGACTTCATGCGTTCCGCAAAGATGGAATCTGCGGCATCTTTATTTGCCTTTTTCTCCAACCGCTCCAGCTTTTTGTACTGCCGCAGCTTTCGACCATATTGGAACCGGGAACCAGCACGGGCTGCACCTTCCGCTGAGCCTTCGATAAAATGCGCTGCCTCCACACCAGAATTATTATCCTGGTCGGCATTGCGCACCCCCTGATGTGCTTTGGCTGAAAGTGTATCTGCCGCAAGATTCCCCGGCTTCTTTGGCTTTCCGCCTTTTTTTCCGGAAGCTACTGCATTCTTTTTCGCTTTTACTTCCTGCTCTGATTTCAGCTTCTTACTGCGCATCTTAGCAAGATCGGCCTCGTGACGAATCTGCCTTCGGTGTTCCGCTTTTTTCTTGCCGCCGTCTCCCGTACTGCTATCTGCGGTTTTGCTTCTGGAATCGCGAAGGGTGTTCTCCGCACCCTCGCGCTCCTGCCGCAGCTTGTCTCCGAGATTCGGATTTTTCTTGCCAGCCATTGCTTACGCCTCCTTTGCTTCCTGAACTTCGGTTAATTTTGTCGTCATAATCCGGTACAGTTCCAGATCGGTCGGGAAACGATCAACGAACGGCAAAATCACATTTCCGTAGAACAACAGTCCTTCGCCTTCACCGGAGTGAGTCACATAGGACAGCTGGTGCGGGCTGATGTTCAGCTGATCCGCCAGAATTTGACGGTCACCGGCTGCCTGATTCAGCATATAAATGAAGTCGCTGTTCTCAAAAATGTTTGTCACTTCGCGGGAAGAAAGCAGATCTTTTACGTTCTGGGTGATGCCGGTGGGAATACCACCCCATTTACGGAATCGCTTCCAGATTTCCACGCTGTAAGCCGCTGTCTGCTCTTCTTTCAAAAGCAGATGGAACTCGTCCATATAGTAGCGGGTGGCTTTACCGGCGTTACGGTTGGCGGTTACACGCCCCCAGACCTGATCCTGCACCACCAGCATACCGATCTTTTTCAGCTGCTTGCCCAGCTCCTTGATGTCATAGCAGACCAGCCGGTTATTGATATCTACGTTGGTGCGGTGGTTAAACAGGTTCAGGGAACCGGTCACATAGATTTCCAGTGCCGTTGCCACATGGTGTGCTTCCTTTTCATCCTGCCGGAGCAGTGCCTCGTACAAGTCCTGCAACACCGGCATGTTCTCCGGCACCGGATTTTCAAAATAGGTCTGGTAAATCTGATGAACACATCGGTCGATGACCGTCTTTTCTACCGGCTGCAAGCCTTCTTTTCCGCCCACGATCAGCTCACACAGGGACAGGATGAAATCTGCTTTCAGGGCAATCGGATTATCCTCTTCCGAATAGTTCGCATTGATGTCCATCGGGTTGATATACTGCGTGCTGGAAGGGCTGATTTTAATGACCTGCCCCTCAAATTTCTGCACCAGTGCCGTGTACTCGGCTTCCGGATCGCACACGATTACATCGTCATCCGTCACCAGGAACGCATTGGCGATTTCTCTCTTGGCAGAGAAGGATTTACCGGAACCGGGGGTACCCAGAATCAGCCCGTTGGGGTTTTTGAGCTTTTTCCGGTCAACCATAATCAGGTTGTTGGACAGCGCATTCAACCCATAGTACAGAGCCTCTTTCCCAGTCTGAAACAGCTCCTGAGTGGTAAACGGCACGAAAATTGCCGTGCTGCTGGTCGTCATGCTGCGCTGAATCTCAATCAGATTCTGTGCCAGCGGCAGGCAGCTCATCAGCCCCTGCTCCTGCTGAAAGTCCAGACGGCGCAGGTTGCAGTTGTACTTCTGTGCGATGCTGGAAGCCTGAAACACATTGGTTTCCAGCTCCTGCTCCGTCTCGCCGGTGTTCATCACCAGAAAGGTCAGCAGGAACATACGCTCATTCTGGCTCTGCAATTCCTTCAGCAGTGCCTTTGCGTCCTTGCCGTAAGTTGCCAAATCTGACGGAATGATGTCCATATCGTATCCGGAACGGACAGCTTTCTTCTGTTCCTCAATCTTGGAACGATCCAGCTCCGTAATGGTGTGCTTGATGGATTTGATTGCTTTATTCTGGTCTACCGACTGAATGTGCATGGTCACAATCTGGCTGGATTCCATATCCAGAAAGTCCTTCAGCAGCTGATCCGACAAATCGGAAGCAGTAATCTGGAGATAGGACATGGAACCATACATCCCACCCATCTGAAAAATACGGTTTTTCGGGAAGGCAAAACCGGTCGGTGCAATAAAATCCTTTACCGACAGCCCACTCTCCGGCAGCCATTTCCAATCGAAATTGAACCGATCATGGTCACCCATGTGGAACATATCGTGCATCAGATGAAGCCGTTCCTTACCATTCAGCAGTTTTGCCCGGACACCCAAGCGTTTGAAGTTGTTCATCAGGTCGATCTCGATGTGAATGAGCCTCGGCTTTGCCTGTTTCATGGATTCCGCCTCAATGCCAAACGTCAGATACTTCGTCTTGGTTAGGCCGTTGTTGCCCTGGGCAAGCTGGCGGCGCAGCATGGTGCTGTACTCCGTGCGCACCGGATTGAAATGATCCTTCTGGTACGGGATACGCACCATCTTCTCAAAATTCGAGGCATCCGTAGCCATATTCATAAGAGAAAGCTCAAAGCGGATGCTGGAATCAAAGAAGTTCAGGAAGCTGCACCATTCCTCAAAGATAGCCGTCTGATCCTCCTGCTGTGCCAGCTGGTAATTGATGTCCTGAAACTGAATGGTTTTGGTGTAGTAGTTGTCCGTCACACGGCAGATACCATCCGGGAACATCCGCTGAAAAGGAATGCTATCCTGAGCTGAGTGCGGAACCGTGCTGTCACCCCTTGCACGGTCAATCACCGTCTGCACCTGTTTTTGCTCTGCGGCTGACAGATGAGACGGCATTCGGATGTCATCCTGCTTTTTATTCTTCGCTGTCAGCTTTTCGAGAATTTTGAACAATGCGATTTACCTCCATTTCCACGTCTGCCTGCTGTACCAGCAGTGCATAGTAATTTTTTGTTTTGTAAGGCCGCGTTTTCGGCCTCTTGAACTTTGCCTCATAGAAATGCTTTGCCACCACTTCCAGCGGCTGACCGTCTTTCTCATACATGGCAAGAAAGAAAAGCGGCAGCATTACTGCCATCATGCCAAGTGCGGCAAGGCTCAGATTCCCGCTGGATTTGAGCAAAAAGAAAACCGGAACGCCAATCAGCGCACCGGCTCCGAAGCAGAGAATCTGCCGTTTGGTCAGGTTCATAAAGACCTTGGTTTTGACCTTTGAAAGGTCTCGCGGCACAGAAATATAAGATGCCATGAATCATTCCTCCTTTCTTAGTGCGCTGCAAACACGGATTTCGCGAGGCTTCCCGTCTTAAACAGCGTAAATGCCAGCAAAACCGTATAGCCCATAACGCCCCAAATGCTGCTGATGATGTTATCCGAAAAGGACAGGTTCTGAATCAGAACTGCATAGATGCCTACACAGATCATGATAAGAAAGCCTTGGAATCCCAGTGCAAACAGGGAGCGCAGGTAGTTTTGACCGGTATGGCTCTGCTCATGGTTTCCAAAGGTTGCGAACGGAATCGGCGCAAGGCTCACCATGAGGTAAATTTCCACCATTCGGCCATACACGATAACAAAGATAATAGCCGACAACGCCAGCATCGTGACCTGAACCACAAAGGTCTGCAAATACAGTCCCAGCAGCGGTCCCAAGTCCATGCCTTCCAGTGTGGCCTGCATCGCTGTCAGGGTCGCATCGCTGACGGACGTACTGCCGGAAATCAGACCGCCGCTTCGGGAGATCACTTGCTGCGCTACATCAAAGACAGCCATCGTGATATTGAATGTGTTCGAGATCAGGGTCACTGCCAGAAAGGTCTTAAAGACCCATTTAAAAAATGTCCATGTCTCGAAATTTGCCAGATTGTTATGCTCAATGAGCATCTGGATCAGCTCATAACAGGCGATGAAAGTCAGCACCATTCCGGCAATGGGCAGGATCACGGATTCCGAGATGTTGCGGATCATAGAAAAGACCGCAGGTGAAAAGTTCGCCGGTGTGGTTCCCACATCGCCTGCGATCTGTCCAACCTGCTGGTTGACCGAATCGAACATCCCTGAAAGATTTCCCATGATACCGCTGATGATCATGCTCTTGAGCCAATCTGTGATCTGTTCAAGGATACTCTGCATGAGCCGCCTCCTTCCTTACGCAAACACGCCGAACAGCTTCGCCATCCGGGACAGAAGCATAAACAGCTGTGAGAAAAGAGACAGTGCCGATGCAGTTGTAGTAAGAAACGCCATAGATTTGTCCTCCTGTAACTTGTCCGGCCTATCAGCCGGTGCGATTCTAAACTGCGGTTCTGCGCCATACTTCCAACATGTGCACCTGCCAGAGAGCGCAGAAAATAGCCAGCTGCGGATATTGCCTGCACCTGACTATGTAACAGGCAGCTTTCGCCGCCCGGTCGGAATCTTCGCTCCGACAGCCTTTGCTTAACCGAACAGACCGGAAAGCAGCGGCACCAGAGTCGTGCCGATCAGTGCCACGCCGCCGCCAGCCATGAGCTGCTTCATGCCCTGAGACTTTGCACCGGATAGCCATAGGTAAGTCTTTGATATAATCTCCAACTTTTCCCCGGCTCCACACCGTGCGTGCAGCTTTCACCGCACACGGCGTTCCATCGAATTTGGTCATACAGGGCGTGCAACACTTTATGTATGATGCTTTTTGCCAAATTCGACTTGTGGCCTTTCCTCCACCGTTTACTTTTTCACGGCTTCATAGGTACTACGCCACTACTTTCACTGAAACAAAGAATGGTTATTGCCTTCTCACGAAGGTATTCCCATCCACCATCTCGCAGCCTTGCAACAGGCTAAATGTTTTCAGCTTCCTGCGTTCCGATATTTCTATCATGGGCCGCATTTAGGTTCTTCCTCTAAGCCTGTATTCAATTCTTTACGAATCGTGCCGCCTGTAACGGCACATGGACTTTCATAACAACCATTTTTACTTGTCCACGAATACCTCCGTATAAGGAGTACCACCGTTTCGATGGTATCAACGTTTAGACTTGTACATTCAGAAGTTCGTCAGTATTTCCATACATACTAACCATGTGCGGCTGACACCCGGCATATAGGATGCGCTATCCACCTCTGGACAGCTTTCGATTTCAGCCTTGCAGCCAAAACTACGGCATCTCTCTGCCGACTTCACCGAGCTTCTGACAATCGGCGGTTGCGCACCTATGCCAGTCGGAGTATTAGTGTGGACGCTTCGGGGCGTTACCCCCTCATTTCATCCATCGAAATATCAGTTCTCCAAGGTTTTGGACTTCATTCGTCCTTCGACCTGTGCCTGACCTTTTCAGTCAGGAACGCATCGCACGGTTGTCGTTGCCGTAGCCCTCCAGCAGATTGATCGCACCCCAAATGCCGAGGCCAGCGCCCAGCGCCACAACGAGGGTCTGAAGAACACCAACAGCAGAATTAAAGAAAGCCATAAATAGTACCTCCGAAAAATATGTTTTTAGATTTTGGAGGGTACATTTCTTCCACGAAGTTTCATCGAGTCGTTGTCAAAGCAGGCTGCCGCCGTCAGGCGACAGGTTCACCGGAAAGGTCTGCCTGATACACCTCAACTGCATCATCCGGCTTGAGCTTGAGGCGATGGGACAGAAAACGCTCTATGTCAAAGGCGTATTTCTTGTCATAATCCGCTGTGTAGCGGTAGAGGGGATGCTTGGTGAGATCATATTTGTTGGACAGAAACGGGCGGACGCCGCGAAGCTGCAAGATGCACTTGCCGCCATCCAGCACGGCAAGCTCATCCACGCTCATCAGCTCCTTGCCCAATTTCTGATAGTTCAGCGAATGGGAAACCTCGCGGCCACGGCTCTCGCCGGTGTTATAGCTGTCGATGGTTTCCTTGCCCAGCGCCGCCGCCAGCTCTTTCAGCGTACCGGGTTCCTTTCCACCCAAAAAGATGGAACAGTCCATGTTGCCGATGATCGTATCCGCGCTGTCTTTATACAGGGCTTTGAGCTGGCTCTGTGCCTGCAAGACAAGGCAGCAGGAGATTTCTCTGGAACGGATCGTCGCTACCAGCTTCTCAAGCCTCGGTATCTGGCCGATATTCGCGGCCTCGTCGATCAGGCAGCGGACATGAACCGGCAAGCGTCCGCCGTACACATCGTCGGCCTTTTCACACAACAGGTTGAATAGCTGGGTATAGCACATGGAAATGAGAAAGTTAAAGGTATCATCCGTGTCGGACATGATGATGAACAGGGCGGTTTTCCGGTCGCCCAGCGTGTCCAGTTGCAGCTCGTCATAGGCCGTCAGTTCCCGAAGCTCCTGAATGTCAAAGGGCGCAAGCCGTGCGCCGCAGGAAATAAGTATGCTTTTCGCGGTCTTGCCGGCACTTAGCTTGAATTTGGCATATTGGCGGACGGCGAAGTGGTCTGGCTTGCGCTTTTTCAGCTCGTCGAACATCAAGTCCACCGGATTTTTGAAGTCCTCATCGTCCTCGCGCACCTCCATCGCATTGATAAATTCAATGAGCGTGGAGAAGTTCTGTTCCTCCACCGGCGCTTCATAGCGGATGTACCCAATGAGGGCGGTGTAGAGCAGCGTTTCCGCTTTCACCCAGAAATCGTCACCGGCTTTGCCCTCGCCCTTGGTGTTGGCGATCAGCGTCGTGACCAGCTTCAAAATGTCCTTTTCCGAGTGGATGTAGGCGAACGGGTTGTAGTGCATGGACTTCTTGAAGTTCAGGGAATTGAGAATCTTGATCTGATACCCGTTCTTTTGCAGCGCATGGCCGCAGGAAACCACGATGTCCCCTTTGGGATCGGTGACGACGAAGCTGGTGGGATAGGTTTTTGAGGTGCATTGCAGCAGATTGGGCTTCAACCAAAAGCGGGTCTTGCCCGAACCGCTGCCGCCGACGATCAGGACATTTTTATTCCGCGCCGTTTTCGGGTCTTTGGGGCGGCTATTCATCGTCAGCCGCTCCGTCTGCGTGAGAATGATGTTGTTCTCAAATGCGGGATCGACGTAGGGCTTGATGTCCTCGGCGGTTCCCCAACGGGCGCTGCCGTACTCCAGATTTTTGCGGAATTTCTTGGCGTTTTTGCCCTTGATATAGACCGCCAGCCGAATGGCGATGGCGGCGGCAACGCCCACGCACAGGTCAATGGGATGAAAGCTGGGGACAAGGGAGTGGAACGCCGTGTTCAGGCCGGTCATAATGTTCAGCAGCTTCGTGGAAGCGTCCGAACCGGGAGCCAGCCGCACCGCCTCGCTGACCTTGGTGGCCAGCAGCGCGATGAACACATACGGAATATTGGGAAGGATGAGCTTTTTGACGTTGACTTGCTTCATCGTTCCAGCTCCTTCCGCTTTGTCCTGTCCACCACAGCCGCCTGAATGAGCGACTTGAAGTGTTGCAGCTTTTCCAGCACCGAGGGGCGTTCTGCTTTCCTGACCTGCTTGGCGGTATATTCCTTGAACGCGGCGGTCATGGCGTCGGCGTCCGGCGCTTTGAAGAACACCATGTACCGCTTTTCGCCCTTGACCTTGAATGGAGCGAAGTCAATGCCATACTTCCGGGCGATCCGGTTGAATGAGCCGATATTCTGATCGGTGACTTCAATGCTCTGCAATCCCTTGTCCTTGGCGGCAAGCTGCTTGACGGTCATTTTCCCGTGGGGATTGGCCTTGCTGTACTGATGCTTCTGATGGTCGTTTTTTAGCTGCTCCAGCAGCTTGGCAACGGCCTTACGAAATTCCTGTTCACCCAGCTTTCCGCAGGAGATCATCAGGGATACGATTCTCTGTTCAACTTCTTCCTGCATGACTTATCACGCTCCTTTCCTTCGATTTGCAGGGAGAACGCCGGGACACTAAGGCGGAACCACCAGCCGGTGCAGAAGATGCTTATTCATTTCTGCGCCCCTGTCCCTTGACGGTCAGGATGCCGTCCAGCGTGGTGGCGGTGATCCGCAGGCGCTCGGCCACGGCGATGTCGTTTTTCACACTTTCATCCACGGTGCTGCCGCAAACCACCAGCACACGAGCGCGGCGCAGATACTCCCGCGCCATGTCGATGCAGTCCTTGTGCTCCTGCGGAATCTCATCGCGTAGGAACAGCGGCAGAAACAGCGTGGGGCAGACGGGCGAAAAGCCCGCGTCATAGACCGCCCTGCAATACTTGGCGGCATTTTCGGTGTTCTCAAACTCATTCTCGCTCCACGGAGCGGTGATGTAGGCAAGGGGGCGTTTCATCGGTATCAAATCCTTTCTCCCAAAAGTGGGCATGAAAAAAGCGGTCGTTATGGGCCGCCGTGAAAATCGTGATTGACCAGCATGGCATAGTGGTTGTCGATGGTGGAAACGGAATTGAACAGCGCCGCCATGAGATAGGCTTTCGTATTCCAAACGCGGGTGGTGTTCTCGCGGATACCGTCCATGACCTTTTCGATGTGCATGGAGGTGATCTTTTCAAAGCGCTGTTGGACGAAGCCGGTGGGATACTCCGCATCCCGCCCGATCTTGACCGTGGGGCTGCGGTTCATAGCAACCTCCAGCATAATCTCCACCAGCTCATCAAGCTGCATCCGGTCATACTGCTGACAGAGAATGTCGTATTCGATTTGCTCTCTGATCTCCGCTTTTTTCTCAAATCCGTCCGTCATTCCGTCCGCCGCAGGCAGAAAGAATGAATGAGTGCTTGATAGATCAGTATTTGATTTTTGAGTATTAGATTTCTTAGTATTTAATTGCGCGGGATTATCCGTATCCGGTGCCTCCGTATCCGGGTTATCCAGATACGGGTTTTCCGTATCTGGTAAAGTCGTATCCGGTGGAGAGGGCTTTCGGGGCTTCTCGAAGATGGTGTACTCCGTGTCGGAAATGCGCCCGTCCTTGCCGCGAAGCTGACGGCGGATGATGTAGCCCGCCAGCTCCAGCTCCTTGAGCGTTTTCCCGATGGCGTCCACGCCCTCCTTGCAGATCGCAGCCAGCCCCCGCGTGGTGTAATTCCACTCGTCGGGGAGGGAGAGCATCATGGAGAGCAGCCCCTTGGCTTTCAGGGAAAGATTGCTGTCTTTCAGGTGATGGTTGCACATCACCGTGTAATCCCGCGTCCGTTCAACGCGAAATACAGCCATATTGCTTCAATCCTTTCCGCAGAATGGTCAGGCTGTTTGACCGTCCTCCTTGGCAAATCGCTCGTCCAGCCGCTCCACGCTCCAGTTCTGCTTGAACTGTCCCAGCGGGCCGGTGCCGAACTGCGCCAGCGCACGGCGATCCAGCTCCAGCAGCTTTTCCCACAGCTCCGGGTGGTACTTTCGCAGCTTCCGCAGCTCGTCGATGCGCTGGAACGGGCAGCACCAGCAGGACGCACGGTGGTAAATCTCATACAGTCCGCCGAAGTCAAAGCCACGGTCGTAACAGGCTTGGAGCGCCTGCGCCTCCGTGATGCCCCATTCCACGAGGGGATACCGCTCATCCTTGCAGCGCCACGCTTCATCGGCGGCGATACCGACATTATCTAACTAGCTGGATAACATCGGTTATGTGCTAAGTTCTGTACGAAACGTTCAATTCTTGTAAGAGCTGAAACAGCAGGGTTTTCAAGAAAAACTCAGCACATAATAATTTATCCTGTATAATGGAGATGCACATACAAATCCATCATACAGGAGGTACGACACAACACTATGAACACAGGACAATGCAGCACCCTAACATCGCTGGTTCTTGCGGCCATGAGCGAAGACGGCTACACGGAATCTACAACGCAAAGAAAATATCTTCACATTTTTAACAGGTTGTCCAGTTTCTGCACGGAGTATTATCAGGGAGAGTATACGCCGGAAATCGGAGCGGCATTTCTCTCAACAATTGCACAGAAAACCCCACCTTATTCTGAGCAATGGAAACGTTTATACGATTTTGCAATACAAAAGCTAAACCATGCTATGGATGGAGACTTTCATTGGTTCTATACATCTGCCAGAGATTATACTCACTCACGGTTTGATTCAGTAGTCAGACAATATGATGAATACCTGGCTTTGGACGCTCGGAAAACGACAAAAAACAGACGGACACAGATTCATGTTATTTCACGATTCTTACGATACATAGATGACGCAGGCTTAACAAACCTGCAAGACATCAATTCCTCCGTTCTACACCAAAGTTTTTTGGATGTAAGGACCAGCAAGAGCAATTATGTATCGTTCCTGAAAGCGTTCCTGCAATATTTGTACAAATACGAGTTTACTGATTGTGATTTAAGCGTCTATGTACCAAGTGCGTCGCGTCACAAAGCCATACCACAAGTCTATTCTCTTGATGAAGTGAATCGTATACTGGAATCTGTTGATCGCTGCACAGCCAAAGGGAAGAGAGATTACTGCGTCATTTTGCTGGTTGCGCGATATGGATTAAGGCCCTGTGACGTAGCAAATCTCAAATTTGAAAATCTTTCTCTGGAGAAAAACATCATCCAATTGGTTCAGATCAAGACTGGAGAGCCTGTTGTATTTCCACTGGTAGAAGAAGTCCGCAATGCGTTTGAGGATTATTTGGAAAATAGTCGTCCGGATACTGATTCACAATACATTTTTGTAGCGATAGATCCGCCAAAATATAGAGCAATGTCAGCTGAAACAGTAAAAAGTCTCGTAACAAGAATTATTCGCACATCTCCTGTTGACGTAGCAGGTCGGGAAAGCGGGCCACGTTCTCTCCGTTCGTCCTTTGCCACACAGTTGTTAGAAGAGGGTGTTCCTTTCCATGTGATAGGAAAAGCATTGGGCCATAGCCATCAAGCTGCAGTAAAGCACTATGTCAGGGTAGATGTTGAAAGACTTCGTCAATGCGCTTTGGAAATTCCGGATTTTCACCCAGACGCATTGAAAGCTTATGTGGAGGGCAGGAATGTTGAAGGTTGAATATAGAAGCATCCTGGCCCCGGAAATGTCAAGCTTTTTTGCCCTGCGAGAAAGCAGGGGCTTTAATGAAAGTGAAAATCGCCAACTACTTGGACGGCTGGACAAATATCTCATATCAATCAGGCTCGGTGAAAAGAAGTTAGATCAAGAGACATACGAGGGCTGGTTCAATTCCCTGCGGCCTATCATAAAGGACACCACCCTAAATCAGTATATCTGTCTATGTATACAATTCTCCAAATACTTACAAACACTGGGGGTGGAGGCATTTGTTCCTGAAAGGGTCATAGCGCGATCCGATTATATTCCGTATCTCTTTTCTGAAGACCAAATAATCGCTCTGATCCAGGCGGCAGACGGATGGTTTAACACTGCCAGGTATAAGCCCGTGAAAACCTCTGCTGCACAATTTTCCATTGTTATTCGGATTCTATATGGTTGTGGAATGCGGGTCAACGAGGTTTTATCCCTGAAAGCAAGAGATGTGGATTTTGAAAGCGCAGTGATTTATGTCCGCAACGGAAAAGGGAAGAAAGATCGTGTGATCCCAATGGCACAGTCACTAAACAGTATCATGAAAACGTATATCCTGGGGCATCATATTCAGCCGGATGAACTTCTGTTTCCTGCCCGCAGCGGAGACAAACATACAAAAGGTTGGATAAGTTGGTGGTTTGACAGGGTTTTAACTACTGCTGGAATTGAAAAACCAATCCTACCAAAAGCATCAAGGAATATTTGCCCTCATTGTATCAGGCATACATTTGCGGTTCACTCTTTCCGAAAGCTGAATCTCGGCGGACACGATCTGTATGACGAAGTCCCCATTCTCTCTACCTACATGGGTCATGCCAGAATTTATGAAACGGAGAAGTATTTGAATATGAGCACAGAGAACAGTTCTGACATTATTTACAAACTGGAGCAGTTTAATAAAGGAATATTCCCGGAGGTTCCAGAATGAAACAAACGTCATTCTTTAAGCAGTTGGCGGTCTTTTTTGACACCTATCTTCCGGAAACAAGAGGATGTAGCAAAAATACAATTGCATCTTATGCAGACGGATTTTCAATACTATTCCGCTTTTTCTATGAAGTAAAGGGAAAGGCCAATTATCTTATTAACTTCAAAGATTTAACACCTCAGTCGTTCGATGAGTACATTCTTTGGATGCAAAATACCATGCACTACAGTCCAGCAACGCAAAGGCAGAGACTTGCAGCAGTAAATTCCTTTCTCAAATACGCATCTCGCCGAGAAATGACGGCCGTAACAGCTCTAAGCGCGTCTGAAAATAGCAAAACACCTAAAATCCCACAAGGCAGGTTCTCATTTTTTACTGTTGATGAGATAAAAGTCCTATTACGGCTTCCTCTGTCAGGTGGAAAAGCTGGAAACAGAGACCAAACTCTACTGGCACTTTTGTATGATTCTGGAGCAAGGGCACAAGAGATATGTGATTTGAAAATCAGCGATGTCTCACTTGGGCAACACAATAAAGTTGTGCTTCATGGCAAAGGACTGAAAGTTCGGGAGGTTCCCATCTCGCAAGATGTAGCAAAGCTGGTTAGGCATTACTTATCCAGCAAAAACAGACTTGGAACAGATCATAAGCATGAGTATCTATTCCCCAGCCAACGTTGCAAAAAAATGACCACATCTTGCGTCCGAAACATAGTAGCAAAATACGTTTCATGGGGTCGTAAAGAACATCCTGAACTCTTTCCTGATGCGAGTTATTCTCCTCATAGTTTCAGGCATAGCAAGGCTATGCATATGCTGGAGGCGGAGGTACCCTTAATATATATCCGAAACTTCTTGGGACATGAATCGGTTCAAACCACAGAGCGATATTTGAAAATTAGTCAAGGCGCCGTTGCAAATGCAGTTATGAATCATGCGCAACGGGCGGTTCTGCCCAAAGAGATGCCTCTGGAAAGCAGCCGGAATTATAATCTCTTGCCTAATTTCATAGAACGAGCCAAATCTCTTAAATAATATTATGCGACGAGTTTTTCAAAAACTTGGCGCATTTCAATACTTTATTAGCATCGTGATTAGCAGAAAAACTCAGCACATAACCGACATAGTGGATCGCGCCCAGCTCGCCTTTGAGCCGGTTGACCTCCTTGGTGATGAGGTGCGTTTTGAGCTGCCCGGTACACCAGCGGACGCGGATTCCCGGCCAGCCGTTGCCGTAGGGCGGGATGCCCAGCTTTGCGCGGTTTTCCAGACTGCGGGGCTTCTGCTTGGGTTCGTCGAACATCAGGTATTCAAAGCCCTTGGGATGCCGCAGCGTGGTGATATGGATGCCGCGCTCCCGGAAAAGATGCTCGTCCAGTTTGGCAAGGTGTTCATACATTTCCGGGAACTCCATGCCGGTGTCCGCTGACAGCACCATGTCGATGGGCATATCCCGTTCGATCATCAAAAGCAGCATGGCGGTACTGTCCTTGCCACCGGACAGGCTGACGGCGTGAAACTGCTTGCCGTTTGCGTTCTGAATGGTTTCCCGCATGGGGAAGCCGCTCCGTTTTCACTCCTTTCCCACATCACAGCTCATAGATGGGCTGCTCGTGTTCGTAGTAGGGATCGCACAGGGCGGCAAGCTCGGCCACCAAGTCCTCCAAATCCAGAGAAATCTCGCTGTCTGCCCAATCGCTGCCCTTGTAGACGCGATACTCGGTGACGTATTCGCCTTCTCCGGCGTTCACGCTGAATTTGGCAACGACGGCAAAGCCCATATCCTCCAGCAGCCACAGCTCCATCGACCGGGCAGCAAACACCGCGCCGATATAGCTGTCGCCTACGTCCTCATAGAGAAGCGTCGCTCGCTGCTTGAACAGCTCCGAGCTGCGATAGTCCAAGCTCAGCGCATTTTTGCCGTCTGCGCGGTAGGCATAGACCGTTTCAGCCTTGTTCCAAACGGCTTGCAGCAGGGCGTGATAGTCGATGTTTTCCAGAAACTCGTCGATCTCCGTTTCCGTGTAGCCGACCTCCGTACCCTTGCGGAACAGCGTGGTCAGCGCTTTTTCCAGCTCAGTTACTCTGCTCATGGTAATTCCTCCAATCATTTTAGTGACGCCGCTTTTTCCGGTCAGGGAGGATATGCCCCTCAATGACGGCGGCGTGTTTGCGGATTTTGATTTCTCCGCGCCTCTCAGATGCCTGCGCCTTGGCATATCCCACGTCGGAGAGGAACAGCCGCAGCCGTTCGCCCTTTTCACCCACAGGGGATTTCCACGACAGGACATCGAAAATAATCATGTGGCGGGTTTCGTCCATAAAGCGCTCCAGCGCAAGGATGCTGTGACCGCCGACAAAATCATCAGCGTTCATATTCGGCACCTCGCGCTCTGATCTGAAAGGCGGCAAGCCCGTAACGGGCGATCAGAGTGGCGTTGACGATCAGGCGCAGCGCCTCCGGGTCGATCACCTCCGGTTCTGCTAAGTCCGCCATCGTGACGGCCTCCGTCTTGTCGCAGAGGTCGCGCGCCGCCATGAACAGTGCGTAGTTGTGCGGCGAAGTGTTTTTCAACACCGCATAGCCGAACTCAATCCCGTCCTTGCAGAAGCAATTTGCCGTGCGGCGGTAAATGTCGTCATTAGAGGTCAGCAGGTACATGGCCGCATAATAGGCGTTGGTATCCCTGCGGCGGCGGTAGCCCTGCACGGCGCACTGATACTGCATTCGGCGCTCATGCTGCTCGTTGCTCCAAAGGCTTCCGGGATAGTGCTTGATCAGCAGGTTCAGGCGCTGGAACAGGCGGCGTTCATGGGGAAATGTCTCTAAGACTGCCTCGCGGTAGCCGACCACACCGGCCTCGATGCGCTCGGCCAGCCACGGGCAGCGCAGGGCGGTACAGCCCAGCTTTTTCACATACTCGGTACAGAGCTGGCAGCTCACATCCTTGGGGGTGTATTTGAACGTGTTGATATACATGGCGTCCTCCTTTTGGCATGAAAATAGCGGACAAACAAACTGCTTGTCCGCTCAACGGCTCTGGTCGCGCTGGCGCTTTTTCTGCCATGCGTCCAGTAATTTGAAGATGGTGTTCTCAATCTGGAACGGGGTATAGGAACGCGGGAAGTATTTGCGGAGCTTTTCACCGGAGAGGGTAATGTCGTTTTTCTCCGGTTTCTTCTGCTCCATCATAATGGAGAGCATGGTGTCCTCGTTCAGCTCGCCGCTCTGACTGAGCTTTTTCATCCGCTGTGCCTGCGAGAGCGAGGGGGTGGCCTGTTCGCTGTCGATGGTTTCCAGAAGCAAGCCCTGCTCCTTGGGTGTCAGCGCCGCAATCTGATAGGCAGGACTGAGGGCGATTTTCTTCTCGTCCACCATCTGCTGAAGCTCCGGGACTAACTGCGTCAGGGCGATGTAGTTGCGGATGGTATCTCCGCTCACACCGGCATCCTGACCAACTTCATCATCGCTGCGGAACTTCGCCGAAATTTTCGGCGAAGTCAGATCCGTTCGTGCGCCCTGCCGCTTGATGGCCTCCATCTTCATCTTGTAGGCTTTGGCGCGTTCGGAGGGGAGAATGTTCTCACGCTGAAGGTTGCTGTCCACCATGATGATGGTGGCAGCGTCCCGGTCAATGTCGCGGACAATGACGGGCATGGTGGTCAGCCCCGCCAGCTCACAGGCGTGTTTGCGGCGGTGGCCTGCGATCAGCTCATAGCCGCCGTCCTCCCGTGGCCGTGCCAGCGCGGGGACGAGGACGCCGTACTCCTTGACGCTTTCGGCGGTTTCCTGCATGGACGCATCCTCCCGCACCTGAAAGGGGTGATCCGGGAACGGATGCAGCTCAGAGAGCGGAATCTGAACAACTACTTCCTGCTGCGGTTTCGGCTTTTTGGATGGCGCGGGCTTTTTGCCCGGTTCTTTCTGCGCTGTTTTTTCAGGCATCGTGTTCCTCCTGTCGGCATCTGATTTTGGGTACAAAAAAAGGACATTTCTTCTTTTCAGAGGAAATGTCCTGATTTCTTGGACGGGCTGACAGCCCGCCCAAACGGTATTTTGTTTTTGTCGTTACTATAACACCCCCTACGATATAACTACTTCGCGGCTCGATTTTTCGGTTTGGAAAAGGATGAAAAACCTTGCCAGATAACCGAAAACCCTTGATATACGGGGCTTTTCCGGTTTGTCGTAATTATACCGTAAGGGCATACCTACGCCGCTGAAAAGTATACATCTCTCGTCAGCGGCGGCATGACACCGTTGGATGCCCACTTCACCGTGTCACGCCTGCTGGGACATGAACGCCCTGACGTGACGGATATCTATCTGGCGTCCGTGAAGGGAGGCGCTGCCCGTGGAGAATAAGTATCGTGATCTAAACGACATCCCCATGATCCTGCGGGTGGAGGACTTGATGCCCCTCCTCGGCATTGGCCGCAACACCGCCTACGAGCTGATCCGCAGCGGCCAGATACGAAGCGTCCGTATCGGTAGGCAGATACGCATTCCGAGAGAGGCTTTGCTGGAGTTCCTGCGGAAGTAAAGTTCTTCGTCGCGGAAATAAAACTTGCACAACAGCCGCGCGGGATATATCATGGAGGTGGTACATTCCGCGCGGCGGAAAGGAGCGTATATGCCGCGTACAAAAACAGGAAAAGGAGCCGGCGGCGCCGGTTCCATCAGAAAGATCACAACAACAAGGAACGGAAAAACCTATACCTACTGGCAGGGCCGCTACACGGAGGGCTTCGACCCCGGCACGGGCAAGCAGATCCAGCGCAGCATCACCGGAAAGACGCAGAAGGAAGTGGCGCAGAAGCTGCGCCAAATCACGGCGTCGCTGGACGATGGCACCTACAAAGCACCCTGCAAGCTGACGGTTGGAGAATGGCTGGACATCTGGACGCAGGACTATCTCGGCGGCGTGAAAGCGTCTACGGCGTATCTCTATAAAAAGAATGTGGAGTTATATATTGCACCGCGTCTTGGGAACATCAAGCTGGAAGCCCTGAACGCCCATACAGTACAGCACTTTTACAATCGGCTTGTCTCTCCGACCGATCCAGCAGTCAATCCTCTTTCGGCAAAGACGGTAAAGAACATTCACGGGGTTTTTCACAAGGCCATGCAGCAAGCAGTGCTGATCGGTTATCTGCGCGTCAATCCGACGGATGCCTGTGCGCTTCCCCGCGTTATCAAGAAAGAAATGCACCCGCTGGAGGAAGATCAAGTCGCTGCATTTCTGAAAGAAATACAGGGAAGTCCCCACGAATACCTTTATAAAATCGCGCTGTTTACTGGGCTGCGCGAGGGTGAAATACTTGGGTTAAGCTGGGAGCATATTGACCTTGAAAACGGAATTCTGACAGTGAAACGACAACTCCGCAAAGAGCAGAAAAAGGGCGGGCAATATTACTTCTCTCTGCCGAAGAATAACCGTACCCGCTGCCTCTCTCTTGCTCCCTCGGTGGTGTTTCTGTTTCGCTTGCAGAAGCTGAAACAAAACGGTATGAGGCTGGAAGCGGGCGATGCCTGGCAGGAGAATGGTCTTGTCTTTTCCAATCAAACCGGCGGCTATCTATCCTATCGCACGGTGTATGACTGCTTCAAGCGCATTATGAAAAAAATAGGCGCTCCAGCTACCCGCTTTCACGACCTGCGCCACACATACGCAGTTGCCTGTATCAAAAGTGGTGACGACATTAAAACCGTGCAGGAAAATCTTGGACACGCTACCGCTGCGTTCACGTTGGACGTGTATGGTCATGTGACGAAACAAATGAAGCAGGACAGTGCCCAACGGATGGAGCAATTTATCCAGTCTGTTTCTATCAGGTGACTTCATAAGGCTAAAAATAAGGCTAAATCCACTTTTGGGCAAAGCAAAAACCCTTGAAACCAAGTGGTTTCAAGGGTTCCCGATGGTGCGCGGTACAGGACTCGAACCTGTGACCCCATGCACGT
>OFSD01001050.1_pt1 | contig 20671 bp, 25 predicted proteins | sample 1543191 | NCBI WGS metagenome assembly OFSD01 (sample SAMN04209221, study PRJEB22552) | human gut metagenome | biome: gut; material: feces | host: Homo sapiens | place: USA: Oklahoma
ATCGACTGACCTTTCTTTTTTACCCAACAATATCTTTAATTAAGGGAAACGGGGCGAAAGCCCCCGCTTTTTCCCGCTTATGACCGAATAAGGGAGAATCATTCCATGACTGTATCCACGATGCTTTCGCTATTATCCGAGGGCTTTGTCACATCGCTATTGATCTTTGCGCTGACGCTGCTATTCTCGATGCCGCTGGGCCTTGCGGTGATGTTTGGCCGCCGCAGCAGATTGACGCCGCTGCGCGGCTTCATCAAGGCGTATATCTCCATCATGCGCGGAACGCCGCTGATGCTGCAGCTGATGGTCGTCTTCTACGGGCCGAAGCTCCTGCTCGGCGTCACGGTGCCGGGCAACTGGCGCTTCACGGCGGTCATCGTCGCGTTCGTCATCAACTATGCGGCGTATTTTGCCGAGATCTACCGCGGCGGCATCGAGTCCATCCCGCGCGGGCAGTATGAGGCCGCGCAGGTGCTCGGCTATACCAAGGCGCAGACATTTTTCAAGATCATCCTGCCGCAGATGGTCAAGCGCGTCATCCCTGCGGTGACGAACGAGGTCATCACGCTGGTGAAGGACACGTCGCTCGCGTCCGTCATCGGCACGGTGGAGATGTTCACGCGCGCCAAGCAGATCGTTGCCTCGCCGAATACGCCGGGCATGCTGGCGCTGGTGGCGGCGGGGGTGTTCTACTATGTCTTCAACTATGTGGTCGCCTTCGCCATGGAAAAATGGGAGCAGGCGCTGCGCTATTACCGCTAAAGGGAGGGGAGAACTATGGCAGTTTTTGAAATGCAGAATGCGAGAAAGGCCTTCGGCGCGCTCGAAGTCTTAAAGGGCGTGTCGCTCAAGGTGGAAAAGGGCGAGGTCGTGTCGATCATCGGCCCCTCGGGCGGCGGCAAGTCGACGATGCTGCGCTGCGCGACGCTGCTTGAGACCATGGACTCCGGCACGCTCGCGTATGGCGAAAACGTCGCCGCGCGCGAGGAAAACGGCAAAAGCGTCTACGCCGGAAAAGCCGCGCTCGCGCAGGTGCGGCGGCAGTTCGGGCTGGTGTTCCAGCAGTTTGACCTCTTCCCGCACTACACGGTGCTGAAAAATGTCTGCGACGCGCCGATCTCGGTGCAAAAGCGTGATAAAGCCGAGGTCGAGGCCGAGGCCATGGCGCTGCTCGACAAAATGGGACTAAAAGGCAAGGAAAACGCCTATCCCTATCAGCTCTCGGGCGGGCAGCAGCAGCGCGTGGCCATCGCCCGCGCGCTCGCGATGAAGCCGGAAATCCTCTTTTTCGACGAGCCGACCTCCGCGCTCGACCCGCTGCTCACGGGCGAGGTGCTGCGCGTCATCCGCTCTCTTGCCGACGAGCACATGACGATGGTCATCGTGACGCACGAGATGCCCTTTGCCCGCGCCGTGAGCGACCGCGTCGTGTTTCTGGACGGCGGCGTCATCGTGGAGCAGGGCAGCCCCGAGCAGGTCTTCGAAAACCCGCAGCAGGAGCGAACCAAGGAATTCTTGCAGTCTTACCGCGAGACGAGCAGCGCTCAGGCGTAGTAATTCACGAGCAGGTCGACGACCGCGCCGTAGCTCTGCGTGCCGAGTTCATCGCCGTAGGATTTGATCATCTTATCGTTGAGCGACTGGGTGACGGTGGCCGTGAGGCCCTTGTACTGCGCCCAGTAGGCGCTGTTGTAGCGCAGATCGAGCACGATCTCGTCGGGAAGCGAATCGCGAATCTGCTGCCATGCGTCGGGGTCGACGCGGTACAGCGCGTTGCCGAGGTGAATGTAGCCGAGCATCCAGCCCGCATAGTTGTAGTTTGCGTCGTCGCAGCGCGTGCAGGCGAGGACCGCAAGGAAGTTGCTTTGCTGCTCGGACGTGATCCCGCGCTGATGCGAGAGCTCGTGCGCGCAGGTCGAGGCCAGCAGCATCGCGGGCGAGTCCATGTTCACGTTTGACTCGCCCGTGAACGGAAAGTAGAAGCCCGTGAAGTTCATCGCGCTCATGATCTTCGAAAAGAAAATGCCCTTGGGCTTCTGGTCCGGCATGTCGAGGAACGGAAATTCGTCGTACAGGTAGTCGTACACCGTGTCGGCGTAGTTAAGAATCTCCTGCCGGTCGGCGGTGAAGAGGCCGTTTTCGTCGCGCGCGATGTGCGTCGACGCCTCGGCAAGATGGTCCGCGAAATACTGCGTGACGCGGACTAAGTCTTCATACGCGACGGGCTCGGGCGAAAGGCTGCTTTTGTCGCAGAAGTCGTCCGCGTAATAGTTCGCGCCCCAGAGGAGCGAGAACGCGGCGTAGACCGTGAGAAACAAATCGAGCACGAAGAGCGCGCAGCGGTACGCGGCGCGCCCTTTTTGGCGCGACTTTATAAGATAGCGCACCATCAGCACGAGCAGCACGACCGCCGTGACCGCCGCGAGTACATACAGAAGCTCCGCGACCGAAAACGGCAGCGCCGCGCACGCGCGGCCTAAGAATTGCTCGAAGGGCAGCGTAACCGAATAGACCCAGAAATTGACGGCCGCGCGGTTTCCGCGGAAAAGATAGAAAAGCACAAGGACTGCGCCGCAGGCGAAAAGCCAGCGGTGCAGTCCTTTGTTGTCACGGTACAGGGTTTTCATGGGGAGATCAGTCCTTTTTTTCATCCGGAGAGGCGAGCGGCGCGGGGGCGAACATCGCGTCGTCCGTCACGCCCTTTTTCGTGAGGCTGCGGTTCGTGAACCAGTTCACAAGCGAGCTGATGCACGCGAAGATCGGAACGCCGAGGAACATGCCGAGCACGCCGCCGAAGCCGCCGCCGACCACGATGGCCACGATGACCCAGAAGCTCGAAATGCCGGTGGATTTGCCGAGGATCTTCGGCCCCAGAATATTGCCGTCAAACTGCTGCAATGCGATGATGAAGAGAATGAAATAAAGGCACTGCTTGGGGCTGACGAGCAGGATGAGAAACGCGCTCGGAATGGCGCCGAGGAACGGGCCGAAGATCGGAATGATGTTCGTCACGCCCACAAACACCGAAATAATTGGCGTATACGGGAACTTGAAGATCGAGCAGCAGATGAAGCAGAGGATGCCGATGATGAGCGAGTCGAGCAGCTTTCCGCGCACGAAGCCGCTGAAGATACGGTCAGCCTCGGCCACGGCGCGCAGCGTGCGGCGGTACGGCGTTTCGGGCAGAATGGCGTAGAGGATCTTCTTCGACTGCTTGGCAAAGCTCTCCTTGCGCGCGAGCAGATAGACCGAGATCATCATGCCGATGAGAATGTTCTTGAGGAAGATGACGACGCTCCAGATGCCGCCGGTCACGGCGACGATGGCGACCTGCGCCTGCGGGATGACCGTGTCGGTGACCCACTTGACGAGCTTATCGTAGTAGCCGTTGAGTGCGGAGAGCAGCTGGTCGGAGTAGATGTCGTCGGAGAAGATCGTCTGATTCTCCACAAGGCTGTTGACCCAGTTGTAGACGGTTTTATAATAGCTTTCAAAGTTGTCGGCCAGTGTCTTCGTGCTGTCGACCAGCTCGGGGATGAGGATGCTGAACATGAGGTAGATCATTGCGATGACGCAGATCCATGTGACGAGGATGCTCAGCCCCCGGACGAGCGAGGACTTGACCTTCGGCAGCCCCTTTTGGATATACCGGTCGAAAAAGTCGACGATGGGGGCGAGAAGGTACGCGAACACAAGGCCGTAGATGACCGGCGAGAGCACGCTCATCAGCTTGTCGAAAAAGTCCAGCAGCACGCGGGACTGGAAAAACGTGTCGTAAAACATCAGCACCGCGCAGGCCGAGACGATCAGCGTTACGCCGAGGTGAAGATAGGTTTTGTTCTGCTTCATGGGCTCCCCCTTTTTTTGGGCAAAAGGCGTTAAATGACTGCTAAAAAGATACCAAAAACAGCTTACTATTTTTTGCTGGGAATTGCAACCGCTCATTTCGTGTGTTATGATAATCTTTACTCTCTGTTAATGAAGATGAACAGAACTTGACTTTTTTGGCAGAGGGTGATTTTGACCGACAGGGCGCAGGGTGCTTTGCCGGTCTGATGCTGTGAAGAGCAAACGAGGAGGAACCCATGGACGACAAAAAGCTGCTCTTTATCGTCAATCCCCGCGCGGGAAAGACCAAATCCCTCGCGCCGCTGTTTGACGCCGCCGCGATCTACTCTGAGGCGGGCTATCTCGTCTCCGTGCGCAAGACCACGCACCGCGGAGAAGCGACGGAGCTCGCCGAATCGCTCGGGCCGGAATTCGACGTCGTCGTCTGCCACGGCGGCGACGGCACGCTCAACGAAACGGTGAACGGTGTGATGCGCATTCCGCGAGAATACCGCCCGCTCGTGAGCTATCTGCCCGGCGGCAGCACGAACGACTTTGCCGCGAGCCTGAATATCTCGTCGAATCCCGCCGAGGCGGCGGCCTCCGCCATGCGCATGAAGCCGAGATCGCTCGATGTGGGCAAATTCGGCGAGCGGAATTTCGTCTATGTCGCGTCGTTCGGCGCGTTCACGAAAACGACCTACACCGTCCAGCAGGACATTAAAAATATGTTCGGGCACTTTGCGTACCTCCTTGAGGGCGTCAAGAATCTCGACACGCTCTGCCCGTACCGCATGAAGATCACGGCGGACGGCGAGGCCTTCGATGGGGAATATCTCTTCGGTGCGATCAGCAATTCGACGTCGATCGCGGGACTGATGAAGCTCTCGCCCGATGAGGTGTCGTTCGACGACGGCAAGTTCGAGCTGCTGCTCGTGCCTGTGCCGCGCACGCCGGCTGCGATGCAGGCGCTCATTCTGGCGCTCGTCAACAAGGACTACTATAACTCCGAGGGGCTCATTTTCCGCCATGTCAAACACGTGACGGCGGAGACCGCCGAGGACATCCCGTGGACGCTCGACGGCGAGTACGACCCCGGCGCGCCGGTCGTGGAGATCGGGATCGAAGAGAATGGGATCACGATGCTATTATGACTTCAAAAAAGAGAGGCTGGCCTATGGGCCAGCCTCTCTTTTTTGAGCGGGGATGCAGCCCGCAAGTGTTTTTTCTGACGCACATGGAAATCGGCGAAGCGCCGCTAGTGGCGGATGAAGCGAGCCGGTTTCGAGGAAGTGGCACGATTGGCGCGCCCGAAAGGGCGTGGAAATCGTAATGCCACGACGGCGACGTCAGAAAAAACGATTGAAATTTATTTGCGCCGTGCGCGGCGCTTGGGCAGCCGTTAGCAGCTCTGCTGCTTTACGGATGCTGCATACCCCTTGCGGGTAAAAGTCTGCGACGCTGGCACCTGTTTTCTGCCCGTGAGGGCAGAAAATGCGGCGGGAGGTGGGTGGGAGATGGTGCGCCGATTTGAGTGCGGGGGCCTGTTCGCTGCCGTAAGGCAGCTAATGCGGCAAGGGAAGGGCCGGAAGGCCGTAAAGGCGGTGCGGTAAACATTATTTTGAACGGGTGATTGACGGGCGCGGTGCTTGACAAGGCGGCGGGGGTTGATATATCCTTTACTAATAATGAAAACAGAGGCGGGGCACGGTACAGGGCTGCGCTTGGGCTCCTGATGGGTGTAGAAAGGACACGGCAGATGATGAAGATTGGCTTTATCGGCACAGGAAATATGGGCGGCGCGCTGGCGAGCGCGGCGGCCAGAAGCGGCGAGGTGGAGGTGCTGCTCGCCAACCGCACGAAGGCAAAGGCGGAGACGCTCGCGGAGCGCATCGGGGCCGTTGTGAGCAGCAACGAGATCATCGCGCGCGAGGCGGACCACATCTTCCTCGGCGTGAAGCCGCAGATGATCGTGGACGTGCTCAAGGGCATCGCCCCGGCGCTCAAGGAGCGCAAGAGCGCGCCGGTGCTCATCAGTATGGTCACGGGACTGGACATCGCGCGCATTCAGGAGCTTGCGGGCGGGGACTATCCCGTCATCCGCATCATGCCGAACATGCCCGCCGCCGTGGGCGAGGGCGTGATCTTCTATGCGTGCAGCGGCAACTGCGACAAGGCGCAGCAGGAGGCGTTTTTGCGCTACATGGCGCCCGCGGGCAAGCTTTTCCCGCTGGCGGAGGAGCTGCATGCCGCGGGCTCGGCGGTCGCGGGCTGCGGCCCAGCCTTTGCCGCGATCTTCTTAGAGTCGATGGCCGACGGCGGCGTCGCGTGCGGCTTGCCGCGCGCGTCGGCGATCCAGTATGCCGCGCAGATGATGCTCGGCACGGCCAAGATGGTGCTCGAGACAAACCAGCACCCCGGCGTGCTCAAAGACAGCGTCTGCTCGCCCGCCGGTTCGACGATCCAGGGCGTGCGCACGCTCGAAGAGCGCGGCATGCGTGCGGCGGTGTTAGACGCCGTGACCGTGGCCTACGAGAAAAACGTCGAGCTCAAAAAGGCGAGCGACTGAGGCTGCGGCGGAAAGGTATCTTTCCTGCGCGGCAGGCATAGTTTGCTGTGCGGGTATTTCCAGTTTTTTGCAAAAAGTGAGGAATAGATCCTATGGCAGCGATCTCTCAGCAGCTCGCAGATATCACGGTGCTCTCGATCGTGGTGCGCATCCTGCTCTCCACGTTCTGCGCGGGCACGCTCGGCTTTGAGCGCGAGCGGCACAATCAGGCGGCGGGCTTTCGGACGTATATCATCGTGAGCGACGCTTCGGCACTCGTGATGATGACGAATATCTTTGTTGCCGGCCTCGGCGAGACGGACCTTGTGCGCATGTCGGCCTCGGTCATCACGGGGCTGGGCTTTCTCGGCGCGGGCACGATCTTAGTGACGCGCAATCAGGAGGTGCGCGGCCTGACGACCGCGGCGGGCCTGTGGGCGGTCGCCATCATCGGCACGGCGTTCGGCGCGGGTTTTTACGCGGGCGGCATCATCTGCTATGCGTTCATCTTCCTTGCGATGCAAGTGCTGCGGCGCGTGGACCTTCGCATCCGCAAGACGCAGCGCGTCTCCACTGTGTATTTCGAGATGGAGAAAAAGAGCACGGTCGGCCAGATCATCCGCCAGGTAAAGGGCCACGGACACTACATTTGGGACCTGAACCTCTTCAGCGAGACGCAGGAGAAGAGCGGCGGCCCCGTGTGCGGCACGTTCACCCTCTGGGTGAACGGCAAAACGACGCTGGACGAGGAGATCCAGGCGCTTGAAGCGCTCGACGGCGTCAGCTATATGACGCTGATGTGAAAACGGAAAAGCAAAAAACGGCGCGGGAGACCGCGCCGTTTTTCCTTTGCTGTGGAAAAGTCGTGAAACGTCTCACGCCGCCCTGCGGCTGCACGCAAGGCTGACAAAATAGCAGCCTACGACAGTCAGATAGACGAGGACCGAGCCGAGGCCGCGCCCCTCCCGCAGATAAGCGCCCTAGAGCATCAGGACGCAGTATTCCTCCGCCTGCGAATTGATGGCGTAGTCGCCCATGGTGGCTAAGAAAATGAGCGCGGACAAAATCGTATAGGCGATCGTAAACGGTGTGAGATAGCTCTTTTTGCAGTACAGCGTCAGCCAGAGCAGAACGAGCGCGATCGAGGCGCAGGCGATGCTCTGGAAAAACAGCAGCGCCCCGAGGCGCGAGTCCTTTGCAAGGAGCACAAGACTGTAAAAGGTGGCGTCCCCGGTCACTTTCCGCAAGAAACCGCTGCCAGTCGTATTCTGATGTACCCAGTCGATCAGGGGCGAGCCGCCCTCGAAACCGAGGAGCGGCAGCTGCGCGCGGAGTGCGAATGTAAAGAAAAGCGGGATCAAAAGCGCGAGGAAGAGCGCGGCGAACAAAAGTCTTTTGCACGACTGTGTGGATATCTGTATGGTGTTATCCTCCCTGTATGAATTTTCCACTCGGCGCTTCGCCGCCCCGGCAGAGAGCGGCGGCGAAGCATCGGCTTTTATCTTATTAGACGTAAAAAAGCGCGCATTTTTCGCCTTTTGGAGAAAAAACTGCAAGTTCAGCGCTTCGACTAAATCCGCACGGGCTGTTCTGTGCAAAGCGGACGACGATTTTTTGCAGAAGATGGGATTTTGCACACGGGCGGCGAAAGCGCGGCGTTTGTGCCGCCTTTATACACCTTGTTAAGAAAAAGCCGCGCAGCGGGGCGGAATCCCGCCCGTTCGTCGATTGACAGGGGAAAGTGCGCGCCGTACAATGAAAATTAACACACAAAGAGAGGAAAAATCATGAAATATGTCAAGGAGTTCGGCATCATCCTCATCGTCTCGCTTGTTGGGGAGCTGCTGAATTATTTTTTGCCTCTGCCCGTTCCGGCGAGCATCTACGGCCTTGTGCTGATGTTTCTCTGCCTGATGCTCGGCGTCATCAAGCTCAACGACGTGCACGATACGGCCTGCTTTCTCATCGAGATCATGCCTATCATGTTCATTCCGCCCGCCGTGGGGCTGATGGCTTCGTGGGACGTCATTCAGGCGAATCTTGTCGCCTATCTCATCATTGCCGCGGTGACAACGATCGTCGTTATGGCCGTGTCCGGCCTTGTGACGCAGGCGGTACTCAAAAAGGGCAAGAAGGGGGCGGAGAAGAAATGACATTTTTTGAACAGTCCGTCTTTTTCGGCGTCTCTGTCAGTCTTGCTGCCTACGGCATCGGCGTGCTGCTGCAAAAAAAGTTCAAGTTCGCACTCTTCAACCCGCTGCTCATCTCGGTGGTGCTGACCATTGCGGTGCTTTTGACGGCGCACATCAGCTACGACACGTTCTACGAGGGCGCGAAGTATTTGAGCTACCTGCTCACGCCCGCGACCGTGTGCCTCGCCGTGCCGCTTTATGAAAAGCTATCGCTTCTGAAGAGCAACTGGAAGGCCATCTTCGCCGGTATTCTCTCCGGCGTCATCACGACGCTTTGCAGCGTGTTTGTGATGAGCAAGCTCTTTCATCTTACACACGAGGAATACGTGACGCTTCTGCCTAAGTCCATCACGTCGGCCATCGGCATGGGCGTTTCCGAAGAGCTCGGCGGCTACGTGACGCTGACGGTCGCCATGATCATCATCACCGGCATTTTCGGCAACGTGATCGCAGTTTCGGTGTGCAGGCTTTTCCGCATCACCGACCCCATCGCCAAGGGCGTGAGCATTGGCTCGGCCGCGCACGCGCTGGGCACGGCCAAGGCGCTCGAGATCGGCGAGGTCGAGGGCGCGATGAGCAGCCTGTCCATCGTCGTGGCGGGCCTTCTTACGGTCGTCGGCGCGTCGATTTTTGCCAACCTTATGTGAAAAAAGGGGCATTCGAAAGAATGCTCCTTTTTTGCGCGGTTCCCCGCGGTGTGCGAAAAATTTGCATTTCTCAAAATGGGGATTTGACATAACGGGCAAAACATTATAATGTAGGCAGAAAAAACAGAAAAGCAGCCGGTGCGAGCATTCGTGCCGCGACTGCAAAGGATACGCATTAGGAGGCATTGCAATGAACAGAGCAGAACAGGCGGAAAAGACCACAAAGGCGCTGTACGGCGGAGCGTCCGCACTTGGCGTCACCGACCCCGAGTTTGCCGCCATCAAGGAGCGGCTCATCTACGGCGAGGTTTACGCGGAGGAAAAGCTCAGCGCCAGACTGCGCGAGCTGGTCATTTTGGTCGTGGCGACGACGAATCAGACGATGAACGAGGTCAAGCGCCACACCGCCGCGGCGCTCGCGTGCGGCGTGAAGCCTGAGGAGATCAAGGAGGCCGTCTACCACTGCGCGCCGTACATCGGCCTCGGCAAGGCGGAAAACGCCGTGAACGCGGTGAACGCCGTGTTCGCCGAAAAGGGCATCGTCCTGCCGCTCGCGAGCGGTCAGACCGTGACGGAGGAGAGCCGCCTTTTAGATGGCATTGCGGCGCAGAAGTCGATCTTCGGCGACCAGATCGACGCGATGCGCGCCGCCGCGCCGGAGAACCAGAAGAACATTCAGGACTATCTCTCCGCCTACTGCTTCGGCGATTTTTATACGAGAAAGTTTTTGCCCATCCACGAGCGCGAGCTGCTGACGTTCGCGATCCTCGCTTCTCAGGGCGGCTGCGAAGGGCAGGTCAAGGCCCATGTCGGCGGGAACGCCACCGTCGGCAACGGGAAGGAGGTCCTGCTCGCGGCGCTCACGGTGTGCCTGCCGTATATCGGCTTCCCGCGCACGCTCAACGCGCTTTCCTGCATCAACGAGGTCCTTCCGGAAGCGAAACAGTGAGAAATTTCAATAGATAGGAGTGCAGTAGAATGAAAACCTTAGTTGCCTATTTTTCCGCCAGCGGCCAGACCGCGAAGCTTGCCAAGACCCTTGCCGGTGTGACCGGCGGCGACCTCTTCGAGATCGTGCCAGAGACGGCCTACACCGCTGCCGATTTGGACTGGATGGATAAAAAGAGCCGCAGCACCATCGAGATGAAGGACCCCAAGAGCCGCCCCGCCATCGCGGGCAAGGTCGCGGATATGGCGCAGTACGACACGGTGTTCGTGGGCTTTCCCATCTGGTGGTATCAGGCCCCGCGCATCATCGAGACGTTCCTCGAAAGCTACGACTTTTCGGGCAAGACCGTCATCCCCTTTGCCACCTCCGGCGGCAGCGGCATGGGTAAGACTAATGAAAAGCTTGCGCCGAGCTGCCCCGGTGCAAAGTTATTACATGGTAAGGTGTTCAACTCCTACTCCAGCAAAGCCGATTTTTCTGCATGGGTAGAAACGCTGAGCCTATAACTTTCACATTCCTGCGGAATGAAACACCCGCCTGATTGAGAAGATGATCAGCCCCTTGTCAAGTAGACAAGCGAAATAACTAAAGTAAGTCCATAAATATCCGTCATATCCAGAGAATGTGGCGGATATTTGCTTTTGTGAATTTGTGACGTTGAAATTCGGTTCACGAGACAGCTGTTAATATCGGGAAGGGAAAGCAGCCTTGCTGGACAGGCTCTTATTCAAGCGGTTCATCCATTCGAATTCTCTCCTGAATATGGGCGGAATCTCAACTGAATGTCTACGCACAAAATCACAGGTTTTGGCTATCTGGCTCCACATAAATGTGTTCGCAGCCGAACGCCTACGGCTTATCGGGAGTTGCTTCGCAACTATAAAACGCAGGAGGATCAAGCTATGGCTCGACCCAAAAAGGACGTCATTTATTATGCGCTTACCCTATTACCTATGCCTGGAGCACATACAGCAACAGCCTGCCTGCAACTTGCTATATGTCAAGCAACAGGAAGGCTGTTATATTATTTTAGTCTACAAGATTTCACTAATAATTGAATCACTTTTTCTTTACTATGCAGCGTTTCTTAAAGAACGAAATGCCATAGCAAAGAATCTGGTCGTAATCATCCTCGTATTCCTTTGCGTACATACGATCATCAATCTGCTGTAAGGCCGTATCACACTCGCTCTCCAGATTTTCCAGTACCTTTGTGTACTTTGCTTCAAAGATTACAACGCGGGCATTGATGGAATCATAAACGACAACATCACTTCGGCCTTCCCCATGCTCTTTGTTGGAATCCACCATATATCCGGCACCGGTGAAAATACCCGCAAGGAAAGCATGGTAGAAATCTTCTCGATAGTCATGATAGCTGATGGTACGCCGGAGCAGAGCATTCATTTCTCTTGTAATGCCCTCACTGTCACCGTTCCAGACTGCATCGAACAAAGCATTTCGATTCCACTTCTTCGTACTGTCATCGAACCATTTGATGACTGTTGTTTCAAAAATCTCTTTGATTTCTGCATTCGGAATCATAAGGGCAACCATGCCATCCGGCAGCTCACCCTTATAATCTTCTTCACGAGCTTTGGTCAAGTATCCTGTCAAATACAGCGTACTCCAGAGATTATCTTCTGAGGAATGCAGATAATCATAGGTCAGGTTTTCATCCACACGCTGAACAATACATCCACCAGCCATCAGGGTTTCAAGTTTATTTGTGATCGTACTGCCTGCATAGTCAATAAAGGAACGGATGATGGCATTATCGCTGGTATTCTTCCAATAGCTGATAGGTTTAGCCTTCGGGTTGCGCTGTAGTTCCAGCATATAGTTCATTACATCCCACGGGCAATAAACATCAAAGTCACCAAAATGGTATCCATCATACCACTTCTTGATGTTTTCAGCCTGCTCTGTCAAATCAGCATCTCGTGTTCTTACAAGAAAAGATCTTCTAAGATCGACATTCTCATTGGCTGTGAACCCACAGGACTTTACCGGTTCATGTGAACTTCCAGAAAATAGTACCCTAACTTGGAAACGGCGCATGATTGGCCTCACCGCCGGGGAATGTCCAGCCGACAAACTCCGTCTTATGGCTCAGCTCCTCGATGCGCTGGCGCACACGGCGGATATTGGCGTTATTGTTGGTGAGCAGATAGGACGGAAACGGAACGGGGTCTTTGCGCCAGTCTTGGGACATAGACGCCTTGACCTTTTCCACCTGCTCCGCCGTCAGCTCGGGGCAGCCCTCCAGCGTCTTGTGCTTGCGGTAGTAGGCATTGACCGCCTTCATCATGGCCTGCTGGGACTCCATCCCCTCCAGTTTTTTTGTGAGCTTTTCCACGGCAAGATCATCGTCGGCGCTGATCCCGCCCCGGCCTGTGGAGCGGATCTTGTCCAGCAGCTTTTCAATTTCGGCATACTCGCCGTAATTTCGATCCCGGGCGGCGTTCTGCTTGGCCTTTTTCGCCACGGGGAAATTGCCGCCCCCGGTAATCAGAATAGACGGCACACGGGCGTCAATGGCGTTGCGCTCATTGAGGTTTTCCGCCAGCCTGCGGGCGTAGCGGTCAACAAGGGCATCGATCTTATCATGGTACATGGGATCGACCTGCGCCTTTTGTTTCTCTGCCAGCGCATAGGCTTCATCCACCATCGCCCGGTAGCCCGCTGTGGCCGAGCCGGGGGCATAGTCGGAATAGCTGTTCATGTCCTTTGCCCGCTTTGCCGCCGCCTCGCTGATCTCATAATATTTAGGCATAATTTCTCCTTTCCGCCGGGACTTCGGGACAAAATGTCCCAAAGTCCTGTTGCTTGGATGTGGAAAGCGTTTCTGCGAAAACAGAGGTGGGCGGGAAAACATACCGCCCACCCCAAAAGCGCCCCGGAAAAGCCTTGTAAATGCAGGCATTTTCCGGGGCTATTTTTCCACGCACTACCTCCGCTTGCGGCGCATATATGCCCGCTTCTGCTCCCGCAGGGCAGTCCCGGCGCAGGCCGGGGAGCAGTACCGCCGCCGCCCATCCGGGAGGAAAGCCCTGCCGCACACCGGGCAAGGCCGGGTTTCTGTGATACGCTCCACGGTCAGCGACCTTTCCAGCACAGGATCAAGGGGCAGCACCGCCGCGCGGAAATAGCGGCAATAAGCGCCCGTCCAGCACTTGCCCAGCATATAGCAGGGGCAGTCCAGCGGCAGGCAGCCAGCGTCCTTGTCGTAGTTGGCACACCACCGCTTCACAAGGGAGCGGATCGCCGCCTTTTCCTGCCGGGTCAATTCACGGCTCATTTTTGCCCCCTGTCTTTACCCTGAGCTGCTCCCGGTAGCAGAACACGCAGCCGATTCCATGCCAATAGAGGCAGCCGTCGCAGCGGGAGCCTTTGGGCGGCAGGTTGGGCGGGACGCCCTTGAAGTAGCTCTTTTCTTTCATAAAGTCCTCATAGGGGCTGTCGGTAAACCTCATTCTTCACCGTCCTCGTCCCACGGCGGCCCGTCATCCTCGGGAGCGGTTTCGTCATAGTCCTCCGCGCCGTCATACTCGCCGCCGTAGTCGGCCTCGGACTCAGCGGCCCGCTGCTTCTTGGGACGGTAGATTTTGAAGTACCAGCCAGCGCCGCCGCCAATGACCACCACGGCCAGCGCCAGCAGAAGCATACCGCCGTTGCCCGTGGCCTTGGGCTGCTCCGGCTCGGGATCAGGCTCGGGAGCCTTGCCCTGGCACTCGCCCATGTTCACGGCGCAGATGGCGCAATCCGTGTTGATGGCACCAACGGCGCATTTGTCGGCGCAGGAACACTCCGGCAGCTCACCGCCCGCCGCCTGCATCGCCGCCAGCAGGTCGGCCTCGTCCACCATGTTCAAAAAGTAGGTCTGGTACTGCTCGCCGTCCTCGTCGGTGGGCTTGTCATAGTCAATGACGATGTAAAAGGTGTTGCCGCCGCTGGTCTGCACCGTGATGAACTGCTTGTTGGTGGCCTTATCGTAGAGCAGGTCACGGGTCACAAGGTTGCCGTCCTCGGTGAAGCCCTCGCCGGGGTCAACGGTTTCGGCGGGCAGCGACTCTACCGGGTCAAGCCCATCCCATTCCTCACCGCCCCCAGCGTAGGCCGTGACCGCCATACTGCCCATGAGGGCGGTCACACAGAGCGTCATCAGCAAAAGCCGCAGTTTTTTCATTCCGTCACCTCCGCCTGTTTCGTCGGCTTCTGGCCACTGTGACCAGAAGTGCCACCCCGGAGCTGCTGGAGCACCAGCGGCAGATCGGCAAGGGAGATACTCATGCCGCGCACGATCTCCACGATCTCGCTGTTTTCCGCCTCCAGCTTCTTCTGCTCCAGTTCTTTAAGCCGTGCCTGCTGCTCGGCAATTTTGGCCTTGACCTTTTCAATCTCGGCCTCGATCTTTGCGCTTTTCGTAATTGCCATATCAAAAAACCTCCTTTACGGTAGTCGCCCGTAGGCGTAAAGATGGGACTGCCAATAGCTGCTGTTCAGGTTGGCATAGCTGATAGGGTCGCCACAATGGAGCATCCAGCCGTCGCCCACATAGATGCCCACATGAGAAATACCCGCTGTGTCATAGGTGCCGACAAAGAACACCAGATCACCGGGCCGGGGGCTGCTTGTCCTGGAACAGATGTTATAAAGGCCCTGCGCCCCCAGCCGCCCGAAGCTCCAGCCGCATTGATTGTAGACATAGCTGACGAAGCCGGAGCAGTCAAAGGATGTGGACGGACTGCTGCCGCCCCACACATAGGGGAAACCGAGATACTTTTCCGCTTCTTTCAGAATGGCGGCAAAGGTTTCATCGTCCAGATAGGACTCCGGGACTTCATGCTCCGGCGGGCGGTTGGTGATGTATTTCCCGATATAGCCGGACGAGGGGAACAGATCGGGCCGGTTTCCCAGCGTGGACATATACAGGGCGTACATGGAAAGCTGCTCCTCGGACATCATGTAAACCGGGACGTGGGAGAGATTGAAGTTTTCCAGCGTGACATAGCAGATGTAATAGTTGTACGGCACCTCCACCTCATAGTCGTTGCCCTCGCTGTCCGTCCGGGTAACGGTACGGTAGCGCACCTCCACCACCACATCCTCGGTCAAAATGTACTGGCGGTCAAAGAGGTCTTGCAGCGTCCCGCGCACCTCGTCCAGCGTCCACGCGCCCTCATGGAGTGCGGAGATCATGGAGATCAGTACATAGGGATCGTGTTCAATGGTGTCGAGGTCAAAATGGTATTCGTCGTAATCGTGGGTGCGGGTGTAGGTGTTGAGGTAGCGTTGCAGCTCGTCCTCCAGAGCGCAGTAGGCGGCCTCAGCTCCCAGCATATCCGCGTCCTCCGCCTTATAGGTGCTGGCGGCGATGGCCGCAAGGGTGCTGTTTCCCACGGACACCATCGAGGACATACACGATTGCAGGGTCAGCACCACCAGCAGGCAGCCCAGCGCAAGCAGCGTCCCCACGGGATGCCGCTTGACGAACGCTGCCGCTTCCCGGACAAACCGCTCCATGGCCGACGCGGTTTGTTCGGCGGCCTTGGCGGTCTGCTTGGCGGTTTCCCGCGCCTTGCGCTGGTACTCCCGTTTCAGCTTGTGGCGGTGCCATAACCGGGCGGCGGCGCTTTGCGCCTCCGGCTGCTCCTGTGCGAACTTGCGGGAATGGTAGTCCGCCGTGGCCTTGATGTACCGGGACTCCGCACGGGCGGCGGCCTTGGCCGGGTGCTCCCGGATGGCCCTGCGTACCTTGTGCCGCCCATAGTGCAGCGCGGCCTCGCCGGAACGCTCCACAAAATGACCGCCCTCCACGCCTACATTGTCGCGCTCCTCCTGATACACCTTTCCGTGCAGAAAAGCGTGGGTTTCGTGTCCGGCGATCCGTGCGATCCGCTTGATGGGGCCGGGCTTTTTCGGCGGCTTCTGGTTCGCCAGCCTTTCACGGGCCTTGTTCAGCCGCTCCTCCCGGCTCTCCATGCGGAGCTTGGACTTGTGGAGCTTGGCCTGTTCGCTGTTGGTGTGGAACTTCTGGCCACCGTGACCAGACGCAGCCCCGCCCTCGGGCGGCTTATTCTGCCTGTTTTCCATTGGCAGCGTCCTCCGGCTTGGTGGTCAGCAGGTCGTAGATCTCGCCACGGGGGAAGCGGTCAACAAACGGGATGGTGACGCTGCCATAGAACAGCAGGCCTTCGCCGGAGTTGGACTGCGTGATATACGATAGCTGGTGCTCTGAAATGCCGATCTGCTTGGCAAGAATGGCGCGGTCACTCTGCGCCTGCGACAGCAACACCATAAAATCGGTGTTGTCCAGAATGTTCTCGATCTCCCGGCTGGCCAGCAGGTCTTTCACATTCTGCGTCAGGGCCGAGGGGACACAGCCCTGTTTGCGGAGCATCTTCCAGACGGTTACGAAATAGCTGGCGGTCAGCGGATCGCGGAGCAGAATATGGAACTCGTCAAAATAGCACCATGTCGCCACACCGTTTTTGAAGTTGGTTCCCACCGCAGAGGTGACAAAATCGTTGGTGATGTGCATGGCGATCTTGCGGAGATTTTCGCCCATGCCTTTCAGCACAAAGCAAACCACGCGGGAATTGAGGTTGACGTTGGTAGGATGGTTAAAGAGGTTGAGGGAGCCTGTGCAGTAAAGCTCCAGCGCCGTGGCGATCCGCTTGGCCTCCGGCTCCGGCTGGCGCAGCAGCTCCTCATACAAATCTTGGAGCAGCGGCGTTTTGGCTGTTTCCAGCCCCAGCGCCATTTCCCGGTACACCTGCCGCACACAACGGTCAATGACGGTTTTCTCAATAGGCTGCAAACCGTCCCGGCCTCCCACCACCAGCTCACACAGCGACAGCAGAAAATCCGCTTTCAGGGACAGAGGGCTGTCCCCGCCGCCCATGTCCATCTGAACATCCATCGGGGAAATGTGGTTGGGGCTGTCCGGCGCGATCTCGATGACCTGACCGCCCAGCCGTTCCACCAGCGGAGCATATTCGCCCATCGGGTCTACCACGATGATGCGATCCTGCGGGATGGCAAGAAAGACGTTCAGCAATTCACGCTTGGCGGCAAAGCTCTTGCCGCTGCCCGTGGAGCCGAGGTAAAGACCGTTGGCGGATTTCAGCTTTTTGCGGTCAGCCATGATGACGTTATGGGATAGGGCGTTCATGCCGTAATAGAGGGACGGGCCATCCATACGAAGCTCCCGCGTCATAAAGGGAACGAAGATGGCCGTGGAGCTGGTAGTCATGCCGCGCTGAATTTCAATGCCGTTGTAGCCGAGGGCCAGCGAGGACATATAGCCCTGCTCCTGCTGCCAGTCCAGCCGCTTGACGGCGCAGTTATATTTCTGCGCGATGCCGTTCACGGTGAAAATGTCGTTTTCCAGCCGCTCCCGCGTGGGGGCGGTGTTGACGATCAGGAACGTCAAGAGGAACATTCTCTCGTTGCGGCTTTGCAGGTCGGCCAGCAGCTCGGCGGCATCCTTGGAAAAGGTGACGAGATCGGGCGGGAGAATGTCAGGGTCATATCCGGCGCGGGTAGCCTTGCGCTGCTCCTCCACTTTCATCTTGTCGATGTCGGAGATTTTACCCTTGACCGTTTTGATGGCCTTGACCTGATCCACCGTCTGAATGTGCATGGTGACGGTCAGCTCGGCGTCCAGCTCCAAAATCTCCAGCAGCAGCTTGTCCGACAGCTCCGACGCCATGATCTGCAAATAGGACGCCGCGCCCCATGTCTGGCCCACGCGGAACGAGCGGCTCTGCCGGAAGTCGAAGCTGTCCGGCACGATAAAGTCTTTCGTTCCCATGCCCGTATGGGCGATGTCCGCCCACTTGAAGCGGAACGGCTCCCGGCTGCCGGGGTGAAGCTGGCCGTGCAGCAGGGCCAGACGCTCCCGCCCGTCAAGGGGCTGGCTCTGTACCCCCAGCCGCTTAAAGTTGCCGATCACGTCCGCCTCTACACGTTCCAGACGGGGCCGGGCGGCGGCCACATTTTCAGCGGGGATGCAAAAGGTGACGTACTTGGCCCGTTCGATACCGTTGTTGCTTTTGGCGATCTGGTTTTTCAGCATCCCCGTGTATTCCGTGCGGACGCTGTTGAAGCGGTCATCCGCCTCGGAGATATTCACCTTGTAGCGGCTCCCGGAGCGGCTGCGGCGGTTGACAAAGGAAAGCTGGAACGGCAGCGAACTGTCAAAATAATTCAGCCACGAACTCCAGCCGCCGAAAATGGCCGTCTGATCCTCGGCGGACGCAACGGAATAGTTGATGTCCTCATATTCCAGCGTTTTTGTGTAGACACCGCCGGGGAGCTGACAAATGCCGTCTGGCAGCATCCGCACATAGGGAATGGTCTGCTGGGCCGATATGGTCGCCGGACGATTACCGGCCCGCGTCAGGCTTTTTGACTTCTTGGGGCTTTTGCTCAAGTGTGACCTCCTTTCCCGCAAACGGGGCGTAGATATTCTGTGTCTGATAGGGCCTCACACCGGGCCGCAGGAACTTGGCCCGGATGATATTCCGGGCCACCTTTTCAAAGGGCAGGCCATCCCGCTCATACATCGCCATGAAAAAGGCCGGGAGCATGAGCGCGATCATCAGGAACATCGCCCCGGTGCCGCCCAGCGCGTGACGGGTCAGCAGATACACGGGGATACCCACGGCAGCCGCACCGCCGAAGCAAATAAGCTGGCGGCGGGTAAGGTTAAAGGCAATTTTCGTCTTGATCTTGGAAAGATCGTTGGGAACATTCACATAGGGCAAGAAACATCCTCCTTTCCGCTATCTTCTGGCCACCGTGACCAGAGGCCCGCTGTCGGCTCCACCTCGTTGCCCCACACGTCCCAGCCGGGAGGGGTCTGCCGTGCGAACAGCTCCACGCGGGGCCTGTCGCCCATGAGGGCAACAATCTTGTCCCGCGTTTCGTCCGGCTTTTTGCTGTGGGCCTCGATGGGAGAAATGATAAATTGGTGAATATCGGCGGCCTGCCGCTTGGGGTGTCCCTTGGTCGCCAGCAGGCAGACCTCGGCATTTGCCCTCGTCCAGAAGCCCAGCCCATAAAACCAGCTATCCGCCTTTTTGTTCTTTTTGAGCCAGACAAAAGCGACGCTTTTATAGGTGAAGCCCCACGCACGGATGAGCCGCAGGGCCTCCGGGAGCTGTGGGAACGTGGCCCACATGAAAAGGGCGCTGTCCTTGGCCGCAAGCTCGGCCACAGGCAGCGCGCACAATTCATCAATGCTCATGGTGGGGTAATGGTTTTCTGCCGCCCCCTGCACTTTCTTTGCGGAGTAGCGCCACGGGGGATCGGCGTAAATAATTTCGTAGGTTCCTGTCATCATTCTCCTTTCCCGCCAGATGCCACAGCCTCCCGCGCCCGCCGGATGCGCTCCGTGGCGGGGCCGTAAAAGGCCGGGGCGGTTTCAAAGCAGACGAAGCGGCGGCCCGTGTTCAGCGCGGCCACGGCAGTTGTGCCGGAACCAGCGCAGATGTCCACCACCACCTCGCCGGGGCGTGTGTAGGTGCGGATCAGGTACTCGCACAGGGCCACGGGCTTCTGCGTGGGATGCACGGTGGTTGTCACTGTGGGAAACGCCAGCACATTCCCCGGAAAGCGCTGCCCATCGGACTCGCCGCTGGTGCGTTCAAACTTTCCGTAGTTGGGGCTGTTCCCGCTGCAACGGTGAATTTTCTTGTACGGCTTGCCCTGTTCAAACTGCGGAAAGTAGGCCGGGGACTTCTGGTAGAACACCAGAATGTTCTCCGTCTTTTTCAGCGGAGCGCGGCGGGCGTTGAGAAAACCCGTGCAGCGGCTTTTGTACCATACCCACTCATAACGGAGCATGGCGAGGTTGGACGCGCCCAGCACCTTGTCATAGGGGCATTGTGCAAAGAACAGCACGGCGCCGCCGTCGTTTGCCAGTGTGATGAGGCAAAACGGCGTATAGCTGCCCGCAATGAGCAGGTAGATGCAACTGTGATCAATAATGCGGAACACGCGCTTGGCGCGCGCGGGCTGAATCGCGTGGTAGAGCGTGGAGGCTAGGTATTCGAGGATAATGCTGACGCCATAGACAATCGCCGCGGCCATGTGGGCCGGGCCTCCGCCGCGCAGGGCGGCGAATACGATCAGGAGCACCAGGCCCGCGATACCCAGCAGGCAGCCGACACCATGGGTGACGGAGTTCATGATCTCCTCGCCCACCGTGTAGTGTGGAACGGCCGCGGTCTTGGGTCGCGGCTTAGAACTGTCGCTCGAATCGGACATGCCGGTTACATCCTCCAACGTAAAGAGTTCTCAACACTATATCAAAGCGTCTAGGTACGTGCGAAATTTGCACCATACGTGACCCTTTGTTTACCCATTCTTTGCCTGTTGACGCATCAACGGCGAACGTCCATAATGCGCTTGCATTAAATGTTGATGTATTAACATCTTATAGGAAAGCTTCTTATGTCTCAAAACGCACGTTCCCATCGAAAGCTCAAGATAGCCG
>OFSD01001053.1_pt1 | contig 20638 bp, 17 predicted proteins | sample 1543191 | NCBI WGS metagenome assembly OFSD01 (sample SAMN04209221, study PRJEB22552) | human gut metagenome | biome: gut; material: feces | host: Homo sapiens | place: USA: Oklahoma
CTTATCAATTTATGCTGCCGTCCTTGCTTCATATGGGGTTCGATAACCATTATAAATGTGTGGACGAACCTGATTATAATCAACGTATGCAGATTCTTCTACCTTTTGATTGGTGCTAAGATATAACTATGGACACGAAAAGTTGAACAGCTTATAATTATCAAAAAAAGAGTTCACCACAATAGCAAAAAATCATGCGTATTTTTATTAAAGGTAGGTCGGTTAATTTTTTTTTAACAGGTGTACAAATCACTTTTAGCAACAATATTCTTCGGATATTTTCACAAAAACTGATTTTTGTGTCCACTCTATTTAATTCTGCGAAAATTTGCGAGAAGGTTCCATCGGTCTTCTATCAGAAAATCCGTACAGATTATTATCTCCCTGCATTTTGTAGATATTAATATTGTGTTTATTCGGTTTTGCGTATACAATAGTAATTATAATTTTTAGGAGAATATTATGGACTATATATCAGTAAAAGAGGCCGCGATAAAATTTGAATTGTCAGAAAGACGTGTCCAGAAGCTCTGCGAAACTAATAGAATCGATGGCTGCAAAATGGTAAGTGGTGTTTGGCTGATCCCCTCTGATTCCACAAAGCCTGTTGACGAAAGGTTATCCGATATTCCAGATTCAGATGAATATCTGACTTTAAAAGAATTATGTGATGAATTATCTATCTCAACTGCTACGGGGAGAAATTGGATTAAGCTCGGTAAAATAACCCCAGAGTATACCGAAAAAAAGACTCCGTATTTTTCAAAAAAATATATGAAAAGTCTGCATGCTGAACTTCAGTCCGGCAAAAACAAAGCCTTAAAAAGCAGAAGGAATAAAAAGTTTGTATCCGGAAATTCACTATACAATTCCTATGTTTCCGAACAATGTAAAAACATACCTGCCCTGCAAAGGCTGTTAGCGTCAGCTTCAGACAATAACCTTGTCTTAGATATTTCAACAATTCAGTTATTGGTTGCAGATTGTGCATTACATTTATTTTTGTCTAAAAACAATACACATATAAATGCGAATACTAATCTCCTGCTTGGATTCCTTGTAAATGAGCTTTCAATAGGAGAATATGACTGTTTGATTTCGGATCTGATTGATGACACTGATTCAGCTATAAGCTTTTGTAAAGAAAATCCTTTATTATTTAATATGGAGTATATTTATGAGGCTGATGAAGATGTACTTGGTCTTATTTACATTTCCTGCAAAAATATAGGAAACAGAAAAGCTACTGGTTCCTACTATACATCAACAAAGGTTGTAAAAAATCTTATTAGCAGGCTTTCTTTTCAAGAACCGGTGAAAGTACTGGATCCTTGCTGTGGAACCGGAAATTTCCTATTACAGCTGCCTGATGTTCTTCCATTTGATTCGATATATGGGAACGATATTGATGCAGCAAGTGTAAAAATCACCAGGCTCAATATGGCATTAAAATATAATGTTCCTGTCGCAGCAATTTACGAACATATAACAGGACAAGATTATTTAACCGACTATGCCGAAAAGGATTTTCAGTACATTATCGGTAATCCGCCTTGGGGATACCATTTTTCGGAGGAAGAACAATCACACCTTAGAACTATATATAAATCCGCCACAGGAAAAAACATAGAATCGTATGATGTTTTTATTGAACAGGCACTTAATCATCTTACAGATAACGGTCATTTAGCATATGTGCTTCCGGAAGCAATATTAAATGTTAAGGCACACACAAATATTCGCAAAACAATTCTGGAAAACTGCTCAATAAAAAATCTTGTCTTTTTAGGCAATGCATTTGATGGTGTTCAATGCCCATGTATTATACTCGATTTACAATGTACACGCTCTCCTCTCTCAACCGTTGGTATGAATGTCAATACCGGTACAGATTCATTTACCATCAACATCGAGCGGACCGTAAGTGCTGAATATTTTAATTTTACCACATCCGATGCAGAATACAATGTTCTGTGCAAAATCAGAAGCATGCCAAACTCAGCATATCTACTTGACAATGCCGATTTTGCACTAGGGATTGTCACTGGAAACAATAAGGAATATATTTCTGATATAAAGAATGAAAACAACGAAATGATATTGAAAGGTGCAGACATCTGTAAATACCATATCACCCGGACCAATAATTACATTGTTTTTAAGCCTGAAAATTTTCAACAGGCAGCACCAACCGAAATGTATCGTTCCCCGGAAAAGCTATTATACAGGTTCATAAGTAGTCAGTTAGTATTCGCCTATGACGACAAACAGACTCTTTCGCTTAACAGTTGTAATATTGTCATTCCCAGACTACCGGGGATAAAAATAAAATACGTTCTTGCAATACTTAATTCCAGAATTGCTCAATTCATCTATAAAAAGGAATTCAATTCAGTAAAGGTATTGCGTTCACATATTGAAAACATACCTATCCCTACAGCAGATGCTTCAACACAAGCTGAAATTATTGACCTCACAGACAAGCTTATTTCAGGGCTTCAAGCAGATGAAGCAGAAAAGGTATACAATGAACTAGACCTTCTTGTTTCCAAAGCATTCAATCTGGATTCAAATGAAATCGAAATCATAAATAAGGCTGTCGAAGGAGATAATAAGTTCCTTGCTTAATCTTTAAAGAGAGCCAATGCCATAACCGGACATTGGCTCTCCTTCATTCCCTCTATGCTGTTTATCCGAATAGCCCGGACAATCTGATACTTCATCACTCGTCATTTTATACACTTCAATTTTGTCTGCAAAAAACAAGCCATAATTCTTAGCTTTGCCTGCCAAGCTCCCACCCGATAATCTCCTGCTCCAGCTTACAGTCATTCTCCAGCATGAACTCCATTACCTCTTTGTAAAATCCTAGTTCTATCAAGGTTCGTGCCTTTACAATGTCATTTTTCTCAAGCTGCCTGCAGTATTTCTGATATATTCTTAGCTGCTCTATGTCCATATACAGCGGGGTAAATGGTATTCCTGTTTTATCAACGAGATTTTTCAGGATATAATATCCATCCGGATCAATGTCGCCAAAATGATACCAACGAACACTCTTATTGTGCTCTGCTACTTTCTTTAGGAAATTCTGCTTTGCAGTATTGTGATAGCCGCTAAGATAGATGAATGTGGAAGCACCATCTTTAATTCTGTTGTAGGCAGTCAGGTTTTCGACGGTTATTACACGGTCCGAATATATCTTTATTGTATTTATTCCGGCTATCGTCTCCGACAAAATTGCTATTGGTTTATCCGGCGTCACCTTGATTGATACTCCATCAGCATAAAAAATCTCGACATTTCCCTTGAAAAAAATATAGGACGGATTTGAAAAAATATGATATTCTTCAAGAATTGCTTTCTCTTTTTCCGATGCCCCATTCATATCAGAAACAGATAAATCCATCTCCTGATTTCCATATTCTTCTATAATTTTACATACACGCGATTTATAACTGTTTTCAAAAAGCTTGGTGTCTCCGAGCACAGCTATGGATAATTCACGCTCCATGATATCCTGTGTATTGTTTAAAATATATTTTAGTAATTCCAGAATATTCACTGCAATATCTGATGTAAATTTAGCATTTTTGTGATGTGTAAGCCTATCCACCTGTTCGTCACAAAATGCGTCAATAATATAGTGCTTACCCTTATATTTTAAGTACAATTCACTCTCTCTGCTGCGCTTCCCGGTTATATCTTCCCTGCCCAGTGATAAATAGATATCAGCCAATGCTTCCACCTTTAATTTGATTTTACAAATCACACTGCTCTTTCCTGCATACTCCAAAATTATGTAATCCATGCCGGCAAGCTGCTGCATATCCTGGTTGAAGCGGTTCACTTCATCGCTATCCGTGTAATCTCCGTTATAATCAGGATATACCTTTTCAGGTTTTATTGAAAAGCTCTGGTTCTTTGCGGCTGTTCCCCTATAGGTTGCACTGTTTTCATATGTATCGAGCAGCATATTCAGAACCGTCTTCTGCATTTTATTCAGTCTTAAATTCATTCTGCTTCACCAGTCCTTCGACGGCCCATGTATATTTTCCCTTCATGCATAGACTGATGGTGGAATTAATGTGGGAGCCTATGCTGTCAATTTTCTCAGGTGGTGCTGCGTATATTACCTGAAATTTATTGTCCTCAAAAAACTTTACCATCTGCTCGATTCTCTCCCTCGAGAGTGCTGAAAACGCTTCATCAATAAAGGCAAGTCTGGCACATGAAACATTCTTAGGGTAGCATTGAAGCAGGCTGGCTGCAAGGATAATAAAATACGGTGTCTGCTTCTCTCCATTGCTTGCCGAACCCTGTTTCTTTGATAAATCTGCCGCTGTCTCCTCCCCGTCCTGTCTTGACAGAATACGCATGTCATACTTAAAGTACTTACGGTAGTCTGTATATTCCTCCTCATTTTCCTCATCAAGTATGGTATCCATAAACTGTCTTATATTGTATTCCATCTCCTCGTCATTCTGGTTCATGGAACGGTATACATTCATGGAATTCATATAACTTTCCAGCTTTTTGCAAAGGTTAAAGAACACCATTCTCTCAGGCTTCTCAAGCATCTTAAACTGGTATGTATCCTTTCCGAACGGAATATCCTTGAGTGCCTTATTTATCTCATCAATTTCGTCTCTTGCCTCCCTTATGGCTTCATTTATTTCGGCAACAAAATCCACCATAAAAGCATTTTCCAGCATGTACTGCTGTTCCTCTAATTTCTGCTTGGCAGCTTCGATTTTTACATTGGCAATATCCCTTAGCTGCTCACGGAAAAATGCAATATATCCTATTCCGTATTTCTCGTCACTCTGTCCCATAATGTGCCAGTATTTTCGCTGCTGCTCCTCAAGAGCCTTTTGTGCATTTTCCTTATCTACCCTGAAGTTATCAACATTTTTAGTGGTCATAACACGCGCATTATCGCTCTTTGCCCGAAGCTTGTCATAGAGTTCAACGACTTCTTTTCTTAGTTCGAGTCTCTGTAAAATGGCAGCATCATATTCCTTCCTCGACAGTTCAATCTGATGCTCACTCTCGCCATACCTGTCCGTGTTGTCCCTAATGTTGTTATTACATACATCTATTTCCCCATTCGTCCTGATAAACAGGTCATCCGCTTCCTTATATTCCTTTTCCGCCTTGTTCTTCTCCTCCAATGCCGCAGCAAATCCCGGAGTGCTTGAAGCATGTTCTAACTCAGAATTCTTATCTCTAAGTTCTGCCGTGTTATCATCAATTCTCGTCTGCGCATCAAATATATATCCTGTCTCATCCCAGTTGACCGCCTCGATATCCGATATATATTTTCTTACAATTGCCAGTCTTTCTTTTTCCCTTTTCTCATCCTGCAGCAAAATATCCTTATCGGCTTTTGCCCTTTCAAGCTGCCTTTTTATGGCATCTTTTCCCATATATATCTGGGTTTTAGCAATGTCCATACATGTCATTGTAAAACTTTTTGCAAGTGTTCCGTCAATCATAAGACCGCCTTTTGGATACTCATGCAGTTCATCAATATCCTTGCACAGATGAATACCATTGAGAAGATAGTTGGCATATCTTCGCCCATATTCATTCGGAATATCAAGCATCTTAGCAGCCGATTCAGGAGTTATCTCTGTCTTTGGCAGCTTATCGGTGATTACAACCTTTATATCTCTTAATTGATGATCATGGACAATATTCATCACCTGGGCGCAATATTTACCATCCACAATAATATCAAATCGCTTCTTCCCAAGAAATGTCTCTATGGCAGGCTGCCATTCCTTGTCAACATTGCTCACAAGCTCAGCAAACAGCCTCACATCCGTCCTGATATTCTGTTTCTCAAGCTCCGACTTTATTAACCTCTTGGCGTCTTCATATTTTCTGTCAAACGGAAGATTATCCGCCTCAAGTCTTGATATTTTTTCCTGAAGCTCCTCCAGTTCATCTTTTATTCTGTGGATATCGTCGCTAATATGGACATTATCCTTATTGAAGGATATTTTTTTATCCGCAGCTATATTTTTGAGCTTTATGAAAGCTGCCAGCTTCTCATCGACATTAAAAGCTGTTGCGGCAATTCCTTCTATGACCGCCGTCTCCCTGTCGCCTAACTCACGATTTATCTCCGGACAAAGCATAACCTTCTGCAGCAGCTCCGACAGTGAACAAAGCTCTTTTAATTCGTTCTGATACTTTGTAATATCTTTTTTGATATCGGCAATTCTGTTCTCGAGTGCCTTTGTTATCTCTTCAACACCGCACAAGATATCATTCTTCTCAGCGTTCACTTTTCTTTGCAGGGCTTTCTCTCTCTTATCTGCCAAATCCCCAAGCCTGCTATTTAGCTGTGACAGCCTTGCCCTATCAACGGCTATCTTCTCCTCAAGATATGCCCTGTGCTCCTGATTCCATTTCATCTCCTGATAAAGCAGCAGGATACGTCTTGTCTCGTACTTTCGCTCCGTCAGCTCATATTCCGCTGTCTTTCCCTGAATAACCTCGAGCTGCAGCTTTCCGTCAGCCAGCTCGTCGTACACCCTTTTCGCGTCATTATAGTGCTGACGATGTTCCCTGATATCCTCCATTGAGCGTATAGGGTGCTCGTCCAGAACACATTCCTGAATAAATTTATCTATATTATTCTCAGGATTGAACGCCATCATCTTTACAAGCTTAGACCTGTACTTTTCAACTCCGCAGCGCAGTCCAAGCGCCCGGAGTACCTGTTCCGTACCCTTGTCACGGTTCATAAATTCCCCCGCCATGACCTTTTTTCCCTTTACAATAAGCTCCTGTCTTGGATAAACCGTTACCAGATTTCCGCTTACGGTAAAAAATCTGCAGTCATCAAGCCTGGTGTCCTTAAATACAAACCACTTTTTCGAGTTGTTCGTCTCATTGACATACTCTATACATACACCGACCACAAGAAATTGTTTTTCCAGAGGTGCCCAGAATTCCATCGCAATATAGGAAGTAACCTCTCCCTCGCGGATAAATCTGCTCTTTCCCTCACTCTTCGTATCACCACGCACATAGGATACGACATTTCTGTCCCTGTCCTGTGCAGCCTTATTAAACTGTGTATTGCCCGTAAGCATATATGTAATGGCATCTAAAACAGTGGATTTGCCGCTCCCGTTTACACCGGTGAACAATGTCGAGCCCTCCAAAGCGATGGACACATTGGAAAACCTTGACCAGTTTACTAACAAAAGCTTCGTTGCACTTTTTCTGCTGTTCTCATTCAGCATCATCACTTTGCTCATCAGAAACCTCCTCTATATTGTCCTTTCCCGCCAGCACGACTTCGACAACTTCCTTTGAAAATCTCTCAAACTCATCTGTATCAAGAGCAAACTGCAGCGATGGGTATAAAATCAATTTACAGTCCACATCTCCGATATTTCCGTCAACCTCTATCAGGCTGTAATTTTTCAATGATTTAAAAATCCCATCAAGAGAAGTCTTATTCACGTTATCCCTCGCATCGTACTTTTCAAGTTCATAAATAAGATCCGATATTCCTATCACAATAACAGAGGTCAGGCTTCCCTCCCTCATTCTTGACACATAGATGAGCCACAGGCAGCACAGCACGATGGTCTCCTCTTTTGTAAAACGGTATCTGTTTGACTGAAGCTTATCCTTGTCACCCGCTCCGGCACAGTTATCAAGCATCACAACACCGTTATCCTTATCATACTTAATCTCAAAACCCATAAAGGAAAAATAATTCAGAAAAATATCTATGTGATTTGCCACAAAAAAATAATGCTTTCTGTCGTCCTGCTTATCCCTTACAAGAAACGTCCTCCTGAGCAGCTTTCTGCACGAATTCTGAAACATTATCTTATCCGAAGAAGTAAAATCATCCCATGCCTCAATTAAATTCATAGTAATCCTCCATGTCACCATACAGCAGCGTAAATATTAATTTAAAACTCTGTTTTTTTAATGTCATCTGTTATTTTAAATGATTTTAAAATCATATTTCCGGCTTCAAAATATCCGTCCTCAGGTTCTATCTTAAATCCATTTTCCTGTGCATACGCAGCCGCAGACAAAATCATCAATAAATCCTCTTTTTTGTCCAGCGGAACCTCGCTGCTTGAAATCTCATGCCGTTTTCCAAGCAAGGTTTCCAGATACTTTTTGGTTATCTCCTTTGAATACGGATTTCTCGCTTCACGCTCCTGTAATTTTCTCTGATTTTCCAAATCCTCCTGCGTCAGAGCTTCTATCTGCGTTACCAACCTTTGCCGTACCTTCTTCCTGTTCTGCGGCATTCTGATTGACTGCAAATCTATGTATTTGTTCTGGTTTATTCGAATAAGTTCACCCATTTCGTCCGGAAGCTCATCTTTCATTCCTGTCTCATTCATCATATCCAGCATATATTTTAAAGTCTTTTCAACATTTCCGCGCATATCGACTTCATGGTTCTTGAGGTATCTTAGTCTCCCGAGAGCCATGGTTATATATAGATTTAATTTATGTTTAATATCTGCAATAATTTTGAGATAATCGTCCTTCAAAAATTTCTTGATTGTATCAAACATCAAATCTATCTTCTCGTTGGCTTCCCACTCCTCTATATCCTCCTCGTTCACGCAGCCAATCGTAATAAGCTCATACATCTCATCATCGTTCTGTAGCTGCTCAAGCATAGTAATTATCTTTCCGCGATAAATATGAATGTTGTTCTGGGGCTTGGTGAGCCTTGAATATTCCTTGATAAAATCTCCATCACAGTATGCAATAATATTCTCAGTGAGGCTCTCATACGAAATCTCTTTCATCAGTTTTTCAATAGTTTTGCGAATATATGTGGACATTTTTTTGAGTGATTTTGACAATGCCTTTGCATTTTTGTAGGCATTTTTGAGGGCACCCACATAAGGATCCCCATTCCACTGTTCACGATTTAACAGTGTATTATAGATATTATACATGTAACTTGAAAGCTCTTCACGTTCCGGGCGCTCTAAACGAACCAGCAGCTCTGCCAGCATCACACCCTGCTCGGTCATAATGATATATTTTTCAAATGTAGTCTCATCAAACTCCTCCTCGAGCCAGCCCACGTCCCTGCCCGCAAATTTTCTGAGATAGTCGCTCGCCATGTCCTGATAGCTCTTCGACATATTATCCCCATCAAGCGCCAGCTCATCAGAATGATCAGAAATAAAATATGCCAGCTCATCTCTGAGCACATTTCTCTTAATTCTATATGAAATCTCATTGTCATACTGCTCATATACGAACTTGAGCATGGAAGCATTGGTTCTGTAATTGCTGCTGCTTGACAACGGATTAAAAAAACTGTTTGGAATCACATCAAATGCACTAAACAATCCGGGGTCCTCTTTTCTGAAATGTATTTGTCTTTATAATTATACACTATTTTTCATTCGTTGCCAGCCCAAAAAATCTTCTCCTTAAATCCGCCTCTGTTTTCCCTCTTCTCATCGCGCACCTTCATAAGCTCATCAATCGAATATCCGCGTGCCTCACAGATTGTAAAAAGCACCTCCAGAACATCAGCCATCTCCTCAAGAGACTTGTCCGCCTGATACTCTGCAATCTCCTCGTCAAGCTTCTTATCAAGCTCCGTCAAAAATTCCTCATCAGACAATGTCCGTATAATCGGATTTTTGCCGTCCGCCATTATTATTTGCGGAATTTTATCTCTGACCAGCTTTCCCATAGCCGCTTTCCCTCCATGTTATGTTTTATTTTTATCCCCCTGCATACTGCAAGCATAGCTTGCAGTACTGCCTCCAATAAATAGTTTGAAGGTTTTGCTTTCAAAACTTATGCCTCTAACCGCTTCGTCCATTTCTTAAATCCCACATTCTGCGCCGACATATACAACGGCTCAATTATCTTGAAAATCCCATCGGAGTACTCCTTTTCCGACAGCTTTCTTGAATACAAATCAAGCCGCGCGGCGCTGTCATTAAGATTTTTGTTTAAAAATTTATCCAGCAATTTTCTTATTTCGGAGTTCTCCTCCGCAATTCCAAACGCGAGGTGATGCTGATGTGCCATCTTTTTCAAGTCTATATCCATGTCCGGCAGATCGTTGCTCTTATTTATATTTACCCGCTTAAAGGTCGGTGTCAAATTCCAGATTTCATCGCTCGCAATAAAAGACCACGGTATAAAATGGTCAATCTCCAGCTGTCCAAGCTGTTCAAAGCTGTCCTTATTGAACACCTTTCCGGTATAACAATCCGTAATCTCTGCCCTGTCAACAACGGCACGCCAGAACCGGTTCGCCTCCTCAAGCTTTCTCTTTTCAGGTGCGGAAATCTTGTTCGGTATCCCCGGGATTGTCGGGTTTCTCCGTTGCAGATAATCAATCAGCTTATACTGCACCCACCCCTCCAAAATTTCACTGTTTTCGCTCAGATAGGCAAACCAGTCGTCCTGTATGATAATCTCGGTTCTGTAGCGCATGTACTCGCCATAATAGTATAACAGCCGCTCCTGCTGATTCAGCTCATTAATTTTCTTTGCACTCCCTGTAGGAAATTCTGCCAATGTCTTATCGTGCAGAAAGCAGGACTGCAGATGATACGGGACATAATTTATCAGTGCACCTTTAAGCCTGGCAATCTCCTTTGTATTATAATCGAGAAGCATATTGTAAATCTTGTCCGTATTCTCGGACGACTTAACCCCCGTCTGCTCAAAAACTATCTTCACAATCTTTTCAAGGCTGTCATTAGGTCCAAGATTCAGATGATACTCGTTCACCATATAATAAGCGTCCGCCATCATCCGGCAGAGCAGCTCATTATACGTCATTCTCTGCTTTCCGTCCCCGACCCTGCTCAGAATAGCCCGAAACCAGAAGAGCTTATAGCACTCCGTCGTCTTGTCGAAAATTCTTTGGAGGTCGTTGATATTCAGTTGTGGGGATTGGGGGAGATTCATCATCATGGGCTGCCTCGCGAAATTAGTGGGTTATTATATAGTATAATCTAATAATAACACATGTTAGAGGTCTTGTAACCTGACATAGTTGGCAAATTTAAGAAATAATTTAAGAAATATATCTTTTTTCTTTTTATCAAATATTTTTATTCTATTACCTTTGCTGGAATTGACTCAATAAAAGGACCTTGTATTGCTACACAATCCTCGTTAATAATTTCTGTTATAATAATTTGCTCAATGCGGTCAACTTAGCTTTTAAGCTAAAACCATATGTTTCAGATAAGTTACGAATCCACTCGGTATCTTCATTTCGATAAGTATCCTTAATAAAGCGTTTAACAAATTTTTTAACCTGACTTCGAAATGCCCAATTTAATTCTGACGAATCATTAATAAGATTAAAATCTTTTACCGTCTGATTTTCATCGACATCTCCTATCAGATACCTCAATATCAAAACATCAGCAAACGTAAATGGCATAATATTATCTTCAAACTATAGCAATGACATATATGGCCCACCTTGCTTTGTGTCATCTGTAACCAAAGAGTATGCACCGAGAGTTTGTGCTAATGATATTGCATATACCTCCCCCAGATCACCTGTACCATATAAATTTCTATTTTCATTTACATTATATTGAAAAATTTTATATACCTGCAAATCTTTTAATTTCTGATCTGTATATAGCTCTATCCTTCCTGCGGCAATATCAGAATCTACCTTGAGTATTACGTCCTGCCCATGATTTTCTAACTCGACATTACGAATCTGCTCATAGATGAACACACCTTCGTCAAAAAACTCAAACAGGATATTCTGAAGACCAGCCTTATAGAAATGGATAATAACATTTGTATCCAAGGAGGCTCTCAATCTTCCCATCCCCCTATCAAATCATCTAAATCATCATCGTCATCATCAACCAATGAAACAAGTTTATCACTAATATCCTCAATACTAAGCTGATAATATGCAAGCACCTTTTCCAGTGTTTCTTTGGGCACAGCGTTATGGTTATAATTATAAATAACATAATCAATATACTCATATGGTATATCAATCACATTACTTGGTTCATTCAACTTTGCATTGCCCCCAACACTCCGCAGTAAATTACCAACCTTTTTCATGGTTCTCTCATTATCAAGACAAAGCTTCTGATTCAAATCTATTATGCCTAAACTCTCCAATCTGTTTAATGCCATATCAAAACTAACATTAAACTCTGACATTATTCTGGCAATGTCCATCGCAGACAAACCTTTTTCCTTGAAATCTTGGATTTCTAAATCAATAAATCTATCCACATCGTCAGCCGGCATCAACAAACAGGCTGCAAAATAATTCGCTTCCTGCTCCTTTTCATCAGTACTTCTGCCATTAATTGTTACAGTATTGTCAATAAATGAGTTTTCAACATTTAAATGCAAAACCGCATGACCAATTTCATGCGCAAGCGTAAAGATTTCTCTGGATAACCTGCTACAACTATTCGTGAAAATAACAATATCATTATCCTTCTTCACTGTAAATCCCAGATCAGCATTGTCTCCGAGCGGATATCTTAATAACTTATACCCAAGTCTCTCACACTCTTTGAACAAATCAATTATTCCATATTTGCTTATTTTACACTTGACTCTGAAAGAATCCGCTTTTATTCGAATTTCTCGTCTCCTACTATCCTGCATACGGGCACCTCCTTATTCGATATCTTTGTGCTGAAGTTTTGCACACATATGCTTATTCGCATAAAATAAATCAAGCATATCAAATATCTTTTTAGAAGATGCGCCTTCCTCCCCTGCTCTATATGCAACCACCGGAGACTCGTCAAGTACTCTTGTTATATCTCCCACAGTTACCCCCAGAACTTCTGCAACTTGAGAAAGGATATCCAAAGTAACACTATTGACTCCGCTCTCAATTCTCGCGTACTTCTGTCTGCTGACACCAATTTGATCAGCAACCTGCTCCTGAGTGAAATTTTTTGCAATTCTTAATGCCTTGATACGGCTACCTAACTTTTCATTCATAATTATCCCTCCATATCTGCATGTTATTATTTTATCACAAAAATGAGCATTGTCAATCAAAATGTTATGTTTTTGTAACATTGTATATATTTAATGTTATAGTTTTAATTTTATGCAATAAACTATACCCACACTATTCATAACGCAACAAAGGACATCTCTCGAGCTATCCTAAACGATATTCTACACGAATTTTGAACCATTCCACAATTTTTGACCTACACTATAACCTGCTTTATCTTCTCAACAACCATAATATCAGCCGGAAGCCATTCCACAGAATTAAGCATATCTTTTGTAAGCCATCTTGCCTCCAAAGCCTCATTAAGTTCAAGCTTTCCTTTTTCTACTTCCGCCCAGAAACAGTCCATTGAAAGATGAAAATTCGGATAATCATATTCCACTGTTGTTATCAAATTACCAATAGAAATTTCTGTATTAAGCTCCTCTTTTATTTCACGAAACAATGCCTGCCTCGAAGTCTCATTATTCTCAAGCTTTCCGCCCGGGAATTCCCACATTCCTTTGAATTCGCCGTATCCTCTGGCTGTGGCAAAAATTCTTGCTGGGGCAGCTATATTATCAACAATTACTGCCGCAACGACTTTTACGTTTTTCATAAAATTCTCCTCTATAAAGCTATCTCAAAATCGTATTGTAAATACTCAGGCAGTTCTTCCTTCATGGGAATATCATACAAATATGTTATATTTTCTTTACCAGTTGCAGCATCAATCTTCTTTTGCCTTCGCTCATTAGAAAATTCACCCTCACCAATATATATAAACGGCTGTCTGATGCTATGCTCCTCATCTACTTTCCTAACAAAAAGCAAAACAGATTTGCTCATACGAAGCGAACTTAAATCACGCTCTGAAATATTATTTTCACACTCCCATTGAAATACATTAGGTGTCAAAAACTTATCTTTATATGCAAGTCTCTCATCAATTGCCGCATCTTTTTTAAGGGAAGCAAATATTACAGTCTCATTCTCGTAGAAATAAGTCCCCTTTTGATTATGATCAGGATCTTTCAAAAGCTTTAATTGAACCTGTTCCATACGATAATTGTGCCATAAAACAAACTTTTCTGAGTACCTATAGTTTTCTTCATATTGCATCATTCCATATAATAAAAGATCATCTATATATTCTTTAAAATGTTCATCAAACTTTACATTCAAAGAAAGAATACCTTCATTCTGGATTAATGCACCTTTCTTTAACATGAATTTTAATGTATGTTCTACCTCATCATTTGTACACTTAGGTATCTCTAAAAACATCTTTTCATATATTTCTGCTGTTGTTAACTGTGTCTCCATAATACATCTAATTACCATAAATTCATGAGGCCTTACAAGCGGCAATAATGACGAAACATACTTAATAAAATCTATCTGTTTTTCCGAAAAAATAGGAAGTCTTGTTTCTCCAATTCCCTGAAGAAATGAATAATAGCAGCCTGTTTTTCTTCCTTTAATCTTAACCTGCATAAATCTCATTATATCTGGTGCACAATCATTATTTAAAAAATCCACATGTTTAGGTGGAAATTCAGAATTTATGTAAGCTTTAAAATTTTCATAATCTTTTTTCAAATAGGAAATACTGTTAAAATTCTCCTGTTCAATATAATTAATAATTTCCTGTTGGCTTTCACTATCAAATTGAATATGTACGCCATACTGCGCTAACTCTAATGCAGTAAAATTATCTTTTACAAGCGACCTCATGAGGTGCTTCTCCATAACAAAATTTTCTGCTAGACTTCCTATCGCAAATGCAATCTGTACACTACGCTTGTAACTATTACCAATAAAATCAAGCACCGTAACGAATTCTTTATTATTATACTTTCTAAGTCCCCGTCCAAGTTGTTGTATAAATACGGTAGAACTATCCGTTGGCCTTAAAAATAGCACCATATTGCATCCAGGTATATCAACACCTTCATTTAGAATATCAACTGTGCACAAAATTTCCAGTTCTTGATTATCATCCTGAAGATCATTATATGCCCTAATTCGCTCTCCCACAGAATTCTTCCCTGTAAGATATGCCGTATGGTAATATTCACTCAATTCTTCAGCCATCATTCGAGCATGTGTGATATTTCTGCAAAAAGCGAGCGCCTTCAGTTTCCCCGCCCCTCTACGCTCCTCTATCTTATCTTTTATAAAAGCACAATGTTCCACCGAAGCAAGCTGAGCTATCATCTTACGCTCCTGATCCTTTGCAAGTCCATAATCAACCAAACTATCTCTTATTCCATAATAGTGAAACGGCACAACCAAGTCATTAATAATTGCATCTCTAAGTCTCAGTTCAAATGGAACATTCGTATCAAATAACTTAAATACATCTTGATTATCCATTCTTTCTGGAGTCGCAGTCAATCCCAACAGAAACTCCGGTTTGAAATAATCAATAATCTTTTTATATGAACTCGCCGTTGCATGGTGACATTCATCAAGAATAATATAATCAAACTCTTCCGGTTCAAAAAAATGCAAAGACTGACTAAGCTTTATATTCCCGGCAAAAATGAAATCTGCATCTAAATCACTATTATCCTTATTAAAAATACCATATGTAACTTTTGCGCCAAAAACGTTTTTAAATGTCTCCAATGCCTTTTGAAGAATTGAACCTTCATGAACAATGTACAACAACTTTTGAGGATTAAAGTTTCTTACGTCAAACGCTGCAAGATATGTCTTTCCTGATCCAGTTGCAGCAACAACAAGTGCTTTTTGCATTCCCATTACACGATATCTATTAAGCTCCTTTAAAGCTTTTCTCTGCATGTAATTTGGACTTATATTGTCCACTGCGACATTGTAATCCATATCCCAACGCTCAATTGCATAGTTAAGTTTATTAACATATTTCGAAATTATCTTTTTTTCTAATTCAAAAGTATTATTCCACTTTTCACTAAATTCCTCCAAAGCTTTACTGAAAACAATATTTTTCTTTTGATCATGTACAACTAAATCCCATTCTATATTCTTAAGCAATGCATACCTTGTAATATTAGATGAACCTACAATCAGTTCTGCATCATCTGAAAATTCAAAATAATATCCCTTTGAATGATATCCAATAGTCCTATATCCATCATCATGAAAACATTCAAAATCCAAATGACACTCAAATAAATCATACTTCTCTGACAGCATCAAAAATGTCGTCAGCGAGTCAATATCTGTAAAATTTTGATACGTAGAAGTAATAACCCTTCCTTTTACACCTCGTGCTAAAGCAGCTTCTATATCTTTTATAAGCAGTACTAATCCCGCTTTCTTTATAAAACTCACAGAAAAACTAAATGAATTACAGGTTCTTAGATTTTCTCTTATACGTTCCAAAAAAGTCTGTTCTGTGTAATTTGTTAAAAAAAAGCTTTTCATCTATCTCGTCCTCACCTTTACGAATTAAATAAATTTATAAATGATTAAAGCTTTTCATTGACCAATGCTAATCTGTAGGTTAAGCTTAATATACAATTTACCTTTTTCATCATACAATTTCATATTTTCATAATTATTTGTAATTTTACATCCATATACTGCATTATCAAATAAATATTGCTCAAAAAATTCACGTTTATAAATACTATATACAATTTCTTCCCCGTCAGATTTTACAATTTTAAATCCACCGTTTATTTTCTCCATGCCGTCCCACATTTTCATTGACGTCATTCCCAATGCACAGGCACATAAAAATCTTTTGAATTTATATTCATATATATTTTTCTCATTATATCCAATAGGATCTTTTTTTGCCATAAGCTCAACTAGTTGTTTACAATCATTTATGTTCTCACTATAAGAATAAAGCAGCATATTCCCCAATATTTCTGGCATATAGCTATCTAGCATTACCAAATTATGTTTGAAAATTATATTCTCCATCCCTATATATCTTATAATACCACCATATTCTTTAATTTGCATCATACGATTTTCCGTCGCAGTACAAGTCCCAGTTGCATTTATTTCAATAGCTTTTTCTCTATTTATTCCCTCAATTTCATAAATAAAATTTGTTAGACTTTCTGACGGTGAAAGAATTATTGCATGTCCCTCATCCAATTTTCCCTCATATATACAAAAATTATTTTCTTTTTGTAATTGTCGTTTTTCCATTTGTATCCCTCCTACATACTGCAAGCATTGCTTGCAGTACTGCCATCAATAAATAATTTGAAAGTTTCACTTTCAAATTTCGATTCTCCCGCTCATTAATTAGTCTTAAATCTAAACAATTAATGAATTAATAATCCGTTTTTTCGAACTTATTTTCCTTAACGTACCATGTTTTTCAATCTTCCGCAACAATTTTACATATATTCTTAAAAAATAATACATATAGTTATCTGAACTTTGCACTGCTTCTATTATACTTTTTTCATTACAAAAACCGAACACATCATCACTCCCCCTATCTATTCCCTCCCCCTCAACTTCCTATACTTAACAACCTTCTTAACAATATCGACCACAAACCACACCACTGCAACCACCGTGGATATAAGAAGCATCATCCCAATCTCGATATGGACATAGGACAGTGTCACAAAGCTGAAAATAAGGAGCATGATTAGTGTCCAGCCAAAAGCAACTGCCGTAGTGACGAACAGCATGATGATATCCATGACCACGTCCTGCGCCGTGAAGGGCTTTTGCGGATACTCTGCGCTTATATCCTTCAGGTTATTTACACTCTCCTGCTTTTTATCCTTATACATCTTCGACAAATCTTTTTCCATATCTTACCTCGCATTAATTCATGTAGTGTTCGGATACCGTGTAAAGGCAGTCACAAATTTCCCTTGTCACACTCCCCAGTATCCTTCCACAATCCCAAAATAGTTGTAACTGTCCGAAGCCCCGCCCCGAACAGTTACAATCATCTTAACTACATTATTCTCATTCAATTATTTTAAACTACATTTCCTGCCGCCCAATCACTCTCACTCAACTACCTTGCTCCCCCACAGTGTGAGCTGGTTGGTATTTCCAAGTGCTGTGAACACAATTGTCTCCACGTTCGTGCCCTCAATATCCATCTTTAAAATTACACCACTGTAGGTCTCGCCGTCAAGTGTAAGGTCGATGTAGGCTGTGCCCTTATCGCAGCTCCATGTTCCGGCAAATGCTCCTGTGACCGTTCCATCAGCGCCAAGTGTTATTGTCTGTGGCGTGTTCAGACCTAAATTCTTGTAGTCGATGTCAAGCTCATGGAGAATAACATCATACCTGCCCGCAATCTCGTCCGCGGAAAAACCGTTCTCATCAAGCTTCTCTCCTGCGGTCTGGTACGGTGCAGCCACCAGCCATCCGTTCTTGTTCAAAAAGAGCTGATGAACCTTAACATAGTGGCCTTCGTTTCCGCCGGTTGTTCTGGTATGAAATACGATGTATGCCCTTCCGTCATCATCGACAAATGCGCTGTTATGTCCCTGCGCAACCTGTCCCTGTGAGAAGCTTCTCCACTTGTAACCGCCGAAAAGCCTGATTCCGGCAGAATCGTTTGTGTTGAGTATGTAGGTATCGTAGAACGGATTTCTGCCGTTCTCATCAAGGTACTCGCCATCAGGTGTACTGCTCCTGTACACTCTCACGTTGTAGCCGCCCTTTGCGAAAAGCTCACCGTAGGACATGAACAGCCAGTAGTAATCGCCTATTTTCTGGATATAAGAGGCCTCTCCGGTCACATATTTTCCTCCGGCAATCTTCCTGCCAAAGTAAGGGTCGGAATGAATACCGTCCTCGTAGGTCACGCTGTAATCCCTGAAGCCTATCTCCTCGTCAAGCTCAAGCATAAAGATTCCACCGCTCCAGGAGCCGTAGCTCATCCAGAGGTTTCCGTCGTCATCGTAGAAAACGCAGGCATCAATATTGTTAGGGTAATAATCCCCCCATGCTCTCTTATATCTGTCCGCAAGCTCGGTTTCCCCCGTCACCCTTGCTACATCCGTCTCATTATAGTATTCCTCATTATAGAAGCCTGAGTACACTACTATGCCCTGATACTCCCAGTCGCCCTCAAGTGTATCCGCTGTGAGAAGGACGATTGAGGAATACCACTTGTCACCGTCAACCGAAAGGTACATGCACCACTTGCCAAGCTTATCGTTGTACACGACATCAGGCGCCCACATGTAGCCGTCGACCTGATAGCCGGTGCTTCCGTGTGCAGACCACGCTGCCGGCTCCTTCAATATTTCTCTATAATCTGTGGAGAGATTGTTGGTAAAGCTCTCCCAGTTCTCGAGGTCGTATGACTTCGCCCATGCCCTGTGTGATCCAAAAATATAATAGCACTTCTTTCCTTCCTTGTCCTCGCCAGCTATTATGGATGGGTCATGGCAGCTCACAGTCTTTATTGACTTTAACTCATCCTTTGAAAATTCAACATGATTCTGAAACATAATGACATCCACAATATACCTTACGGTAACCTCCTCACCACCATACTTTACATAGACATAAGGTCTTAAAGTTACAGTCTCAACAGAACCGCTTATCTTCTCCTTGGTAACCTCGGCAGGATTTTCAACTTTCGATGCCTCCTGAAGAACTCCCTCGTATGAGCTGCTCTCTCCGTACTTTATCGCTCCGCCAAACACGGGTGCCTCAGTCTGTGCAAGCTTATCGTCATTGCTTGATTCCGCATACACCCTGCTTATCGTATATCCGTCCCTGTCATTCTTTACTGTGAGAGTGTACTTGATATCCTCCCCGGCTTTATATTCCTCCTTATCCGTCGACAGCTCCACTGTGATGTCATTCTCTGTCTTAGAGCACACCACGCCTGTCCCTCCTGTCGATGTTGTGTTATCAGCATCAGATGAACTATTCTTATTTCCGGCGCATCCGGCAACCAGTCCCGCCACCATCAGCGGCAATAGAACACACCGAACCAATCTGCCCGAACCTCTTCTCATGCCCTCACCTCCTGAATTATTATCAATTATATAATTGTGAAACTTAATTTCTCCGATAAACAGTTATGTATTTTTATTAATAAACTTCCTGAACCTTTGAAACTAATAATTGTCCGCATAGCAAACTAATTTTGTAATCCATAGTAATTCGCATAGCAAACCGATTTTCGCAATTTCCTTTTTTAGTGGATATTATTCTCGTACCTAAACACCGGCTTATCATCCTCATCCCACTTCACTTCCATGAGCATGGTATGTCTGTTCGGGTCATACAATGGGTCTCCGACAATCTCAGAATAGGTGCGCGCATGGTATACACACACATCCCTTCCGTCCTCGGTTCTGGTAAAGCTGTTGTGTCCCGGTCCGTATATTCCCTTCTCCCTGTCGGAGCACAGTACAGGGTATCTTTCCTTCTTCCACGCACGTGGGTCAAGCAGATCCTCATTCTCATCAATTGAGAGCATACCCACACAGTAGCACTCGCCTGTCGCGCTCGCAGAGTAGGTGAGGAATATCCTTCCGTCATGGTGTATGGCTGCCGGTCCCTCATTTACCCATATATCCACGCGCTCCCAGTCATAATCGGGAGTAGTGAGAAGCACCTGGGCTGTGGCAAGCTTGGTCGCTGATTCCATCTTTGCAATATATATATTAGATATCTGAATGCCGACACTTA
>OFSD01001055.1_pt1 | contig 20629 bp, 16 predicted proteins | sample 1543191 | NCBI WGS metagenome assembly OFSD01 (sample SAMN04209221, study PRJEB22552) | human gut metagenome | biome: gut; material: feces | host: Homo sapiens | place: USA: Oklahoma
TGATCGCCTCGGGGGTGTCGTCGATGATAAGGTCAACGCCGGTGAGCGTTTCAAGGGCGCGGATATTGCGTCCCTCGCGGCCGATGATACGGCCCTTCATTTCGTCGTTCGGAATAGCAACGACGGATACTGCGGATTCAGACACGGTGTCTGCTGCAAGTCTGGAGATGGCAAGGGAGATGTGCTTTCTCGCGATCTCGTCCTCCTCGTCCTTGAGCTTCTGCTCGTAGGCGGTGATCTTTACAGCCTTTTCGTGAGTCAGCTCGCTGTCTAACAGTGACAGCAGGTGTTCCTTTGCCTGATCGGTGGTAAAGCCGGAAATGCGCTCGAGGGTTTCGACCTGCTCGGTCTTGAGCTGCTCGGCTTCTGCGATCTTCTCGTCCGCTTTCTTGTGCTTCTGGTGGAGCTGTTCTTCATAGCGCTCCATTTTGTCGGTTTTCTTGTCGAGGTTTTCCTCTTTCTGCTGGAGACGGCGCTCTGAACGGGAGAGCTCCCCGCGGCGTTCCTTCAGCTCGCGGTCGGTTTCGCCCTTTAAGCGGCTGATCTCCTTTTCGGCGTCTGAGCGCATCTTGTAGATCTCGTCCTTTGCTTCAACGAGAGCTGCTTTCTTGCGGTCTTCGGCCTTTACGTTTGCTTCTTCGATAATGCGCGCCGATTCCTTCTCTGCGGATTCAAACTGAGCTTCCGCAGTCTTAATGCGGTGCTTCACGCCCATTTTGAAGCAGATAAATCCTGCTGCGGCTGCGCCGACGATGAATGCCGCAACTGCGATTATTACCGCTATTATTGGATCCATCTTTTTCGTTTCCCTCCTTCTTAATGATCGGCGGGAATAATATACAATTGTTGGAATGAATCTGCCGCCCATACGGAACGGTTTTTTCATCGCAGTGCTATGCTGCGTTAATCTTTTGAAACAGTGCTGGCACTGAAAAATCATGGCAGACTGACCGCCGCAGTTCCCCCCGGAGCCGCGGAAGCCGCATAGGTAACGGGTTCCTTTTATTATATATTAGACCGCCACTACGTCTATCATACATCTATACAATAGATATTAAAAAACGTAAGCTGCTCCTGCCGGGTAGCCCCGTGCAGAAAAGCCCATAGTTATTTTACTACAAAATAACGAAAATGTCAAGGGAAAAACCACTTGATTTTTACCAAAATGCACATGTTGAAAACGTAAAACCTGTTACACGATGTCGCTTTGCAGGGATAAAACGGCGCTTTTATGTATGCCGTATGTCGTAATTGCACAATAAACCCGCAGTTTTTTTGGAGTTTTTTCTACGCGTGACGATAACCCGTGCTGTGCAGGAAAAAAATTGCTCAGACCCTTGCAATTATACTATTACTGTGATATAATATAAACAATGAAATATTATGCCCGCGGGCATTGGAGGAAAAACAGATGACATATAAAGAGAGCTTTATCAAGTTCATGGTAGACAGCGGCGTGCTGAAATTCGGCGAGTTCACCCTCAAGAGCGGCAGACTTGCCCCCTACTTCATCAATGCCGGCAACTACAAGACTGGTGCGCAGCTCGCAAAGCTCGGCGAGTTCTACGCTGAGTGCATTATGGAGAACGGTCTGAAGCCGCAGACCCTTTTCGGTCCGGCTTACAAGGGAATCCCGCTTTCCGTTTCCGCGTGCACAGCGCTCTACAACAAGCACGGCGTTGACGTGAACTATTGCTTTGACCGCAAGGAAGTCAAGGATCACGGCGAGGGCGGAATGTTCGTAGGCAAGGCCCTTGAGGACGGCGAGAAGGTCGTTATCATCGAGGACGTTATGACCTCCGGCAAGGCTCTGCGCGAGGTTCTGCCGAAGCTCCAGAGCGCCGCAAAGATCGACATTGAGGGCATGATCATTACCGTTGACCGCATGGAGAAGGGCCTTACATCTGACAAGTCCGCTGTGCAGGAAGTTTACGACGAGTTCGGCGTTAAGGTTTACTCCATCGTCACCATCAACGATATCATCGACGCTCTGGAGAACGACGTTATCCCGGGCAAGGAGTACGTTGAGAAGATGAAAGAATACAGAAAGGTATACGGAGTGGGCTGATAACTGCCTGTAATATCCAGGGAAATAGGGGAAAACGAAATGGAAATGCCTTTTCAGCCCAACGAGGGCAAGAATCTTGAGATAGATACGGATTACGGCAGGTATGCAAGATATCCCGTAAAAACCCATGTTATCACAAAGGACGACGTGCTGGAGGACGTCCTCGACAAGTATGTCAGGGAGTATATCCAGCCCGGCGATACAATAATCATGTCGGAGAAGATCGTTGCGATCTCCCAGGGACGTGCGTTCCCGATCGAGGAGATCAAGGTCTCCAGGCTGGCAAAGATCCTGTCGCACTTCGTTGTTAAGACGAACTACGGCATTGGTCTTGGAATGCCCGAGACGATGGAGCTGTGTATCCGCGAGGTCGGCAGAGTCAAGGTGCTGTGGGCGGCGTTCTGCGCTGCTATCGGCAAGCTGTTCGGCAAGCACGGCGTATTCTACAACATCTGCGGAATGAAGGCGCGCGCTATCGACGGTCCGTGCGAATATACGCTGCCGCCTTACAACCACTATGCGAAGATGGCTCCGGATAAGCCCGACGAGGTTGCCGAAAGGCTCACAAAGTACCTCGGGGTGGACGTTGTTATCATCGACGCGAACGATATCGGAGCGAACGTACTCGGCAAACCCCGCAAGGACATGCCCGATGAGTTCCCGATACAGGCGTTCAAGGATAATCCCCTTGACCAGTGCTCTCAGCAGACGCCTATCGCGATCGTGAGAAAAGTTTCCTGATAAGGTTACTACTTTAATAATCAAATTCTTTAGGGGGTGTTTTTATGGCAACAGTAGGCAGTATGGCAATGATTCAGATTAAGATGGCACAGGCTTCCGCGAAAACAGGCGTAAGCACAGGCAGTCTGTTTTCAAAGAGCACTTTCTCATCAGGAAAGTCCACGGTGTCGTCCAGCGACGCGATGGAAAATATCCTGAAAGGCAAGAACGACTACTTTAAGGCACAGTATAAGAAGCTGTACAATTCCATATTCCCCGACAGCGAGGATACGGAAAAGGCTGACAAGACCGTTACCGTAAAGTCTGCGGCGAACAGCGCGGCGGCTTCGGCTGACGCACTCGCGGACTACGCCAACGGTTTAGGTTTTGACGACAAGGTCGATACCGAGGCAGCTTCCAAGAAGATCCAGAGCTTTGTTGACGACTACAACGACATGATCGGCGCGCTCAGCGAGTCCGAGAATCAGTCGGTGCTCCAGAAGGGTGTTATCATGGTGAACACCGCTAAGGTGTACAGCAGTGCGCTCAAGCGCGCGGGCGTCACGGTAGGCAGCGACAACAAGCTCAGTTTCGACAAGGATAAGCTGACCGACATCAAGGCTTACGAGTTCAAGTCTACGTTCGGACGCGGCGGATTTGCTTCTAAGGTAACTCAGAAAGCGGAGCAGATCAAGCGTTTGCAGGGAAGCTCCGGCGGGCTGTTCTCATATTCGAACACTGTCACACCGAGCTATACCTACAACATCGGCGCGATGTTCAGCACTTATGCATAATACAAAGCGGAGCTGAAAAGCTCCGCTTTTGTTTGCCTGAAAGTCGATTTGGAAACTATAATTTAGCGCCCTATCCGCTTTCAGCAAATCAAAATCCCGCGCGCAGCGCGCACCATAATTCCGCATTCAGAATTCCGAATTAAACAAAAGTCCCCTCGGAAAACTCCGGGGGGAAAATTGTGTTACTGAAAAAAGTTGAAATCTTGTCAGCCGGATACCGGCTTAACCGCGAAATTATTCAGCGGTGTAGGGAATGAGAGCGATCTGTCTAGCTCTCTTGATAGCTGTTGTGAGCTCTCTCTGGTGATAAGCGCAGCAGCCTGTTACGCGTCTGGGAAGGATCTTAGCACGCTCGGTCATGTACTTTCTGAGCTTAGCAACGTCCTTGTAATCAATGAATTCAGAACGATCAACGCAGAACTGGCAAACCTTTTTTCTGGGGCGCTTAACTGCGTGAGCCGGTCTATCAAACTTTTCAGCCATGATACTGAACCTCCTTTATTGTTCAAGTAAACGGATTTTTAGAACGGATAGGGATCGCCGGAGGCACCGCTGAAATCAGCCGCTGGCGCCTGTGCGGGCGCGGACTGCTGCGGAGCGCTTGCCGGCGCTGCGGGTGCAGCGTTCGGAACGGAAGCGGCATAATCGCCGTAGGAGCCGTTCTGAGCCTTTTCGCCGGTGAAGCAAAGCCTGTCTGCGATTACTTCGGTGACTCTGACGTTCATTCCATTCTTATCGGTATAGGAACGAGTCTGAAGCTCGCCTTCGACGAGTATCATTCTGCCTTTTCCGAAATAACGGGTAACGAAATCAGCCTGCTGACGCCATGCGACGATATTAAAGAAATCAGATTTCTTTTCTTCGCCTTTCTGCTGAAACCTTCTGTCTACAGCAATGCTGAACGAGCAGACATTTGCACCTGAGGGAGTGGTCTTCAACTCTAAGTCATGGGTTATTCTGCCCATAAGAATTACCTTATTGTACATAACGACACCTCCTGAAAATAATCGCGGCTTTACCTGCGGAAATTACTGCTGCTGACCCTGTGCGAGTACAACGATGGAACGGAGAACGCCGTCAGTGATGTTGATGACACGCTCAAGCTCCATGGGGAAGTCAGGCTTGGACTCGAAGTTGTAGAGTACATAGTAGCCTTCGCCCTCGTAGTTGATCTCGTAAGCGAGCTTTCTCTTGCCCCACTCGTCGATGTTGGTAAGGGTACCGTTTGCCTTGATGAGGTCAGCGAACTTTGCGGTGAGCGCCTTGATCTCGTCCTCAGTCTTCTTCAGGGAGAAAACGATGATAGCCTCATACTTCTCAGATAACTTTGCCATTTATATAGCACCTCCTTATGGATATATATCCCGTGCGGAATTGCACGAGAAAGGGGTAAGACTTTTCAGTCTTAACTACACTATTATATCAGAAAAGTTCCCCCTTGTCAAGTGCCATAGGGGAACTTTTTCTGAATTTTTCGGGAAAACGCCTTACTTATCGGGAGTTATCCTCCAGATCTCCTTAGCGTAGTCGGCGATAGTGCGGTCGGAGCTGAACTTCCCTGCATTGGACATGTTTATCCAGCACTTGCGGAGAAATCCCGCGCGGTCGTCGCGGTAATCGGCGTTTGCCTTCAGCTTCGCTTCAACGTAGCTGTGCAGGTCGCCGAGAAGGTAGTAGTGATCCGGAACATGCCAGCTTGCGCCGTCCAGGAGCGCATAGTACAGCTCACGAAAGGCTCCGCTTCCGCCGTCGGAGAACGTGCCGTCTATGAGGGTGTCCAGAACCCGGGCGATCTGCGGGTCGGAAGCGTAAATTTTGCGCGGGTCGTAGGAAGGCATGATCTTTTCAAGCTCCTCTACCCTTGCGCCGAAGATGTAGTTGTTTTCTATTCCGGCTTCCTCGGCTATTTCAACGTTTGCGCCGTCGTAGGTTCCGAGCGTTACGGTGCCGTTGAGCATGAACTTCATGTTTCCGGTGCCGGACGCCTCGGTGCCCGCGGTGGATATCTGTTCGGAAATATCTGCGGCTGTAACCAGCTTTTCAGCGTAGGAAACGTTGTAGTTCTGAACGAATACAACGTTGATAAGACCCTTCACGGCCGGGTCGGAATTTACGAGCGCGGCAATTTCATTGATGTACTTGATGATGGCCTTGGCGCGGGCGTATCCGGGTGCGGACTTCGCGCCGAAGATGAATGTCGTCGGGTAGAAATCCTTGATGCTGCCGTCCTTTATCCCGAAGTAGATGTACATTATAGAGAACGCGTTCAGAAGCTGGCGCTTGTATTCGTGCAGGCGCTTTATCTGGATATCGAAAATGCTGTCGGCGTCGACAGCTGTGCGATCGTGCTCTGCGATGTACTCGGCGAGTGTGGCTTTCTTCGCGGACTTTATGCGGCTGAACCGGTCAAGCTGAGCGGGGTCGCCGGCGTATTTCTCAAGTTCTTTCAGGCGGGAGAGGTCGGTTATCCAGCCTTCGTCGCCGAGGAGGTCGGTGATCTGCGCGGAAAGCTCCGGGTTGCAGAGCGCTATCCAGCGGCGCGGCGTGATACCGTTCGTCTTGTTCTGGAAGCGTTCCGGATACAGCTCATACCACTCGGGAAGCGCATTGTGCTTGAGTATCTCGGTGTGGATACGCGCAACTCCGTTGGTGCAGCTTGAGCAGTAGATGGCCATTTTAGCCATGTGTACAACTCCGCCGGAAACCATCTTCATCTGGTCGATCTGTTCGCGGGGCATATTACGGCGGTACATATCCGCGATGAACGCCTCGTTTATCCGGAGTATCACGGAATAAACCTGCGGCAGCAGTTCCTCCATGAGGTCTGTGCCCCACTTTTCAAGAGCCTCCGGCATGATGGTGTGGTTGGTGTAGTTGAAGGTCTTCTGCGCGATCTCAAGGGATTTCTCGAAGCTTACGCCGTATTCTGTCATAAGCAGGCGGATAAGCTCCGGTATGGAGATAGTCGGGTGAGTGTCGTTGAGCTGAATCGAGTTGTACTCCGCGAAATCCTCAATTTTTCTGCCTGCCTTGAGGTGCTTCTTGAGCAGGTCGTGGAGGGAGGCGGCGCAGAAGAAGTACTGCTGTTTCAGTCGCAGCAGCTTGCCGGGACGTGCGTCGTCGTTCGGGTAGAGGGTGCGGGAGATGTTCTCTGCTTCTATCTGGGCGCGGCATGCTTCCATATAATCCTGGCGGTTGAAAGCGTCGAAGTCGAATTCCCTGACCGGCTCAGCCTGCCACAGGCGCAGTGTGCCAGCAAAGCCGTTCTTGTAGCCGAATATCGGCATGTCGTAGGGGACTGCCATGACGTCTCCGGTGGAGAAGTGCACCTTTACGGCGTCTTTCTCAACTCGTTTGCTCCACGGGTCGCCGAACTTTGTCCAGTCGTCCGCGTCCTCCTTCTGGAAGCCGTCGACGATGGACTGCTTGAACAGTCCGTACTTGTAGCGTATTCCGTAGCCGGTCAGCGGGAGCTTCATGGAAGCCGCGCTGTCCAGGAAGCACGCTGCGAGCCTTCCGAGACCGCCGTTGCCGAGCGCTGCGTCCTCGATCTCCTCGAGGCTGCACAGGGACGCTCCGGCGGAGTTCAGCAGCGCCTCTGCGTCGTCGAGAAGGCCTAGGCACATCAGGTTGTTGTAGACCGCGCGTCCAACGAGGAACTCAGCGGAGAAGTAGCTTGCGGAGCGTCCCTTCGGGGCTGACTTCGCCATCACCGGAGCTGCCTGCTTCATTATGGAGCGCGCGAGCGCTCCATGGAGCTGCGGCGCGGTGGGCTTTTCGCCGTCTGTCAGCTCAGCGAGGTATTCGTCAAAATCCTTTTTCAGTAAATCCTTGTCGATCATAGGTGTCTCCTTTTTCAGCCGCCTGCGCGGATATTATGGACATTCTGATTATAGCATAATTTCATGGAAATTTCAACCTCAATATCCGGGACATAGCTGCATACTATATAATTGACTACGTCGCTGCTCCCGCGGCTGGCAGCCATGACTGTTGACAGGCGGTATTTTTTCACTTGGATTTCACATAGTGTTGTGAATTTGGTGAAAAAATGGTACGAGGTGAATTAGAATTGGTCAAAATGCACATAATGCGGAATTCATTTTCTACATTGGGAATCCTCGTTTTTGGCGCGAAATCAGCCCAAAACGGCCTGTGAATGCTTGAAAATAGCGCAAAAATATGGTATAATCTAATATACTATAGTGGAGTATGGGGTGGAGTATGCCCTGTTTCCATGATCATATGCGGCACACAGTAAAGCCGCAGGGGGAATGGAGGTAATCCGGTGAAAAAATTCTCATATCAGGCCACCGACATCAACGGAAAAATTATCCGTGGACAGGAGATGGCGGAGGATTATCAGGATCTTCAGCAAAAGCTGAAGGAACGGAATCTGTATATCACGCGCTACCGCGATCTCGGCGCAAACGACGCAGTGGACGTGAAGTACAAGTTCAAAACCAAGGAAGTATCGTTCATAAGCCGTCAGCTGGCGTCGATGACTTCCGCAGGTCTTTCGCTTGTCAGGGCGCTCTACATACTTCAGGAGCAGCAGACAAACAAGAAGGCGAAGCGAGTGCTTCTGGATATCTATGAGGAGGTACAAAAAGGTAAATCCTTCTCGGAGGTCCTTGAGCAGAAGCCGGGCGTTTTCCCGGATCTGTTCGTCAGCATGGTCGCAGCCGGTGAATCCTCCGGTACGCTTGACCAGATCCTCGTAAGAGTATCTGACCACTTCGCGAACGCAAACAAGACGAACAACAAGATCAAGAGTGCGATGGTTTATCCTATCATTCTGCTTGTCCTGGCTCTGGCGGTCATCGTACTGATGTTCACGATGATCCTGCCGACCTTCACCAGCATGATGGATCCGGAGGATATGACTCCGCTTTCAAAGGGCATGATCGCGTTCTCTGATTCGCTTATCAACTACTGGTACGTTTATCTTATCGTCATCGCGGCTATCGTGGTTCTGTTCTGGATATGCAGAAGAACTCCCGCAATAAAGCTCAGAATGGACGAACTTGTCCTCAGGATACCTAAGGTCGGAAAGCTTATTTCCACTATCTATACCGGACGTTTCGCGCGCAACATGTCCAACCTTTACGCAGCGGGTCTGCAAATGGTAGACTGTATTGAGAAGTCCGTATCCGTACTTGGTAATACCTATGTAACAAAACGCTTCGAGGAAGTTGTCGACAACATCAAGCTCGGTGAAAGCATGTCGAAGGCGGTCGAAAAGACTGAGATATTTGAGGGCATGTTCACCTCGATAATCTACGTCGGCGAGGAGTCCGGTACGCTGGATACCATCCTTTCAAAAGCGGCTGACTACTACGAGGAAGAGGGCGACACCGCAGTCACCAAGCTGGTCGGAATGCTCGAGCCTGTCATGATCATTATCATGGGCGTGGCTATCGGTCTGGTTCTGGCGGCTATATTCCCGATGCTCTACGGCGGTATGACCAGTGCGTCATAATCAACAACTACAGATTATTTTGAGGTGAAAATATGCTTTCAATTGATATTACTGACAGACAAATAAAGCTGGTCAGAGGCGTACACAGCGGTAACAAGATCAGAGTTCAGGACGCTGATATGCGTGAGCTGACCCTCGGTATGGTCTCCAACGGTTACATCACCGATGTCCCGATGGTAGCAGCCGAGCTTAACGATATCATCAAGACAAAGGGCATCACGGAGAAGGACGCTATCGTGTCCATTACTTCCAGCTCCATCGTTTACAAGGAAATGCTGCTCCCCAAGCCCAAGAGCCTTAAGAACACCGCTGCTATCGAGGCGATGATACAGGCGAACATGGGCGTTTCCAAGGAGTTCAACATCTCCTTCACCATCGCCGGCGAGACCGAGGACGAAGAGAAGAACAAGCTCATCAAGATCATTGCGACTGCCTGCCCGCAGCGCCTGGTTGACGGCTACGTAAGACTGTTCTCACACATAGGTCTGTCTCTCAAGGGCGTAAACATCGCGAACAACTCCGTAACGCGTCTTATCATCAACACTCCTAAGATGGCAGACAGAATGCCTATGCTGCTTATCCAGATAGATAAGGGATTCCTTAACATGAACCTTTACGAGGATAACCAGATCGTATTCTCCCGTTACTTCAACATCGATCCTTCAGATTACGACAACGCGCCTGACTATGTTATCCGTGCGCTTTCTGATAACCTGTTCAGAATGATCCAGTTCATCAAGAGCCGCAAGGGCGCAAAGCCCCTGAAGGAGATCATGTTCTACGGCGATACCGGAAACTTCATCGAGCTTTCCAACGCTATCTCCTCGTTCAACGTTCCGGTTCACGTTCTGGCGGCGCCTTCCACAGTCATCTCCATGGCTGAGATCGACTTCACAAAGTATGCTAACGCGATCGGCGCTATCTACCGCAGAAACAAGGACCTCGAGCACATCAACCTGCTGGAAGCTACCTCCGCGAAGGAATCCAAGGGCATGAACGGCTACCTGATGGCGCTTGCCGGAGCGTGCGTTGGCACGGTTGCCCTGGTCGGCGCTATCGTTATCGGTCTGAGCGCTATTGACAGCTCCATTCAGGGACAGATCTCCGAGATTCAGACTCAGATAGATAATCCTACCCTGCAAAACGATCTTTTCATAGTTACCAACCGTGAGAACATGCTCGCAGGCTTCCAGAGCTATAACGACAATGTAGGCTCAACTTCCCAGCTATTCAACTACATGCCGAAGGTGCAGACCTACATCATCAATAAGGTTTCCGAGCCTATCGAGTCTATCGTGAACAACGACGTTGAGCTTGATATCCTCAACATCAACATCAGCGACTACAGCGTTACCGTAACGTTCATGGGACGCAGCAACGGCGATCCTACGCCGATTCCTTCACAGTACGTTGACAAGCTCACCAATGAAGTAAAAACCAAGTACGGCGATCCGTATTTCCAGAATGTCAACTATTCCGGCTTCTCAAAGTCCAATTCTTCCATCGAGAATACATACCTTGACCTTTCTACCGGTGAGTCCAAGTATGATACTGTATTCACGTTCACTGTGAACATGAATGTCAGACCCGGCTCCGATGAGGATCATGCAACTTCTATCGACCTTAATCCTCAGCCTGAAGAAAATGTGGAGGTAACTGAATAATGAAACTCAGTAAGCAGGAAAGAATTGCGGTTTTAGTGATCGCTGTAGTTATTTTACTCGGACTTGGCATATTCCTTTTCATCGTTCCTAAGTTTGAGGCAATCGGCACATCGTCTGCTTCGCTCCTCAACAAGCAGGTAGAGCTTCAGACTGACATCGACCGCGCCGCAACCAAGGAAAAGCTCGGCGAGGACGTAATCAACGCATACAACGACGGCCGCAATATCGCGGATATGTTCTTTGAAGAAATGAAGCCATACGAGGCAGACAATGAGATCAGAGAGTTCATTCAGTACTGCAAGGACAACGGCGTGAACATCGCTGTTGATTCCCTGTCCATCGGCGCGCCTACCGTTTCAACTCTGGGCGTAAGCTTCTCTACCGAGCCGGTTGTAGAGTATGACCTCAAGACATATGCTACCCAGGGTCAGGAGCCTTCCGCAGAGGAGCTCGAGGCTCTGAACAGAGAGACGATCATGCAGGCTGCGCTTGCAAGCACACAGGCTGTGGGCTCCATTGACGTAAGCTTCACAGTTACCACTCTCAATTCCGATGATATGCTGAAGTTCATTGATATCATCAATGATTACTACAAGCAGGAGGACGGCGGCATGATGAGAAAGGCGATCCGTCTTTCAAATGGTCTGTCCATTACAGACACCGACGTTGAGAAGAAGTACGCAGACTATGTTGACGACCTGACTGCAAAGGCAGAGAAGGACGGCAAGAACCGCCTTGAAAAGGACACCGGCAAGACTGTAGGCAAGCAGGATCAGAACGCCAACAATAACAACGCTGCTGACGACGGCGACGGGGAGACCGCGAACACCAATAACAAGAACGAAGACAAGACCACCACGTTTGAGGAGAACGTATGCCAGGTCGACGTTACTCTGACAATGTACAGCATTGAGCGCATGCAGGATCCTACCGAGCAGCTCTCTTCACAGAACAATCAGTAATCGCCCTTAGGAAGTAACACTTTTTGGAGCAAGGGACTATAATGAATCGTTCTCCTGCGCCGCTCAGCATGGGAATACCGGCGTCGCAGGAAGGCACTGCGTGAGATGCATTGGAGGTAATCAAAAATGAAACACGCATTGAGAAAGTATCTGTCACCGTGCGGAAGCGCATTGTTCATGGTAGTAAGCACCATGGCTGCGCTAACCGTTCTTGTGACTGCGATGTACATGTCTGTGCTATCGTCCAGACAGGTGCAGTATGCAACGTTTGATCAGGAGCAGGCGTATGTTACTTCTACGTCAGTGGCTGATATTTTTACTGCATATATATCTGACAGCAAAAATGCAAGCACTACGATAATGAAGAAGATCAGCACAATGAAAGCGGGTCAGACTATAACCACAAACGGCAACGACTTTGCCGCTTTCGGCGGAACGAAGGAAGACTCTGCCATTGGCGCATACACGGTTGATATCAAGCGTCTGAACAATGAGACAATATCCGGCGTGGACTGGAATGTTTACGACATCGCAGTAACGGTTCAGAAGAACGGTATTGCTGAGACCACGCATTCGCTGGTTCGTTCTAAGAATGGCGAACCCACGCAGATGGAGCCTATCGACCGATTCTTTACCAGCACGGGATACCTTCCTAACGATGTGTGGATCTCGTCTGTTACCACGGACTCCACTCTTTACTGCGATAACGAGTACACCATATTCTCAAAGGATAAGTACGCTTCCGGCGACGGCGACGTAAATATCAACATGGATATCGTATGTGCTGGCGCAGCACTGTTCAACGACAAGACCACTATAAAGCCCGTTTCAAAGCCTATGACCTGGATATTCGGCAACAACGTCACCTTCGGTCAGGGCTGTACGATATCAGACTTTAATCTTGGTACATCCTCCGAGAACGGAAAGATCATAGTAGGCGGCGATATGACGCTTGAAGGCAACAATGCCGGTAAGACATTCCCGGCAAACGTTGACGTTTACGTTATGGGCAACCTTTATCTCGGAAAGAATGTATATGCATTCTTCAACGGAAACCTCTATGTAAAGGGCGATATAATCGCTGAAAGCGACAAATCTCACAGCTTCAGCAGCGTTTATGTGAACGGTACTATGAAGCAGAGATCCGGAGACGATATCAAAGGTACCCTGAATAATAAGGGTACATGCCCGGACAATGTAATGACAGATGCGGAAAACATTATGAACTCCAGAATCGGCGGTTCCGTGTTCCCGAAGTGGCAGGCAGAGACTGCCGGCTTACCTATAGAAAACATCTACTTCAACACCGATGATACCAATCAGGGCGCAAGCGCGAAGTACATCCACTATATCGACCACGACTGCACGATAGGCAATGTTAAAGATATATATGGCGGCTCCGGTGACAGCGTAAACCTTACTATAGTTATCGACACTGGCGACGACCCCCAGGGAGTCCGCACCCTTTCTGTAATGCCCAACTGCGACGACGTCGGAGTTGACGACACGTTTATGTGGTATCCCGAGGCTTCGCCTTCCGGCGGTAAGACCATCACGATTCTCACAGTCGGACAGGGTACTCTTGTAATCGATGTTCCTGACGGCGTTACCTATCAGGCGTCCGACCAGGAGTTCTTCGGTCACATTGCATGGTTTATGATCGCCGGCGGAAGCATAAAGGAAACCGCTAAGGGCGCTCCGTATTTCAGCAGAAACACCTCTCTCAGCCCTGGTCTGCAAAGCCAGATCCACAATAGCAGCTTCATCCTCCAGGAAGATGACGGAACATGCAGCTACAGAAAGGTCGGCTCCGGTAAGGACTCCTACTATGTATGCGATTCCCACGGCGGTTCTTATGAAGAACACAATGTAAAGACCGTAGAGGAAGGCAAGAAAGATACTCTTTGCGTGGGAAGAATCCTCAAGGATAAGATCGACGCTTATTATGTTTCCCATGCAAGCGTAAAGAGCAATATTGTTGACTATTATTCCAACTATTTCGGTGAGTTCCGTAACGGCAGCAGCGGCTATTCTTCAGGCAGCTATTATCCGAACGTGAACATATTCGTTATCTCCGTGCTTGAAAATGCTGATATCCAGTTCGGTTGCAAGAAGTCCGATAATTCGAGCATTATGGAGAATGTATACTGCGGATATGTTTATGCTCCGTATATGACCTATGTATCCATCGGTTCCGGCGGCGGTCTTAAGAATGTCGGCGGTCTGATAGTATCTGATATCGCGCTCAGCGGTGCGTATGAATATATCTTCGCACAGCCGGAGCGTACAATAACTCAGATAAGCGGAGAGGATATGGAAGCGCTTCAGCCCAGCGGAAGCAGAACATGGCGTGTTCATGGTTATTGATCCTTGAAGGGGAGTGACAATATGTTAAAAAAATTCTTATCCCGTCGGGGCTTCACCATCGTTGAGGTACTTGTTGCGTTTGTTATCTTCTCGATAATGGCGGCGATGATCGCAATGATTCTGAATACGACCGTGAGAACAAAGCAGGAAAATATTGTCCTTGAGGACGAGATAGCAAACCAAAAGGAAAAATACTATCTCAACACCCAGGATATGACCTATTCCTCCAAGGATGGAACGATACAGCTCAACTTTGACGGCGGCGGACAGGTCGACATCGACTATTCAATAGGCAATCCTAACAAGGATACCGACGATCATTATGTAGAGCTTGACTATTACATCGGAGACGTTGATTATAACGCGATGTACAACAACAAGGGCAAGGACGGCGACTCGGGAGTCGGCAGCGTTATGGAGCGACTTGACTCCCGCATTTACGGCACAAGCGGTATCGAGGACATCTACATCAAGGTCAAGGATCTTGGAGCAGTGGACGGCGGACACAGATATGAATTTGACGTGCTTCCGGTTTCCTCGACACTGGCAGGCGCGCAGTATGAGTTCCATGCTCAGTTCAAGATGCTGTTCCCCGCTAAAATAGTTGATTATGGTTACATCCATCATATAGACAAGAAGCCTATTAATAAGGATGAAGGCTATAACTACAACTTCAACCTGGCTACTCCTACTTCCAACGTGCTTTGCATAGGAAGCAGAATGTCAAAGGATACCTCGATATTCAGCGATACTGACACGGCTTACAAGAAGCTCTGGGTTACTCTGGATTCTGAGATCGACATCAGCGACCTGAATAAGATATTCGGAACCAGCGGCACCGATCAGACCTCCAATAAGAGCGGCGACGTTTACCACTTCACCCCTTATATCGAAAAAGTCGAGGAGGGAAAAGAGGGTCCGCATGACGACCCCGGCACTATCAAGCATGTAAACATCTTCGGTGCATTCCCCAAGAAATCTACACCGAAAACTCCGGAAGCTCCTACGAATGAAGCAACAACAGAATCGTAAGGAGGGCAGATATGAGATCTATCATCAGGCTTCTCAAGAAGCAGAATAAGGGTGGATTCACCCTCGTTGAGGTCGTTGTATCTGTGGCTTTGCTGGCTATTCTCATGGGCGGCATGATGATGTTCATTGCGCCCATAGTAAGGAACTTCAATGATAACCAGAAGGATCAGTCGGCACAGAGTGTTGCGGCCTGCATCAACGATTATATTGTTCACAGTATTCGCTATGCGACCCAGGTCGCTGTGTTTTCCAACACGGACTATGCTACGCTGATGAGTAACTCGGCAAATCTCGACAGAATCAAGTCGATGAACGATTACTGCAATTCTGCCAACAGCTCTAACCAGGCGTATCAGCTAAAGTGCCTCAGTCTGAAGTACGACGCTGCAACCAGCATGTATTATCTGTATGAGGAAAAGGTTGACAGCACGTCCAACGGCAAGATTTACGAGGATAAACCAGGCGTGGACGCTTCCAAGAAACCCAGGAAGGTGTTCAGCGACTGCTTCTACAACGATCTGTACATGACGTTCGAGATAGTCCAGCCTGAAAACGGCGACTACGGCAAGATCGATAGCGCGCCTCTGTTAAGAAATGACGCACTCAAGTTTACGATCAATGCTTACAGGGACTCCGCACGTCAGACCATGATCTATTACGGAGAGGGCATCTCGGAGATGAGAAACATCAAGGGAATGCTCAAGCATGGCGGAAAGGCTGAGGATTACAATATCACAGTTTCCCCGGCGAGCCCGGTATCCTTTGACGCAATGGCAGACGGAGATCCGCGCGATATCTACATCTACTATATCAAGCGTACCCTCGCCGTTATACCCACAACGCCATAATAAAAAATTCCGCACCGCCTTAAATGTGCGGTGCGGAATATATTATGATTACATTATCAGCCCGGGAACATCAGGCTGACGTACCAGTTGATGACCTGGCTTCCGAACAGGAACGCGTATGCGATTCCTATTGCCAGGAACGGTCCGAATACCATTCGGCGGGAGTACTTCACCTTTTCGATAAGATCCTCCTTGATACGAATGCGGAACGTGCCTTCCCTTTCGGTGGTTATCTGCTCGCGTACTGCGCGGCTGAGCGCAGATTTATCCGGCAGACCCTTCCATGCGTCTTCGTCCAGGAACTCCCACTCGATGTCGGTGGTTCCGCCTGAGATGCTGCCGACGATAACGTCGCTGCAACCTTCCTTGACGTATCCTACGTCGCTGTCGAGCTGCTGCTGATACCAGTCGGTCACGATCTGGCGGATCTGTTCGGTTACTTCCTGCTCCGCCTTTTTATCACGGAATTTCTTGACGATACCGTAGATCGCGCCGAGCACGATCCCTGCGAACAGCGCCGGGAATACGCGGTAGCCGAGGAGCAGCGAGGCTCCGAGCATGAGTTGAAGATCGCCGCCGCCCATTCCTCCGACAAGCACGAGAATGAAGAACATCACAGCTACAACGCCGAGGGAAATAAGGCGTTCATACCAGGGTGCGAGCATTTCAGGTCCCCACGGAATGAAGAACGATGCGATGCCGAGCACGCCGACAGTTATGCTGCACCAGTAGGGTATTTCGAAGTGGTCGATGTCTATGCCGCTGAGTACTATAAGTACAGCGAATAGGACGCACGCCACGGCGAATTCCCATGAGAAGCCGTATACCAGGTAGGCTCCGAGGTAGGAGACCGCACAGACCGCTTCCATGATCATGTAGCGTGGAGAGATCTTTGAACCGCAGAACCGGCACTTTCCGCGCAGAATGATCCAACTGAAGATCGGGAACATATCGTACCACTTCAGGCGGTTTCCGCAGGAAAAGCAGTGCGACGGCTCGGTGATTATCGACTGCTTCAGCGGCGTGCGGTATATCACCACGTTGAGGAAGCTTCCGATAACAGAGCCGAACACGAATACGAAAACACAGGTCACGATGTAAATAGCTGTTGTCATTATCATGACTCCTTTCTGAAAACTGATTTCATTGTACCATAAACAAATGGTTTTTGCAAGGAGTTTTGAAAAATAACGGCAGGCAGAACTTAGCTTAATTCAGCAATACTCTATAAAGAAATATCCGCAGGGGCGGTTTTACGGCGGGGCTCCCGCTAATACCAGAAAGGAAGATCATTCATAATGGCTGGACCTATCAGAAACCTTCCCATCGGTCAGATACTGGTGGAGAACGGATTCATCAATGAAAAGCAGCTTCAGGAGGCTCTCGACAAGCAGAAGCAGAGCGGCGGCAAAATGCTCGGCGACGTTATGCTTGAGATGGGGCTGGTGTCTGAAACTCAGCTTGCGCAGGCGCTGTCTATCAGACTGAAGGTGCCGTTCGTCGACCTTGCGTCAGTGCAGATAAATAAGGACGCGGTAATGAAAATCCCGGAGGCTACAGCCCGGGAAAAGACGGTCATCGCGTTCGATATGCACAACAACCGCCTTATGGTGGCTTCCAACGACCCTATCAACTTCTACATATTCGAGGAGCTGAAGGTTCAGACCGGCATGGAGATAATCCCGCAGATATCCACCAAGACCCAGATCGAGGAGGCTATCGGCAGGTTCTACTCGCAGCAGACAGTTAACAAGGTTATGAACGAGCTGGACGACGAGGCGGCGGCCGCAGCCCAGCAGAACCAGGTGGATACACAGTCCGGCGAGCGTATCGACAACGCGCCTATCGTTCGACTGGTAAACACCATGGTCGAAACCGCGTTCAGAATAAACGCATCAGATATCCATATCGAGCCTTTCAAGACCCGCACGCGTATCCGTTTCAGAATAGACGGCGAGCTTGTGGAGCAGGAGGCTATGAAGGTTTCCATCGCGCTGCATAACTCCCTTATCACGCGTATCAAGATCCTCGGCGGTATGAACATCGCTGAGAAGCGTATCCCGCTGGACGGCCGATTCGGTATGAAGATCGACGGTATCAACCTGGACGTCCGTGTATCTACTATCCCCTGCGTTTACGGCGAGAAGTGCGTTATCCGACTGCTCTCCACCGCAGATGAAAAGACCAGAAAGATAACCGACCTCGGTATGACGGATTATAACTACGAGATGTTCAAGCAGATAATCCGCTGCCCGAACGGAGTTATGCTGGTTACAGGCCCTACAGGTTCCGGTAAATCTACTACACTGTACGCTACCCTCGGCGAGCTTTCCAAGCCTAACGTAAACATTGTAACAGTTGAGGACCCTGTCGAGAAAAAGATCGACGGTGTAAACCAGTGCCAGATAAACGCCAAGGCAGGTATGACCTTCGCGGCTGCGCTGAGATCTATCCTCCGTCAGGACCCCGACATCATAATGGTCGGTGAGATACGTGACGGCGAGACCGCAGATATCGCGATCAGAGCCGCTATCACCGGTCACTTCGTGCTTTCAACGCTTCATACCAACGACGCGGCTTCCACTATCGTCCGCCTTGTGGACATGGGCGTTGCGCCGTACATGGTAGCTTCCTCGCTGGTTGGTATCATCGCACAGCGACTTGTAAAGCTCCTGTGCAATGAGTGCAAGGAAACTATCACGCTCTCTGACCCCGCAGACCTCCGCCTTGTAAGCAGGGATAAGCCAGTGCAGATATGCCAGGCTCATAAGGGCGGCTGCAAGAAGTGCAGAGGAACAGGTTATTCCGGACGTACCGCTATCCATGAGATAATCGTTACGTCAAACGATATAAAGGAGCTTATCTCGAAGGGCGCTACCGCCGAGGAGATAGGTGCAAAGGCTACAGAAAACGGCACGCTGCTGCTGCGCGACAACGTAACGCAGATGGTTCTTGCCGGAAGAACGACAATGGACGAACTGGTAAAGGCAACTTATACCGTTTGATTTGGGCGCGGATATACTCCGGTGGAAAAGACCTCCCACACGGCATGCGGACAGCGGAAAGCCGCGCGTGAGGGAGCAGACGGCTCCGCAGGGAATATTCCAGACCCAGCCGGAATACTAATTACAAAGGAGCGTAATAAACGTGGAAGGTATGAACACCAATATAATGGATATCAACAGAATTCTGGACGAGGCGCGCAACCTCGGCTGCTCGGACTTGCACTTCACAGCAGGTCTGCCGCCGGTGGTACGTCTGCACGGCTCCATCAGAAAGCTCTCCGGATATCCTGACTGCACCGAGCCTATCATCGTAAACATCATCAACCAGATAACCTCTATCAAGCATAAATCCCAGATATCCAAGGGTCTGGACACCGACTTCTCGTATGTGTCCACCGCGGGATTCCGTCACAGAGTCAACGTATACCGCCAGAGAGGCTACCACGCCGTGGCTATCCGACTTCTGCGAAACGATATCCCTACCCTTGCCGACCTTTCCCTGCCGGCTACCCTCGGCGAGTTCGCCATGGCGCCGCGCGGTCTGGTGCTGGTAACCGGCCCTACAGGTTCCGGTAAGTCTACCACGCTTGCGGCGATGATAGACCACATCAACCGTTCCAAGAACTGCCACATCATCACAGTCGAGGACCCTATCGAGTATCTGCACACCCACAAGCAGTCCATGGTAAACCAGCGTGAGATCGGGCAGGACGTAGACAGCTTCGCAGGCTCCCTGAGAGCGGCTCTCCGTGAGGACCCGGACGTTATCCTGGTCGGAGAAATGCGTGACTTCGAGACCATCAATGCAGCCGTAACCGCCGCAGAAACCGGTCACCTGGTATTCTCGACCCTGCATACCACCGGCGCCGCAGAGACCATCGACCGTATCATCGACGTATATCCCCCGCACTCCCAGGGTCAGATACGCTCGCAGCTTGCGAACTCCGTTGTAGGCATCATCTCGCAGACCCTCGTGCCAACCGCCGACGGGAAGGGACGCTGCGCGGCTCTGGAGATACTCGCGGCTACCGACGCTATCCGCTCTATGATCCGCGAGGGCAAGATATTCCAGATACCGACGGCTATCGCTACCGGCAAGAAGAACGGCATGTTCACCCTCGACCAGGATCTTGCAAGACTTGTCAACATGGGCAAGATCACCAACGAAGTTGCACTCACCAAGTGCCAGGATCCGAACGAGTACAGAAGATACCTTGCAGTTGTTTGATGGTGATGATATGAAAAGAACGGCAAAGGCGGCGTCAAAAAAGGGGTTCACCCTTATTGAGCTTGTTGTGGTCGTGGCGATAATCGGCGTGCTGGCGGGGCTCCTTGTGCCAACCATGTTCGACGCCGTGACGAATTCCCGCATAGCCTCCGCGCAGCAGACCGCCAAGGTCATACGCGACAGGAGCGCGGAGTTCTTCACGAAGATGGATACGCAGATGCACACACATGTCGGCGAGGTTCAGAAGGTCGTGATAACTGTCGATAACGGCACGTGGAGCATGACCGGAGGCTCCGCCGCAGACTGGGTGGACGGCGTGAATCACTGGAATACCCTGCCGGGCGTGTCGGATCCCGGCAATGATCCCCGGCAGAATACGGAGCTTCTCTCGAGCCTTGCGGTTTCCGCGCAGAGTATCGGCACGGCGTATATTGAGATGTACGTTGAGTACGCCCATGT
>OFSD01001091.1_pt1 | contig 20183 bp, 28 predicted proteins | sample 1543191 | NCBI WGS metagenome assembly OFSD01 (sample SAMN04209221, study PRJEB22552) | human gut metagenome | biome: gut; material: feces | host: Homo sapiens | place: USA: Oklahoma
AATCTTATTAGGTATATTTATGTTTGTTATTACAGACGATGAAGTACACGGAACAAACTATGGCAGCAATATATATTGCTGCCATATGATCCAGAATTAGGTAGGTGATTCGAAAAAGATTGACAATACGTGCGCCAACCTGACTGTGCAGGAACTTAAGCTGTTTTATAAAAAAATAAAACAGCTTGGAAAGAGATTCGGGTGAAATTATGGCTAGGTATATTACTAAACAAGCGGAAATTGAGGCGGTTCAATGGAATGGCGAAAATATTGAAGAAATTGATTATTTTGCCGGAAGCAACATAGTGTACATAAGTATTCCAAAAGAATTATTAAAAGTTAGGACTGCAGAAGGAATTATTACGGCTGTTACGGGGGATTATATTATTAAAGATTCATCAGACAAATTTTATTTATGCAAATCGAAAATATTCGAAGAAAAATATATTTTAATTCAGCAAATAACATAACGACGCAGTAAAAAAAGAGGTATTTATGAGCAATTTATTAAATTGGGCCAGAAAGGAAATTGAGATAGCCAGAAAAAAGGAAGGGAGTGGATCTGGATGTGTCTGTTATGAAAGCGCATTAAGGGCTTTTGAAAGTTTGCGCTAAGATTGTCATTCGGGGCTCAGTATTAAAATGACACAGAATATATTAAATGCCCTATTAAATGGGCAACCACTAACTCATATTGAAGATGTCGATGGAATTTGGGAAAAATGCACAATGCCGGATGGCAGACCAGAAACATATCAATGCAAACGAATGAGCTCACTATTTAAGGAAATTTACGCCAACGGGACAGTTAAATATAATGATGTGAACGTGTATGCTGCGCGAACATTCATAATCCGAATGAAACATTTTATTTCGGGCTGGTCAGAATGATTGTTAACGAAATGTTTCCTATAACAATGCCATACGTGCCCGACAAATCAATTAAAGTTTATTGTGAAGAGTTTTTGACAGATAAAAAGAACGGGGATTTTGATACGGTCGGAATTTTCTATGCGCTGAAAACAGAGAGTGGTAATCAGAAAAAGATTGAAATTAATAGATTTTTCAGAGAACCAGAAAATGATGAAAATGGTGTCTGGGTTGAAATTTGTAAAAAAGAGTATGACGAACGCAAGGAGGCTGCGATTGATAAGATATAAATAATTTTGTTTAAAGGAGGAAAAACAATGAATCTTAGACAAAAATATAAAAGAATAAAGAAAGAGAATGAAAGACTGAAAAAAATCGTTCGCCCAATGGTTCGGCAGCCTATTTTGGAGTCGAGAGAATGTAAAATTTTAACTCTGGCAGGGGAAAATATTGTTCACGATTTTGAATATGACGCGGAGGCTATTGACTATGCCCAAAAATGTGTTGTACGAAATTTGTCCGATAAGTTAATGCCGTATATTGAATTTGAAAAATATTTTAATGAAAATGGAGACGTCGCGGTTAAGGGGCAAATAAAAGTGGTTTTACACAATCGACCCAAAAAGAAGGAAATGGAATGTTGATAATTAAAGGATTTAAAATACCAGATGATGAAGCTGGAAAAAAAAGAAAAGAATATTGGATACAGTGCCCTTATTGCGGCAAACGGCAGTTTCCAGTTGGAGAAAATACAAAAATAAGAAATTTATTGTATCAATGCAAGGGCTCAAGTTGCAAACGGCATTTCTTAATTGACACAGAATTACAAAAAGAAATGTAAAATTGTTTTGGAATATTGAAAACAAAGGAGAAGTTTATGGAAGAACGCTTTCAAAATATAGAACCAGGAGACGTCTTATTTACAATATGTGAAGAAACAAAAGAAACGATTGCTTATTTGATTATGTATGATGGAAAATGGCGACTAATCAACCTTAGTCGGGGTAGCTTTTCCTATAATACAGAGACTAAAAAAGAATTATACGAAATTATAGGGGGATATACGATAGATATAATCCCTCGCAAATTAATAATTAATCAAGTGAATATGCGTCTCGGAGGAAAGTTTAAATACCCAGTAATAGCACACTAAAATGAATTGTTATTAAGTGGGCCTCGCCCGTAAATTATTCGAATTTTAGGCGCTCGTTTTATGCGGCTTTCGAGAATGGCGATTACTCGATGTTGGACCGCGTCGGTTTATCAAATTATATGGAGGTATAAAGATGATGAATCTCGAACATATCAATAAAATTATGAAGCAAATGGAAGAAACAAAAAAAATGGAGGCTGGCATTCAAGGAATATCGGAATTTCATGAGCAGCAGGATAGAATATTTAACTCTATTCATGGTATGGGTTGCGATACGTATTATATAGTGAATAGCCATGATGGTTCTGCCAAAATAATTTCAAACACACAATTTGAAACTGAAACAGAAACCAGAGCAATGGCTGAAGAATTATACAATGACATTGTTCGACATATGCGTAATGTATATGGCATCCGAAATCCTAAAGTTGAGATTAAACTCCCTGTAATTAATGATCCTGAAATTACTATCAATCTCTCGGCCGGAGTTCATATTACCGATGTGATTTTCAACGACCCAGCGACTATTGTGTTCTGGTCTGATGGAACTAAGACAGTTGTCAAATGCTGCGAAGATGATGTTTTTGATGAAGAGAAAGGATTAACTATGGCTATTTGCAAGAAAGCCATGGGCAACGATGAACGTTTTCATAAAGTATTGAAAAAATATTGCAAACCAGAGAATAAATCAATTCCTTTACTGTCTTCACACGCATCAAGAATTGAAAAAACACGCTTGAAAATTTGTAAAGGTATTGCTGATTGGCATAGAATTGCTGCAGAAACTAGCGAGAAATGTGATGTTGAAACGGCAATCAAGAACTTGTCCCTCGATTTGAGCAAACTGATTTGCGAATGGAAGAAAAATTTGGGTATTGGAGAAAATGCAGACGAAATTAATGAGAACCAAGATGAAGTCATAGCAATCATATGTCCTGACTGCGGCACGAAATATTATTGGTCTCCTAAAACCACAAATGTACATGATGTTTCGAAATGTCCATTGTGCGGCAAGAAGCTTGAATTAAGAAAAGAATGAAGCGATAAATGATGCTAGGTTCTTTTATAGCGTTAATAGTCGTGTCATTGTTGTGGTATAAAATAACGGTCGTACTCGCGGGTCAATTACCCACCGCTTAGATTTCTAAAGAGATCTTGAAGCGGGGGCTTGCAAGAGCCATTTGACTAGCCTCAGTGATTTTAGTAAGTCTGTGCCGGGATGTCGGAGGCAGATACTGCCAGATGAACTACGTTATGAGTGTCATGATACCGCCCTGTGAACCCTAGCAGGGACTGGTATCCGGGCAACTGATCATGGTGTGGGATGCCATACAGACCCGAAGGATCAAGCTTCATGACATTGGCGAAGGGACCTTACGCAGACATGCGGCAGGGACGGTTTCGTTCCCTGTATTATGTAAACACGAAAGGAGACTCTTATGAGTGTACTTGTGATCGGGCGCAATGGAAGGGCTTTGATGCCTACTACACCAAGAAAAGCCCGGATATTACTGAAAAAGGAAACAGTTTCTGTTGTATGCAGGCATCCGTTTACCATTCAGTTGTTGTATAAGACTGGATGTGCAACACAGGAAGGATCCATTGGTATTGATACTGGTTCACAGCATATTGGTGTTGGGATTACCTGTGGAGACAGAGTGATCCTTAAGGATGAACATGAACTTCGTTCATCCATGGAAAAACGTTCCCTGTTAGCGACAAGAGCAGCAATGCGACGTGGGCGTAGATACCGTAAAGTACGGTATCGTAAGCCGAAATGGAGACATCATACGAAACGCATGTATTTTGAAAAACCGAACCGCAGGGGACGGCATTGGAGAAAGGTAAAAACAACCACACAGTCCCCAAGACCAAAAGGATGGCTACCACCGTCACTGCAGTCGAAGTGTGACCATCATTTCCGTATCATTGACCGGTACCTGAAATATCTTCCGGATCCTATCACAAGAAATCTGGTAATCGAGACCGGTCGGTTTGATATGGCCCGGATGAATGACCCGACTATCCATGGAGAGATGTACCAGCGTGGACCGATGTATGATGCAGAAAACCTAAAAGCATATATTTTCGCAAGGGATAACTATCAATGCGCCTGCTGTAAGGCAAAAGCAGGGACTACCCGTAAGACAGATGGGACAACGGTAAAGCTGGTTGCTCATCATATCCTGTTCCGCAGCCGAGGGGCAACAGATAATCCAAAATACATGATTAGTGTATGTGACCACTGCCATACAACAAAAGCACATCAACCTGGCGGAGTTCTGTATTCATGGATGGAAAACAATAAAAAGGTTACCCGTGGATTAAGGGATGCTGCTTTTATGAACATCCTAAGACAACGATTGTTTACCAGATATCCACAGGCAGCATTTACCTATGGGAATATAACAGCAGCTGGCCGGAAGCAGTTACGTCTTCCGAAAAGCCATGCGAATGATGCGGTGGCCATTTCGCTGTTTGGAAAAGAGGTTACCGCTGTCAGGGATACCTGCCAGACCGTACATTATAAACAGGTACGGAAGTCCAAACGTTCCCTGCATGAAGCAATCCCAAGGAAGGGAAGGAAGAATCCAAATACGAAGGCAGTCCGTAATAAGAAAAACACAACACAGGTGAATGGATTTAAGTTATGGGATAGTGTACTCGCTGATGGAAAGAAGCTGTTTATCTGCAGCTTTACTGGAACAAGTGCCTATCTAGTGGATAAAAACGGCTGTTATGTATCACAGCCCGGAAAAACATATAAACAATGGCCATTATCAAAACTGAAGCGGCTACATCCCAATGGTAACTGGCTGATGGCATAAATGGCGATTCATCTCTCCGCCTGCAGAGGCGGGAGACTTCTCGCTAGTTGAGTTAAAAAACAAATAATAGAGAGCCATGTGAGAGCCAGAACTATATAGAAAGGGGGTTCTGGCTCTTTTTGTGGGCAAATTAATAGAATGGTATAAAGAAGTAGCAAATAATCTCATGAAAACCGGACTCCGAAAATATTCTGAGCAAAATTCTTTATACAATCTTGTTCTGAATATGAAAATGGATTTTTCATTTAAAGAAAATGAAGAAGCAAGAAATTGCGCGATGAAAATTTGCCGGTACAATCATATGATGGCCGCACAAATGGCCGGAAAAACAGGAGATGAAAAATTCGAAGAACTTTATTGGAAAATATTGCTTATTGAAGCTCAAAATTATCAAGTTGATAGTGGACTTTTGTATTTGGAAAAAAACAGAATTCCATCTGAGAGATTTTACGAACCACGAAGAGAAGTTTTTTTAAAACATGGAATCATTCAATCTCTACAAGATTTAATGGATGATAAATTAGATATATTCTGCCTGAGTGTGCCGCCAGGTTGTGGCAAAAGCACTTTAGAAGATTTCTTTCTCTCGCTGGTGGGAGGGTGGTTCCCAAATGATTTTAATTTGTCTTCTGCACACAGTAGTATTTTGACCAGATCGCTTTACGATGGAGTTCTTGAAATTATAAATGATCCGGCGGAATATACGTGGCATGAAATTTTTCCAGATGTAAAATTACAAGGTACTAATGCGAAAGAAACAACCGTAAATATGGAAAGAAACGGAAGGTTTAAAACATGGACTTTTAGATCTATTGATGGCTCGCTTACCGGAGCGACACGCTGCAACAGATTTCTTACTGCAGACGACCTTGTATCTGGAATTGAAGAAGCGTTAAATAAAAATCGACTGGATACCCTTTGGACTAAAGTGGTAAATGACCTTCGCTCTCGTAGGCTTGAAGGTTGCAAAGAATTTTACATTGCAACCAGATGGTCGGTACATGACCCTATTGGGCGATTGCAGCAATTATACGAAGGCAATCCGCGAGCACGATTTATCGCCGTTCCGGCATTAACTGATGATAATAAGAGCAATTTTTTGTTTACAACAAATGGTTTTTCCGAAAAGTATTTTATAGACGCCAAGGAATCTATGGATGAAATTTCTTTTAATTGCCTTTATCAGCAAAAACCTGTAGAACGTGAAGGATTGCTATTTCCACCAGAATCCCTTCAAAGATTTTTCTTTAATGAAGAAGATGTTCCGGCAGGCTGTACAGATCAATATATTATTGCTCCTAACAGAGAAGCAGATGCAATATGGGCTGTATGCGATACAAAAGACAAAGGAACCGACTTCGAATCTTTACCTATTGCATATCAGTACGGAGATAAATTTTTTATTCCAGATGTAGTATTCGACGATAATACAGACTATGGAGTTCTTGACGAGAAAACGGCAAATATTTTAATAAGACATAATCCTCATATGATTCGTTTTGAGTCAAACAATGCCGGAAATCGAGTGGCTTATAATGTGCAAGAAATAATAAATGGAAAATGTAGAGCAGAAATTGACCCGGTTTTTACTAGCTCAAATAAAGAGACGAAGATTCTTGTTAATTCAAATTATATTAAAAAACATTTTTATTTTTTGCATCCCAGCCAATATAAGCCAAAATCAGATTATGGATTATTTATGGAAAATGTAACTACATATACAACAAAAGCAAAAGTACTACATGATGATGGACCTGATAGTTTGGCAATGATGGCAGAATATGTTGCAGCTCCCGAACATAGAAAAACAATGATTATGAGCAGTCCAATATAGGAGGGTGTTATGGATAAAAGACGGCATGGGACTTTAAAAAAATATGGAATTTCCCAAAAACGTTACAAGGAATTAAAAGGATTTTGCGAACAATATCCAGAATTTTTGCAAGAGTTAAGAAATGATGTCATTTCTCCGAAAACACAGACCATCACAGGAATGCCTTTTTCTAAGACGAATGCAAAAGTAGATGAGACAGCCAATATAGCAATTCGAAGGGCAATGATGGAAGAAAAAGTTAAATTAATTGAGGAGACAGCACAAGAAGCGTCTCCTGATTTGTGGGAATATATCATTAAATCCGCCTGCTATGAACAATCATTCTATTATTTGCAAAGCGTTGCGGAAATCCCGATAAGCTACTCGGCATTTTTTGATGCAAGAAGGTATTTCTTTTATTTGCTTGACAAAAGGAAAATGTGAACTAAAAGTAGATGTAGATGTGTAATATAATAATATATGTAATAAATCAAAAAACATTTTTTAAGCGTTCAGACTTTCTGAACGCTTTTTGTTTTACGCAAATAATAGGAGAGCGCTTGTGAGATTATTAGGACGAAAAAAAATTTATACAGATTATTCAGAAATCACGGCTGATAACATCATTGAAGTGCTTGGGAAATCTTATGCTAAACACAGAATGAATGTGTTGGAGATAAATTTTCTGATTGATTATGAAAGAGGTATACAGCCGTTAAAAAGAGAAAAAAAAATCAGATCAGACATAGATGTTCGCGTGAATAGCAATTTGGCTAATTATGTAAAAGAATTCAAATTAGGATATAACTGGAGTGATCCTATTATGCTAGTTCAACGTGGAGATAAAGAAATGCATACAACAAATGCAACGATTGATGACTCTGGTATTTCTGGCCTAAATGAAATGCTTTGCAATGGAGAAAACATTGCATATAAAGACCAATCTATGGGTGAATTTGTGGAGATATGCGGCGTTGGATACAAGATGGTTGACATTAAAACAGATTTTTCAAATCCGGTTTTAAAAGATGAAAAATTCGTGGAATCCTTAGTGAATGTATATTCTTTGGATTCTAGGTATGCTTTTTGCGTATACCATAATGGTCCGGGAGAAAAAAAGCTTATGGGGGTAAGCTTTCGTAAATCCGGTGGAAAAAATTATTTTACATGCTTTACAGATAAATGGAGATTTGAAATTATAGCAGGAAAAGTTATTAGACAAGAAAAAAATCCAATGGAAGCAGTGCCTATTGTAGAGTATGAGCGTTCATTTGATCGTACTGGTTGCTTTGAACGAGAACTTTCTAAAATGGATGCACTCAATATTTTATTATCTGATTTTACAAATGACGTTTCTCAAAGAACACAGGAAATGTGGTGGGGAGATAACATTGATTTTAAAAAGGATGAAAAAACAGGAGAAACTATAAAGCCAAAATCTGGAGATTGGATTTTGACATATAGCGCAGATGGCAAAGTAGCCAAAATCGCACCTCTTTCAAGTAGTTTTGATACTTCTGGAACATTGGCAGCAATAAAAAACCTTCGAACAGAAATTTTTCAGGATTGCAAAGTTCCCATTCAATATGATAGCTCTGGCGGTGGCTCAACTGGAATTGCTACAGATATGTCTTCTGGATGGAGCGCAACAGAGCTCGATGCGCGAAGAGAACAGCAAATGACAGAACGTGGAAAAAGAGAAGAATTAAAATTGATTCTGAAAGCTATAACTTTCGTTCCTGAAAATGTTTTGCCTATGGGTCATCCTATTCGCAATGTTCACATTACAGACGTGAATTTTCATTTTAATCGCAGAAGAAATTATGATTTGATTAATAAGGCTAATTTTGTTGCTCAAATGATAAATCTTGGTTTTAATGGGCGCCATGTCCTTAAAGAAGCAGAAGTGTTTCCAGATGTTGAACAAGTTTGGAACGATAGCAAAGAAATAGTTGAAGCTATTCAACAATCCAAAATCTCATCTACTACTGCCCAAAACGATGATGAAAATGTCGATACAAACGAAAGATTGGCAGCAGATAACGGTGACCAGATTTCTAACAGTCCAATTTTAGATGGAACAGCTATTCAACAAGACTCAAAAGGCGGTGATTAAATGTTGCCGGCGGCATCTTTTGACGAATTAAATAGATTGATAAAAGCAAAAAGGTCTATGCCATATGAAAAGTATTTTGGAGAAATGGAGTTAACTGAAAGTGAAAAAAAGAAACGAATTTCTTTGGCTCAAATCATGGAAGAAAAATTTACATATGTCATGATTTTACTTTTTACTATGCAACAATACAATTCTTTTAATTGGGATTTTGCGAAAAAAGAATTTGTAAAAAAATACCTAGAATCTATAGATGGTTACGCAACGACAGATTCAGAATTTGAACAATATATTTCAATGCAAGCAGATAGGATGACGGAATCCACTAAAGAAAACACGAATAATCCTTATTATTTTTCTTTGGATAGAGCAAAATTTATTGCAGAAAACGAAAGTAATACGGTCAGAAGCTTTCAATGTAATCAGGAAGCTATGCAGCAAAATAAAACATACAAAAGATGGGTATCTATTATGGATGGACATACCAGGTTAGACCACAAGAAAGCAGATGGGCAAATTGTAAAAATAAATGATCCATTTGTCGTAGGAGATTCACTATTAAATTACTTAAGAGATGCTTCACTGGGAGCGGATTCTTCTGAAATTATAAATTGCAGATGTAGTGTTATCTATTATTAATGTTATATGTGTCACAGAGAAGTGACGTTAATCAAACACAAATAAAAAAACACAGAGAAGTGTATAAACACAAAAAAGCTGGCAGAGAAGCCGATTAAAAAACACAGAAAGGTAGGAATCAATATGAAATTTATGAATAATCATTACGGAGAAAGCAGAGTTTTTGGTCATGCGCGATTTAAAACCATGCCTGAAGAAGTAGAAACAGGTGGCGGGGCTTTTTCGGGAGAATCAGAAAAAGATTCTTCAGCAGAAGAAGGCCCAGAAGTCGAATTAAGTACTGATGAATTAGTACAGCAACTTGCAGCGGAGAGGGCAAATAGCGCTAAGCTGAAAGCAAATTTGGACAAGACTCTAAAGGAAAAAGGAGAAATTACAAAAAAATATCGTTCTACTTTATCGGCAAATGAACAAGAAGCAATCGCAAAAAAAGAGGCAGAAGAAGCAAAAGATGCTAGAATTGCTGAACTTGAAGCAAAAATGCAGGTTAATGAATACACAGAACGCTGCATGGACGCCAAGATTGGTATGAGCAAAGATGTGGCAAAATCTTTTGCAGAAGCCTTAACAAATGGAGATTCAGAGAAAGCTTTTGAAGCTTTAGCAAATCATATTGGTTCTATAAAAACTAAACTCGAACAAGAATTTTACGCACAAAGACCTGAGCTTCAAGCGGGCCACGGAGATGGAAAAGAATCCTTAGCTGTTCAAAAGGCAAAAGAATTAGCTAAGAAAAGTGCAGGTGGCGTAAATGTGGAGACTTTAAAACAGTTTATGTAAAGGAGGAAAAACATGGCTAGAGGAGATATGAAGGTTGACAGCCTTTCAGTAAGCATGGAAACAGAAATTTTAAATAGAAAAGAATTCGAAGCTATTTCAAATACAATTGACTTTTCTAACGTTTCGACTAAAGACGATGCAGGGAGACTTGTAGTGAAGGCCGGAACGCCAATTGATAAAGATGGACAAGTAGTAAAAGCTACTCCGTGGACAGGTGCAGTAGGAATTTTGCTTCACGATACTTACGAAACCCACCCACAACAGGCAATTTTGAAAAAAGCATATGTTAATACTACAAGAGCACAAAAAAGCTCAAGTTTAACTTATGACTTAGCTCTGATTACAGAGCTTTCCAAATCTGGATGTAGAATTGTGTTAGAAGAACCAGAAGTATTGGCTTAAATAATATACCGATTATTTTTTTAGACAAATAATCGCTAACCCCAAATAGTTATGGGGTAGAAAGGAGATATAATGTTATTTACTGACGTTTTTTCAGCGGAGGCAGTAGCGTATAGAGAAACTGTTGATGCTAGTAACAATATAGCATTTGCCGGAGCAGCATTTTTCCCGAATAAAAAGAAAACAGGAATTGATTTAAAATGGATTAAATCACACAAGGGTCTTGGAATTGCCTTAAAACCATCTTCCTATGATTCTTTGGCGACAATCAGACCAAGACAAGGGTTTAATGTAACTCTGGAAGAAATGCCTTTATTTAGAGAGTCCATGGTCATTAAAGAGCAGGATTTGGCCCAAATTATGAGAGCGGCTGACTCAAATGACCCATATTTAAATGAAGTTCTTGAACGCATTTATGACGATGTAGGTAATCTTATTGATGGAGCAAATATTTCCGCGGAACGTATGCGTATGCAACTGCTTGCGCCGATTGACGGAGTAATGAAAATTGATATCGGAAAAGCAGATAATACAATTTACAGTTACCAATATGATTCTGATAATACTTGGAAAGCAAAACATTTTGCCGAGCTTACCGGGAGTGATACATGGAATAATCCGGAAACCGCGAAGCCTTTAAATGATGTACAAAAAGGAGTAGATTATTTATCAGGCATTGGTGTCGTGCCAACTTACATTATGATGAATACTACTACATTTAATTATTTGCTTGATATGAAGCAAATTAAGAATGCATTTGTGACTCGTGCGGGTGTAAATGTCGACTTTTTATCTAAGGCAGCAGCAAAAGATGTATTTGCGACACAAACAGGATTGCAGCCTATCTTATATGATAAGATGTACACAGATTATGACGGAAAAGAAAAGAAGTTTTATCCAGATGGTTACGCAACAATTATCGGGGCTGGACAGCTTGGAAATACTTGGTATGGAGTGACACCGGAGGAAAGAACTCTTCTTGGAGACTCAAATGTGGATGTAAGCATTGTTGATACAGGGGTGGCTGTTGCTGTCAAAACAGATTACGGTCCACCAGTACAATATTCTACAACTGCTTCTCAAATCGTTCTTCCGTCATTTGAAGGTATGGATAGTACTTATGTCCTTAAAGTAAAGTAGGAGGATAAGTAAGTGATTTATGATCATATTATAAAAAGAAACGGAAAATTCTACGCAGCAGGGGAGGAAGTGCCGGATTTAATCTCTGGCACTTCTAAAGGAATACAGGACAAACAGAGAAAAGCAGAAAAAGGAAATTCCGGCTCTAAAACTTCGCGTAGAAAGCAGGAGTAATTATGAAGGAAGAAATATTAAACGAATTAATTGAGTGTATTGGTGATGATTATACACCAGAACAATCTTCTTTTTTACTAATTTTAATAGATGATGCAGCAGAAGAAGTGGCGCGAGGAATGTATCCATATGGATTTGAGACAGATTTTGAAATGGAAAAAGCTAAACAAAATGCCATGAAACGATACAAGAGTAAAATTAGAAAAATTGCACAATATTATTATGACAAACAAGGAAAAGAAGGAGTTGTTAGTTTTTCTGAATCAGGAACTTCTGTCTCCTATGAAACCTCCGGAACTCCATTAAGTTTATTAAGAGGAATTATACCTGTTGCTAAAATAGTTTAAAATAACAAATAAGACGGAGCGTGACGCAAAACCTCCCGGAGCGTCGCAGGGACATTTCGCGAGTGTGGAGGGGAGAAATGAAAGAAAACGGGAGTACAGCGAGGTGTAAGTATGCAAGAATGCCAAAAATGTACATTAGCAGAAAAGGTATCCAGGATTGAAAATGAAGTTGCACTAAATTCCGGGAAAATTAAAGCAATCGAAGAGCGATTGGAAAGAGATAGAGAAGACAAAAAAGGATTTTATGACAAATTTGAAAAATTAACTTTGGCAAACGAAGCTCATAAGTCGAACACCGAACACATTTTCGAAAGACTTAAGCGCATTGATAAGTATACAGAGGAAATAAATAATAAAATTGATGAAATAAATGATAAGCCCTCTAAAAATGCTGATAAATTTACTTCTGCAATTATTTCTGCAATAGGCAGTGCAATAGGTGTCGCTATCATAGGATTAATTGCACTATCTATTGTACAAGGTATGTAATAATGAGGGAGGCGTTTTAACTTGAGTAAAAGAAATTTCTACAAAAGATTCATAGAGGAAGAAAAACAATTTTACTTGCACATGGCGGGCTTTAATTCGCGAGAAGCTTGCTTATTTAAGTTGCGCGCTTATGAAGATAAAACCTTGTGGGAAGCAGCCGATATAATGGGCTATAGCTTAAGGACAATAGATAGAATAAATCGTGATATGAAAAGAAAAATAGAAAAAACGGCTTTGCTGTATGAATTCGATATGGCGGATTAGTGTCGTGTTATTCATGCTTGTTTTGTATTAAAATAAAGGTATAAAAACAAGGGAGGAATTGACATGATGCCTTATCAAAACAGCTGGCAGAGTGCTTATCCAGCAAATTCTCAGTATCCAGCGTCTTATCCACAGATGTCAATGCAGAGAACGCCCCAATATCAACCACAGATTCAGCAAACATTTTCAACTCAAATACCTGGAAATATGCCTACTTTTCAAGGGCTGCCAGGACAGATTGTAGATGGAATGGATGCGGTTAAAGCAAAAGATGTTGATATGTCGGGCATGGCGACGTGGTATCCAAAAGCAGATGGCACAGAAGTATATTGTAAGCAATTACAGCCTGATGGTCGAAGCCAAATACTTACTTATAAATTGGTTTTACCGGAAAATTCAGAGCAAGTAAATGTTAATCAATCAGTAGTTGATACAAACATGCTGAGTGATTTATTTTCTCAATTAAAAACTGACATAATTGCTGAACTTTCAGGAATAAAAAGTATGTTACCTGTGCAACAGGCAGCAAATGATTCCTCCAAACAGAGAGGAGGAAATCAAAAATGATAAATCCGATAATGAATTTTATACAAATGTTAAGAAATGCTCAAAACCCTCAACAAATGATGGTGAATACATTAAAACAACAAACAGGAAATAATCCTGTAATGAATAATGCATTACAAATGATGGAAAAAGGTGACGGTGTCGGAATTGAAAAACTGGCAAGAAATCTTTGCAAAGAAAGAAATGTAAATGCCGATGAAATGTTCAAACAAGTAAAAGAACAATTTGAAGCAAAATAATTTCTTTAACCTCCCCAGAATTGGGTGATTAAAATCGCTACAATTTTGGAGGCGTCCCGGGTTGTCTCCAATTGTAAATATATAAAAAGGAGACTTTGTTATGATGAATTCAGGTGGATATTCTTTAGCGGATATTGCAGCTGCCACAGGCGGCGCAGAACGTTCTGATGGAATGTGGGGAGATGGAAACTGGCTTTGGATTATTGTTGTTTTTGCCCTTCTGTTTGGTTGGGGAAATGGCGGTTTTGGAAATGGATTTGGCGGAAATGGCGGCGGATACGTTGCCACAGCAGCTACACAGGCCGATATTCAAAGAGGCTTCGACAACCAGGCAGTTATTAGCAAATTAGATGGAATTGCAAACGGATTATGTGATGGCTTTTACGCCATGAACACAAGTTTGCTCCAAGGAACAAATACACTTCAGAACGCAATTCAGCAGGATACTATTGCTGGAATGCAGAACACTTTTGGAATTCAGCAGGCGATTAATGCTGATACTGTAGCTAATATGCAGAACACAAACGCTCTCGCTAATCAATTATCAAATTGTTGCTGTGAGACAAGAGAAGCTATTCAGGGCGTAAACTACAACATGGCAACTAATACTTGTGCATTGCAGAATACTATGAATAATAACACTCGTGATATTATTGATAGTCAGAATGCGGGCACAAGAGCAATCCTTGATTATCTGTGTAATGAAAAAATCGCATCTCTTCAGAGTGAGAATAACGATTTGAGACGTGCCGCATCTCAGGATAGACAGAGTGCACTTCTTACAGCAGCAATGACAGCGCAGACACAGCAACTTATTAATACTATAAATCCAGCGGCTATTCCGGCTTATGTAGTTCCTAATCCAAACGCGTATTATAATGCTTGCGGATGCAATAATGGATGTTGCTAATAACTCACCCTTAGAGGTTGACTAAATTTCTAAGAGGTGGGTAAAATCCCACCTCTTATTTTTTGAGAGGTAGAAAATATGGGATGCAAAAATGTATGTAAACTTTGCGATAGGCTGATTATAAGTCAATCAGTGGCATTTACTGATGGGCAATTAATAATCACTTTGCCGTCTGGAAGTTATGAAAACAAAGAAAAATATTGCATTGTTGTGGCACAAAGTATTCCAGCGACCACAACTATAAATGCCCCAGTGGTAATTCAAATAGGGACAGGATCGGTACTTTATCCTGTGACAAAACCAAATTGCACTCAACTTACAGCAAGTGGAATAAGAACAAGAAGTGCAGAAACCACAAGGGCTCCAACAAATCCTACGATAAGTGTCTTTGTATTTTCTTTTCTGGCACCACTCTCAATAAGTCTCTTAGGAATAAAATCAACCGGATCAATAACTGCACCTAAGTTAGTTACATAACTTGTAAGAGTAGCCTCTTCAACATATGCTTTCTTGTCCAGTGCAATATTCTTAAGTCTCTCGACCTTCTCAATTGGCATATTAAGCTCATTAGAAAGAAGTGTTGCAAAACCCTTAATAGATGTAGAATGTCCAATCAGATACGCCTTCTGGATTGATAATCTGTTACGAGATACATAGTAATCAATAACTCTGTTGATGTTACTTGCCATATACCTTAATGACTCTGTAACCTCATCTCCATCAAATCTTGAATGAAGAAGTGTTTCATTCTGAAGCTTTGTTGTAGCAGCCTCATACTTAAGTCCATATTTCTCCATAACAGCATTAACAAGCATTGACTTTCCATAAGGAACATTTCTCTGTAACTGCAATACATTATCCTTGAAAATATTGATTACAGTACCATCATTTTCAACCTGTATAACAAGACTGACTTCTGGTCCAATCTGCTGTTTCATAATCTGGTATGTACTATTACCTGCATAATCAACAAATGCCACCTTAAGTCCTAAAGCCTTAGCAAGTCCATAGTAAGACTCTACAACTTCTGATGGTACAGCAGCAACCATAAGTTTAATCTTTTCCTGTCCCTGATCTTCTACTTTCTCAAGAACCGTGTACTGAATGATATACTCATCCATATTAACAGGGAAATACTCTGTAGCATTAGCCTGTACAAGTTTATCAATCTTATTAGCCTTAACATTAGGAATAAGAACTTCCTTAGTTGCAAGTCTTGGAGAACTGATAGAAAATGCGACATTATTAGCATTAAATCTATGCTCGTCCATAACAACCTTGATTGCCTTAGCAAGTACGTCAGTCTGCTCAATTACACCATCGACATAGCAGTCTTCTGGTGCAGGAATTGTAACAGTCTTATGAACGACACTGTTCTTACCTGATTTAGTGATTTCACATATTTTAATATACTCGTTATTGATAACGATACTTACCAATTTACCTTTGGCTTTAGATGCAGCCATAAAATCCTCCTATCCAGCTCCCCACATAATAAGCTAATGATTTCTAGTTATAAAAATATATATAAATTTCCTGTTCTTTCTATATAGACAAAAACTCTCCTACATAAATATACAGATTAGTTAGAATCCCATAAAAGAAAGATACCAGTTAATTATATTCGTACCAAAAAGCATGGCTATTGTAAGCCCTGCACACAAATATGGTCCGAATGCCAGTACATGTTCAGCATCCGTGACTTTCATACGGATGGAATGAATGACTGCACCCAAGATGCAGCCAATCAGAAATGCCAGGATAATGCACTTCCATCCTAAAAATAATCCTGCAAACGCCATCAGCTTAATGTCTCCACCGCCAAAAGCGTCAATTCCTTTAATCGCTCGTCCAATAAAAAGACATATGAGCATGAATCCACTTATAACACAAAACCCTATTAGATAGTCTAATAGGTTCTTGTGATCTAATATGATTCTTATCACTGCCAAAACACCAATTGCCACATTAAGTGAAAATGGTATCTCGAAAGTTCTCCAGTCAATGACTGAAATAACAAGAAATATTGAAAATGCAAAGCACATCAATATGCTTACCGCATTAAATCCGTGAACTAAGAATACTATCACATATGCTATCCCATTGGTCGCTTCAATGATTGGATACTGCGGTGATATCTTAGTTTTGCAGTGTCTGCATTTCCCACCAAGTATTATGTAGCTTACCAGTGGTATGAGATCATACCACTGGATTTTTGCACCACATGTCATACAATGCGAATGTTCTGTAGCTATATTCTCTTTTAATGGTAATCTGTAAATCAGTACGTTCAAAAAACTTCCGAATACTATTCCGTATAGAAAGATAATGAAGTACAGTGGTAATTCGTATTGCATGATTTAATGTTTCCTTAACTAATACTATTATGATGCATTATAATCTGAAACTTTTCCGTTTGTAATCGTGAATTTAATTGTTTTTGACTTTAAATCTTTTGAAGTCATAGGAACTTTTTCTTTACTAATAGTCTCAGTCAATTCTTGTTTTAAAGTATTTGTAGCACCATCTGGCTTAGTATCTGAATCAGAAGTAATTGTAATCGTTCCATCTGAGCCTGTAATTGTAACCACATTATCACTTAAAAGATCATAATATTTTTCATCAGCTAATACTGTTGTTATTGCGCCCTTAACTGTATCAAGATTCTGTTCATCCTTTGACTTTCTTGACTTTTCAATGTTCTTGATAAGTGTTGGAGCTAACACACCAACAAGTACTGCCATAATAGCAATAACTACGATAAGCTCTACTAAAGAGAAACCTTTGTTACCTAATTTTTTCTGTGTTTTTTTCATGTTTCATATCTCCCTTTTGAAATATATTTATATAAATCCATTCTCGTTAAGCGACCTGCAGAACAGATTATATACTAACCTTGTGAACCTAATGTATTGTAAAGCTGAATCATTGGCTGGTAAATTGCGAGTATCAAAAGTACAACAACAAAAGCCATTAGTACAATAATAATAGGTTCCATTAATGAAGTAAGAGTCTGTGTCTGAACTTCAACTTCTTCTTCATAATAAACTGCTGAATTGGTAAGCATCTCTTCAACATTACCAGTTTCTTCGCCAATACCTACCATATGTACAACCATCGGAGGAAAAAGCCCCGATGTTCTTAACTGATTAGAAAGAGGCAAGCCTAATGACACGCCGCTCTTTACTTTTTCTAATGCATCATAATATAATACATTCTTCATGGTTGAAGCAGATATCTCAAGCGCATCAATCATTGGCATACCAGCCTGTAACAATGTACTCATTGTTCTTGCAAATGAAGCACACGCTGACTTAGTCTGTAACAATCCAAATACTGGAATCTTTAACTTTAATTTATCCAGGTTATGTCTTCCATTCTCGGTATTACCATACAACTTAACCCCCACAACTATTCCAACGACAACAATAAGATATACATACCAGTATCCCTTTATGCTGTCACTCATAGCTAGGATTGCCCTTGTTGTTACTGGAAGTTCTGAATCTAAGTCTTCAAACATTGTCATAAAGCTTGGTATAACAAATGTAAGCATTACTACAATAACACCTATCATAACAAAGATAAGCACTATCGGATACATCATTGCTTTCTTTACAACACCTTTTAACTTGGCATCTTTTTCAAACTGTACCGCCATTCGTGTAAGAGAATTCTCCAGACTACCAGAAGCTTCACCAGCCTTAATCATATCAATAAGAATACTTGGAAACTCTTCGTTCTCCCTCATTGAATCCGAAAGGTTTTCACCTTTTTCTACACTGGACTGGGTTCTCTCAATTGCCTCTTTAAGTCTCTTATTCTCTGTCTGTTCACCAAGCATCTCCAATGCATTAATTACACTTACACCTGCTTTAAGAATACTTGCAAACTGCCGGCAGAATACACTCATATCTCGTGCCGGTATTTTCTTTGGGCCAAAAAATGACAGATTAACATCTTTATCCAAAGCTCCCTGCTTACCTATTGATATAGGAGTAAAGCCCTGTTCCTTTATCTTTCTGGCTGCTTCATCTTTACTTTCTGCTTCAATAGCACCCTTAACATCTTTTCCCGAAGCGTCAACCGCTTTGTATGAAAATGTTTCCATATCACACTCCCCATTCTTAGTAAAATCTTTCCTTTTTAGTGCATTTAGTATAACACATAAGCACAATCAGGACAATAATTTTACTAAAATTAACAAACAAAATTAACAAAAAATAAATTCTTTTTAAATTCACTTTTATATTTATAACATGTCTTAATAATATCATACTACACACTAAAAGTGGGTAATTTTCACTTTTATTTCGTATTTTTTAGCTTAATCGTTCTTGCCGTCATTCCTAAAAACATATAGAAATATGGTGTTGTATAATACATTGAATTTCCAAAGCATGCACCTGCTGCATATGCCAATGCACATCCTGCCGAAGCTATCGTTATAAGTTCCATTTTTTTAATTTTCTTCAATTGGCATATCATCATTGATATTAATGCACTCATATACATTACAAGCCCTGGTATTCCCATAAACACCATATACTGTATATATTCATTTTCTGGTCTGTCAGTGCCTCCTGCTAACACGCCTCCCAATTCGCCAGCATATTTTTCATTCAATTGTTCTGGTCCGTATCCTAATATTGGACTTTCCGGTATCATTTTTAAGCAAGCTTTCCATAATCTCATTCTTCCCGTCCCTGCTCCATCTGCATCTTCCGCATCTGATACGACTGCATTAACATCATGAGAGAAGGTTGATAAATTAACTTTTAAGTTCTGTCCACTGCTTGATGGAATGATTCCTGACATGCTGACTGTGCTAAGAGAAATATATATAATTATCGGCACTAGTATTTTCTTTATATTGTTAGTTCTTACAACATACATTATGCATACAGCTATAACACCAAACATAGAGCCAAGATACGCACCAAATGTATTGTTCACCAAAAGGCAAAATAACTGGAACGCTATTCCTGCTGCATACATAATTTCATTTTTCTTAATATCTGACGTTAAGAATAACCCTGTCATTACCAGAATTGACATGTTAAGATAATACCCAAAATGATTAAACTGGCTGAATACAGTTGCTCTATCATAAACAAATATTTTGTGCATATATAACAGATGATTATCTTGAAGCAGCAGGCATATTCCAAGTATAACTGCTGTTACCGCATATGTATTGAATATGCATTTTCTATATTTTGCTTCTTTAACTATATGCACACACATATAAACCGCCGCATAGCAGCAATATGTCACAAGACCTTCATATCTGTACTCTGTCCCAAATATTGAAGTATATTTATCAGCCGAATGCATTGTACATATGATAATCCATACAAACAGCATCAAAAAAAATACATTCCATGGTTCTCTTTTAATAAACTCAAACAGCTCATTTTTCCAATCATTGCTCCGTGTCAGTATCATGCCTATA
>OFSD01001095.1_pt1 | contig 20132 bp, 19 predicted proteins | sample 1543191 | NCBI WGS metagenome assembly OFSD01 (sample SAMN04209221, study PRJEB22552) | human gut metagenome | biome: gut; material: feces | host: Homo sapiens | place: USA: Oklahoma
AGCCTATGACAACATTTGAACCTATGGTCACACCCGGATTGATGACCGTATTGCCGCCGATCCATACATTATCGCCTATTGTGACCGGCTTGCCAAGCTCCACACCGGCATTTCTGATCATCGCATCTATCGGATGACTTGCGCAGTATATATTGACCCTTGGTCCCAGAAATGCATGATCTCCAATGATGACGTCACACTGATCCAGAACTATCAGCCCTGTATTTGCATAGAAATAGTCTCCCACATGTATATTTGTTCCATAGTCGCAGTAAAATGGCGGCTCTATGTAACACTCCTTTCCCATGTGTGCGAATAATTTTCCAAGATACTCGCCGGTTCTTGTCATTGTCTCAGACCTCGGAGCACCATTGAACTTATCAACCAGATCCTTCGCCTTCCCCTCCGGATCCCAGTCCACACATTTATATAACTTGCCAGCTTTCATTCTGCCAAACATTTTCTCTACTCTATCCATAGAATTTTCTCCTCGTATTATAATATTTACTCATCATGTTTATATCTGACTAAAAGATACCATTCTTTATGGCTGCAATCAACCGCAAATATAATTACTCGTAAATCGAATCCAATATAAGCAATAAACTGCTATCGTTAACAGAAAAACTGCTCTCCAGATATTATAATAAGCCGCGTGCCTGTATTCTGAATCGATAGCGTAATCGACTGAACTTCAGCGCTTATTGCCGGAGCGGCGCGCACAAACGCCCTTATCGTGCGCAGAGCGCAGTGCAAATATAAGCAAGCTGAAGTGACGGAAGATTAGTGTGATTCAGAATACAGGCACACGGCTTATTATGTCTGGAGAGCATTTTTTCGTCCGTCCTCAATACACATAAAGGTACATCCCAAACCAATGCAGCGCAGCCCCCAGCATCACAAAGATATGCCAGATAAAGTGCGCCCCCTTGGTGTCCTTCACAAACGGAATCATGCCAAGCGTATAGACAATGCCACCACCCACGATCCATCCCAAAAGCGGCTTGTCATTTCTGAACCAGCCCGGAATGAACATGATGGCGCTCCATCCGATGACGAAGTACAACGTATAGTGTATCGGTCTGAACCTGCCCGGTCCGAACACACATATGATGGTGATCCCCGCTATTATGAGCGCCCACTGCACACAGAACAACACTATTCCAAGCACATTTCCCCAGTACACAAGGTACAGCGGAGCAAATGTTCCGCCTATCAGCAGATATATCGAGGAATAGTCAAATCTTCTCCAGAGCCGCTTGACTGCCAGCCCGGATTTGTATGAGTGATACAGACAGCTCATGAGAAACATCAATATCAGTGATATTCCATAAAAACACGATGCCATCACTTTGAGTCCTGTGTCTGACTTCAGGAGAAGAAGGACAAAGCCGGCTATGGCAAGCCCTGCTCCTATTCCATGGGTAACAGCATTTCCCACCTCCTCAAGCACGGTGAGCTTTGGCGGCTCATTTAATTCCTTGTAGTGCTGCCTTTTTGCTCTTTTTGCCTCTTTCTTCTCTTCTTTTCTTTTCTCTTTGTCCAGTTCAGCTTTCTGCTGACTGCTCATGTCTGAATTCTTGATTTGTGCCATATTTTAATTTTGAACTTCTTTCTATCTATAATTTATACTGCTATCTATAATCTACACTGTCTTACAACCGCAGTCTCCAGCTCCCGTGCAGAGTACAGCCCTGGGATCATCATCGCAGACCGCTAAAGTGCCTCAAACACCTGCACCCCGCGTCTCTTCAGCCATATCCTAAACAAAACTGCAGCGGCTGCCGTCAATGCAGTGCTTATTGCTAGATACATTGTCGCTCCGGTAAAACCTCCGAATAACAAATATCCCACCACAAGTACAATAATATACACAAAATTAGATAAAAGAGCAACAAGTACACCCATGCTCTGCTTCACGACTGATGCTTCCGACGTCCAGTCAAGCTTTGGCATCTTGAGATTGACTGCAAGCCCTATGTATGCAGTCAAGCACACATAAAGACATGGTATCAGTAACATCATCACGCCATCTACAAGTGATGGTGTCACAAAAACAAGCATCACTATATCAAGGATCAGCGCCGGAATCAGGGTAAGTATCACATGCATCCTCAGTTTTGCCCTAAGTATCTGCCACGATGTGACTGGAAGCGAACGCACGATCCAAAGATTCTTTCCCTCCAGAGATATCGATGGTGCAGTCAGATCATTCATCGACGCGGCGGCACATACGGCTATACACGCCCCAATTATAAGTACACCATCCGGTAGTCCGGGAGTTTTCGTAATCATATCTACTACATACTGTCCTTTAACAAGACAAACCACTGCCATAGCGATCATTATCAATGTCCCCAGGGAACAGTTGAGCATATATACGGCAGATGCTGCCAGTCTTTTGAACTCTTTCTGAAGAAGTGCTGCATCCTGGCTCTGCGCCTTTGCAGCTTTTATTATATTCTTCCTTTTTGTATGTCCGGCTTTTGTCGTCACGATTCCGATGAATGTTCTCTCAAGTACCAGCCACACTGCAAGAGAGATGATCAATGTGCCTGCTGCCACAAACGCCAGCTGCAGTCCATCTCCTGTAGCCGCACGACCAATTGAATAGAGCGGATATGCAGCACCTTTTATCTTTGCACTGTATTCTCCGCTGTTTGCCAGGATCTTTGAGAGCAGCTTATTTGCATTCATGTATACAGCATAATATGCGGCTATAAATGCCAGTGACAATACAACTGTCACAAAGCTCTTATTTCTGGTCTTATTGCCTATCTTCCCCACTACCCAGCCAAGTATACATGAGAGCACCAGTATGACAAATGTCAGAAGAACCAGTACTATAATAGATGACACGACCGGCCACACACCGGGATGGGCTACTATTCCATATACTATGATACCGGGAACCATGGCGGTCACGGCGAACATCGCACCCATGATGTACACTCCTGACAGTCTTGCAAATAATATAGCCCTGACCGGGATGGGCAGTGACAGCATCAGGTCATTGTCTTTTGCCTGATACAAGCTCGCATATGTATTGAACACACTTCCTAATATACCGATGGTCAACGCCATCATAGACATCATCGCCATGTACATCCAATCAAGCCCCGCAGAACAAAGCGGCTCACACACCGAATATGCCTCCATTCCGAACATGGCTCCCATACAGCCCTGCAGCACTGCCACATAACTGATGATACCCAGAACTAAAGCACCTTTGGATCTGGACTTTCCAGTCTTCCGGTCAACGAAAAATCCACTGAACAGCATCTTAAGCTGTTTCTTCATCAATATCCTTATCATGACTCACCCTCCAGATCAAGGAACACGGATTCAAGTGACTCGTCTCCCTTCACCTGCTCCATTATGCCCGCCTTCACCAGTCGTCCGCCTTTTATGATCGCCACTTTATCGCACAGCTTTTCTGCGACTTCCAATACATGTGTGGAGAAGAATATCGCCCCTCCGTCATCGCACATTTTTCTCATCATCTGCTTGAGTATATGGGAAGCCTTTGGATCGAGTCCGACAAACGGTTCATCCATGATGACAAGTTTCGGCTCATGTATCCATGCTGATATGATTGCCAGTTTCTGCTTCATACCATGGGAATACTCGGATATCAGCTGTCCTAGGTTGTCTTTTATCTCAAATGCGTCAGCATATTTGTCTATGAGCTCGTCCCTGACTTCCTCCGGCACGTCAAATATATCTGCTATAAAATTCAAATATCCGATTCCGGTCATAAAATCATACATATCTGGATTGTCAGGAATATATGCCATCTGTTTCTTGCATTCCAGCGGTTTTTCCTTTATGGACACACCATCTATAAGGATATCTCCCTCCTCAAAATTCAGGATCCCTGTACACGCTTTTATAGTGGTTGTCTTACCTGCCCCGTTGTGTCCGATGAAACCATATATCTCCCCCGGCATTATATGTAGGCTTAGATTGTCCACCGCCAACTTATCTCCATATCTCTTTGTGAGATTTTTTATTTGCAGCATATTATTTTCTCCTTTTTCAAAACAGGGGACGGAGGTACCTGACCTCTCCGTCCCCATAGATTATCGCGCTCTATGCTTATTTCGCTTCATCCTGCCCCTGAACTCATCAAGTGCCGCGCGACCAGGTCCCGTCATAGGTTTGATCCACCTTCCTTTTAACAAGTACGGTGTCAGTATGACAAATCTCAGAAGTTCATCCGTGTAAACAAATGAGAACACTGCGAGGAATGGCAGCTTGAGCACCATTCCTGCTACCCATGTAGCCGGGACCGAAAACAACATCAGTCCACTGATCTCCATAACTGTTCCAACGATGGCCTCACCGCCTGCACGGAAGCACTCGTTCTGTATATAGCAGCATGTTCTGACTGCTCCGAAGAACAGATATATTATAAGCATATACTTTGTGTACATCATCGCCTCAGCCCCGAGTCCAAACAATCCAAACAGCGGATTGTGCAGCAGCATCGTGATGAGCACAATTGTGAATGTGATGGCAGGACATACCAGTGCAGCTCTCTTGGCATAGGAAAGTCCCCTGTCCAGATTACCCGCGCCAACTTCATTTCCCACGGCAACGCTGGACGCATTTGCCAGACCACCAAAGAATGCATATACAAACCCTTCACATACACGGAATGCAGCCATGGCGGCTATGGCGGAATCACTCTGATGTCCCATGACAACGTTGATTATCATCTGGCCCACGCCATAGAGGATCTCGTTGCATACGATCGGGAATGCCTTGGACGCATAGGACTTCACAAATCCCATATCAATATCAAATGCCTTTCGCGCACTGAACTTTATCTCATGCCTGCTCTTTGCAAGATACAGAATGAGCAGCGCTATGTTCACGATACCAGACACCAGTGTACCTATAGCCGCACCAGCAACTCCCATCTTGGGAGCACCAAATTTACCATAGATCAACACAAAATTTATACAAAAGTTGAGTAAAAGTGAGATGACCGAGCATACCAGTGGCACCTTCACCCTCTCCGTTGACTTAAGGAGTGCTGTAATTATTGCGGCAAATACCTGAAGCGGATAAGACCATCCAACTATTCTCATATATGGCTTCGCAAGTGCTATGATCTCTACTTTATCTGTATATATTCCAAGTATCCACCCCGGTGCAACCACAGTCACCACCGCAAATGCTATTCCAAATATTCCCGCACATATGATCGCCAGACCAAATGCCTTGTTCATTCCCTCTGGATCCTTGGCACCCCAGTATTGAGACATGAACAGAAGGGAGCAGCTGACAAATCCCCAATATGTTGAAAACAAAAGTGATCCTATCTGTGCACACACGCCAACCGCCGCAACGGCGATCTCGCCCTCACTTCCTATCATGATGGTATCAACCATACTAGCGGTGGTCGCCAGCAGATTCTGCATCGCAATAGGCACAGCAAGCACAGCCAGCATTCTGGCAAATTCTTTCCATGTCACCTTTTTATTATTTTTTACAAAGCCCGTAGCAGCACTTCCCATTTTTGTTACCTTTTCCTGTTATTATCTCTTTCATCATTTAATTTGATGCGTCCGATTATTGTACTCCCGAATAATTGTATTTGCAATGGCTTTATACCTGTAGTATGAAGTATTTTCTTATTAATTTTAACAGGCGCACCACTTTTATTCCATCTGTGATGCGCCAAGCCTTGTTATTTTCAAGTATTATATTTTTGTGTGCCATTGTTACATACTGTTGTTGGTTGACAAATCTTCAAGCTCACGCTCTACTCTCTCAAGCTCGCCGTCACTCCAGTTCTCCCCCAGTGCAAATACTGCCCTGCACACACTGAAGTTCACCTCGCCATCTGCGTTGATCTCCCCGGAGATCACTCTGTGGGATATCTTCTGAAGTGTGGAAAGTATGTCTATCCGCACGTCCGATATGACAGAAGGCTCTGCCACATTGCCATCTCTATTGCCTTCCTCGTGCTCTGTCCGTTCTTCTCTGTACACGCTCTCCCAGTCATAATCTGCAGTCCTGCCACATGGTGCACCGCATACACTGCAGTCAGGGACAATTGTATGCTTATCAGCATGCACCCTTGCGATCATCGCCTTCATGTCTGCATCAGAGATGCCAAGAGCAATATCAGACATGTGCAAACCTTCTATTATTATGTTATTTGTATCATCAGTCACATGCATCATCCCATCAGTGGCTCTCACCAGCCCTATCAGAGCACCGACCAGACGACTGCCTGTCTCAGTTGTAATTCTTATTTTATCTTCCATTGTCTTTACCTTTCATGGTGCTGTGAAGAGAATGTCAGTCAAGAATTCTTCCATCTATTGATATTGTTGCAACCTGCCATGGGATAAACTTGCCGCTGTCCTGAAGTGCCTTCTTCGCAACCATCTCCAGTCCTCCACAACAAGGAACCTCCATACGGACTATTGTAACACTTTGTATGTCATTTCGCCTGATAATCTCTGTAAGTTTCTCTGAATAATCGACACTGTCAAGTTTCGGACAGCCGATCAGCGTCACATGTCCCTTTATGAATTTCTCGTGGAACGATGCATAGGCATAGGCTGTACAGTCCGCCGCTATAAGCAACTTTGCACCATCAAAGTATGGCGCATTTACCGGGGCAAGTTTGATCTGCACCGGCCACTGTGTGAGCTGGCTCGGGCGCTCATAATTATATATGTCACCCGCCTGCTGATTGACTGTTTTATCAGTTGTATTCTGTACGCATTCTACTGCTGCCTGTTCATATGAGCTTGCCTGTACCGCTTCACCTGAAGCTGCTGCCGGTCTCCTGAATATGCTTCTCGCCATGGAACCAGGGCAACCGGAGTGTGCCGGACTTTTTTCATGCATCACTCCTGAGCCAACCATATTTCTGGATTTTTCTGCATCGAGTCTTGCCTGTTTGTTTGCCACGACTGCCGCCTCATCATACGCAGCCGCCTCTCTCTCCACAAATGTTATGGCTCCTGTAGGACACGACGGCAGGCAGTCGCCAAGTCCATCACAATAATCGTCTCTGAGCAGCTTTGCTTTGCCGTTTACCATGCCTATAGCACCCTCATGGCACGCATTTGCACAGGCTCCACATCCATTACACTTGTCCTCGTCTATCTGTATAACTCTTCTTATCATATATATTTCCTCCAATCTTTTTCCTGCTTTTAACGTCATTATATTCAGTCAGAGCATTTGTGTATGTTGAATTTTCAACATAAAAATGTTATACTTTTCAGGGACATTCCTTGTGACAAATGTAGCGTCCCCACTAAGAGGTAATATGAACAAATACATGGACACATTATTGAAATCCAGTCTTTTTTCTGGTATTATCGCCGACGACGTTGACTCCATACTGGACTGTCTGGGTGCAATCATCAAAAAATACCAAAAAAATGAGTGTATTCTCATGGCTGGCAACACAACAGAATATATAGGATTGCTGCTTACAGGCAAAGCGATAGTCATCCAGGAGGATTACTGGGGTGGTCAAAGCGTCATGTCTGCCATCCTGCCCGGACACACGTTTGCGGAATCATATGCCTGTACCCCTGGCTCCGTACTCGACGTCAGCGTATATGCTGAAGCTGCAAGTTCTGTATTGTTTCTGAATGTTCAAAAAATGCTCACCACCTGCCCGGTAACATGTGGCAGACATAATCAGATGATAAGAAATCTCCTGTGCGATCTCGCCGGCAAGAACCTGAGGCTCGGCGAAAAATCAAAGCACATGAGCCAGAAAACAACCAGGGATAAGTTGCTCTCCTACCTGTCATCGGAGATGCACAGACATGGCAGCAACGAATTTGACATACCATTTTCCAGACAGCAGCTCGCTGACTTTCTGTCCGTGGATCGCAGTGGACTGTCTACTGAACTTGGCAGGATGAAGACTGATGGGCTGATCGACTTCCACAAATCTCATTTTGTTCTTAAGTCTCCTGCCCAGGGGTGGACTGATGTGTGATGTTGATGTATCATGTAATTAACTGTTCAGGGAAATTCATTACAGATGGGGGATTTTCCCTGATTCAGGATTTATCAATATAATATGATCAGGAGGGATTTCAATGAAACCAATGAAAACTATCAAAGACGGATGGAACAAATTCACTGTTGTCGTAAAGGATAAAGACTACTCAACAAGAGAGGCCGTGCTTTTCGCTATCTGCACATTCCTCACAGGGCTTGTGCTCGGAATGCTCTGCTCTCCTAGAAAGAGCCAGACATTTGGCTCATACAACGGCAACTGCAGCGATGGCGGCTGTAACTGCGACTGCGATTATGATGAGAACGATTTTGAGTAGGCTGCGAACTGATAACTAATATCCCAAAGCAAAAGACAGGTGTCGATTATCTGACACCTGTCTTCTGTGTTTCACAGGATACATTTCACTTATATCTTCCAGCTAACTGCCAGTTCTCTCGAATCCACAAATCTTCTGTAGATTCCGTCCTGCTTCATGAGTTCTTCGTGGGTTCCCTTCTGGGCTATTCTTCCCTGATCCACCACTACTATCTGATCCGCATGTCTTACGGTCTTGAGTCTGTGGGCGATCATGATGATCGTCTTCTCCTTTGTCAAAGCGTCCACTGCAAGAGTAAGCTCCTTCTCGTTCTCAGGATCGACATTTGCAGTCGCCTCGTCAAGGATGATGATAGGTGAATCCTTCATGATGGCGCGGGCTATGGATATTCTCTGTTTCTCACCGCCTGAGAGGGTTGCACCGCCCTCACCGATCACAGTGTTGTAACCGTCAGGAAGCTTGCTGATGAAGTCATGGCAGCACGCCTTCTTTGCAGCCTCCACAACCTCTTCATGGGTTGCCTCCGGCCTTCCGAACTTGATGTTGTTCTCTATGGTATCAGCAAAGAGATATACATTCTGGAATACAAATGAGAAGTTGTTCATGAGACTGTTCATGCTGTAATCCTTAACATTTGTTCCGCCCAGGGTTATCTCACCCGAATCCACATCCCAGAATCTGGCGATCAGATTGCACAGGGTTGTCTTTCCACCGCCAGATGGTCCGACGATCGCCGTCGTTGTCTTCTCCGGTATGGTGAGTGAGATTCCGTCTATTATCTTTCTCTTGTCGTAAGAGAACTCTATATTCTTAACCTCTATATCGTGATTTTCTGGATTGAGTTCCTTTCCATCTATATCCATTGTGTCAAGTCCGAGCACTACATTTGCCTTGTCTACGCACACACTGACCACATGTATCAGTGATGAAAATGTTCCCATGGTCTCAAGGCCCCCGTAGAGCATGAATGCCGCGATCGACATACCCACAGCATACAGAACGCTCATGCTGCCATTTATATAGAAATAAGCCGAAAGACCTATTATTGCAGCTCCGGTGAGTTTTGTCACAACGCTCTGAAGGAAATGATATGGAACATAGGCAAGCTCCATTTTTACATTTGCCCTGACGCAGGCTTCATTTGCCGCATTGAGTCTCTTCGTCTGCTTGCCGATGAGGTTGTAGGACTTGACCTCCGATATGCCCTGTATGTACTCCATGATCTGGTTTATGAGCTCAGTGTCACAGTCAATCTTCGCCGAAGATGCCTGCTTGCCGGCATTCTGCATCACCGTGTTTATCACAAGGAATATGGCAACTCCTGCAAATGATACCAGCGCGATCCTCCAGTCGCAGAGCAGGATCATGAGTATGATCATGGATGTCTCGAGAAGTCCCTGGGTCGTGAGCATGACTACTCTCGTAGCCACATCTCCCAGATTCTCCATGGTATTTGTCGTTACTGATGCGATCTCACCTATGCTGTTGGAATTGAAATATCCCATAGGCACATATCTGAGGTGCTCCGCCATCTCTATACGCTTGAATGCCGCTGTGGTGTAGCCGCCCTCTGTCTGCAGCACGGTCGACGACATCTTGCACAGTATTCCAACTACGATCGATACCGCCATGATGGCTATTGAACCAAGTATATATTTTCCAAGGTCTTTTCCTTCTATAACGCCCATGAGGACACACATTATAGCCGGGATCTTCAGCGCCGATGCCAGTGCATCTATCAGGCTTATCACTATTGAACGCTTGAACTTGCGGCCATTTTCCTTACCTGAGAACAGGAAGAACTTTTTTAATACTCCAAACATATTACTCGCCCTCCTTTTCATCGCCTGCCGTATCCTTGACTGAGATGTGCGCCTGCCACATATCCCTGTAAAGTGTGCATTTGCTAAGAAGCTCCTCATGTGTTCCGTGAGCCTCCACATTTCCTGCATTTACCACAAATATCTGATCCGCATCCTTGATGGTGGAAAGTCTGTGGGCTATGACTATCAGCGTCTTACCCGCCACAAGCTTGGCGATAGAGCTCTGAAGTATGGCCTCATTCTCCGGATCGGTGTAGGCTGTTGCCTCATCCAGTATAACTATCGGCGCGTCCTTCAGCATCGCCCTGGCGATGGATATCCTCTGTCTCTCACCGCCCGACAAATGTCCACCTGCACCGCCGACCACGGTGTCAAATCCGTTCTCAAGGTTCATGATGAAGTCGTAGCAACCACTCTTTCTGGCTACCTCCTCGACCTCGGCGTCCGTGGCATCCGGTCTTCCCTGTCTTATGTTGTCCCTGACTGTCTCGTTGAACAGGTAATTATCCTGTGACACATACGCAAGCCTGTCGTTGAAATCCGCCAGCGCGATATCCTTTATGTCCACGCCTCCGATCTCTATGCTTCCGCTGTTCACATCCCACAGTGAAGCTATCAGATTGGCTATTGTAGACTTTCCGCTTCCCGACGGACCGACTATCGCATTTACCGTTCCCGCCTTTATATCCATGCTCACGCCGTGGAGTATCTCCTTGTCGTGATAGCCAAATGTAATATCTGTAACCTTTATTCCATTGTCCTTCGGCTGTGCCTTTGTTCGCTCAGGTCTCACAAGCTCCGGCTGCTCCAGGATTCCTGTCACCTCTCCGATGACTGTCGACAGCTTGCCTAAGTCATCGGTGTATGAACCGATGGTGAGCAGCGGGCCGACTATTCCAAGTGAGAGGATGATACACACAACGAAATCCGCTGTGGTGAGCGAACCATTTGACACATAGCGCGCACCTATCGGAAGGACCGTTGCAAGTGTGTACGGTGTGATGACGAACATGGCTGCTTGGAAGAATGAGCACTTCTTCATCCAGTTGATATACGAGTCTGCGTTCTCCTTTGCCGCCTTTGTGAACTTGGCATATGAGCTCTCTGTCTTGCCAAATGCCTTGATGACCTCAATTCCATCTATGTACTCCACTGCTGCGTCGTTCAGCGCCTTGGTCTTCTCAACTGTCCTGTTGTAGTTCTCCTGGAAATCGATCATCATGCCCATGTACGTTGCAAATCCAACGACTATCGGGATAAATGAGAACAACGCCAGTCTCCAGTCAACCATGAAAAAATACACGATGACAATGATAGGCGCCAGCAGGTTGGATGTAAACTCAGGCACAACATGTGCCAGAGTCGTCTCTATGCTGTCTATTCTCTCCACCATGATGTTCTTGAATGATCCCGATGGAGTGTCCTTCACATATCCAAGCGGCACCCTTGCAAGCTTGTCACAGCATGACTTTCTGATATTTGCAAGCACGGTAAATGTCGCCTTGTGGGAACATGCCGTTGATACGCTGTGGCAAAGCTCTGCAAGTATAAATGATCCCGCTATGATAAGAGCCTTCACCATATATTCCCTGAGATCCTTATCCCCGTCAAGGAACATCCTGACCACGTCCGCAATGATGAAATACGGAACTATCTTGAATACTACATTGATAACCGCCAAAATGACGCTCCACACATAGGATGATTTCTTCTGCCCCGCCCATGTGAGGACCCAGCTCACCGCTGATTTCTTTTTTTCTTCCACTTTTTCTCCTCCTTATATCTTGAGCAAAAACTTGTTCGTTTTCACTTATTTGCATTAGTTTCGCCTAACCTCATAGTTTAAAATTATGCGGTTCGGTATTTTACCTTGCCGCATACCTACTGACTACTCCGGAAACTGCACCTTCCATAGTCTCTCCCAGCCTCCGGTGTAGAACTTCTTGAGCTTGCCGACATTCTCTATCGCAGTCTCACGATCCATGTCGTGTTCTATGATCTGGAATATCGCCGAAAAAAAGCCACTATATATCATATGACAAAGGCTGTCGCTTATGTCCGGCACATTTATACCGGCTCTGTGCATCTCATCCACATACTGCTTTGAAGATCTCATCTCACGGCCTACCAGATTATGTATCATATCTCCGTATTTCTCATTGTCGCTGCACCGCAGCAGAAGTTTAAAATTATCATAATGATCATACACATAATTAACCATCTGATCCATTCCGTTTCCGGATGCGCTTGCCATATTCTCTGTCTGCTTCTCCGGAGGCAGACTTTGGAACTCCTCAAGCACGCTGTCATATATCCCATACAGCTCATCCACATACGGATCTATCAGTGCATCAAAAAGTGCCTCCTTTGTAGGATAATATTTATAGAATGCACCTGTTGTAAGTCCGGCATCTTTCACAATGCTTCTGAGCGATGCCCCTGCAAATCCATACTCAAGGAAATGATTCAGTGCTGTTTTCAAAATATTTTGTCTTGTGTTCTCTGCTTTTTCTGTCATAAAGACTCCTCTCCCGTTTAATGTGCCTCGCTTCTGACCGAAACAGATTCCAAATGCAAGTGCCATACCAACCATCAGACACGCGCAAATATAGCAGTGTTATATTACACTGTTATATTTTATATATAATCTCCCTGTTGTCAAGTGCTGTTTTGATAATTTTTCAGCCATATCAAATTTTTGATAAAATATGCGCTTTACCCTTATAAAAAACAACCACCTGATATACAATACGATATCAAGTGATTGTCTAATTAGTTTTTCTCTCTTCTTCTCTGCTCTCTTGTCTTATTCTTTTCTCTATCTCCACACTCTTCATATACTCAAGACCTACCTCTCCATCTTTCTTAACTGCGGTCACTATCCGATGAAGCTCTCTCGTAATTTGTTCTGAGTGTATCAGAATCCCAAGCAAAGTCCAACTACGGATTGCAGTTCTTACAAGGTGCATATCCCTCAGATATAAGCTCGTCCCTTGTGGTCGTTCTCTCAGATTTATTCGCTTCCTTCATCTGTTTCACACTCCTGCATGATGGCTTATGAAACTTACCGGTGTTGGTGTTGACTATGTATGTATCCTCATCCGCAGACTCCTTCTGGATCTCCGATGTATCACTGCCAATATCTGACTCCGTATCCTGAGTTTCTCCGATCATTCCAGCTTCTGCTGTCTGGTCATCATCTCCTTTTTCCTCTGATACTTTAGTGCTGGCATTCTCTCCCGGCACCACATAATCCGGATCCGCTTCGCTGTCCCCTGTAGCATAGTCGATTATCACGCCTGGCTGTACATTGTACACATACACATTGAAACTTACTCCTGCGCCTTTATCCTCCACGGACTCCGCCTCCATCTGCACTCCGGACGCAACCAGATTGTCTCCATCGTATACAGGTGTAACCCTGTAAAGCACATGATTTCCAGTACTTTCCACATAATCAGCTACCTCATTTTCAAATGGCAGCATGCCAGTGACATTCAGATATCTGGTTCCAGTTATCAGATTCTTTTCATTTGCATTCTCCCCGGCAAGCTGATATCCGATCAGATGGCAGCGATTATACAGATAATTGCCGTCTATACGATCATTGTATTTAACTGTATGCCACCCTGAAGGCTTTATCATACCTATCTCGCCGCGCTCCTCCGTTGGCATAATCTCCTTACAGATATTGGCATAGGCAACTCCACATCTTCCAAGAAAGTCCAGATCGCTGTAATTCTCAAATGCCTCCGTCACCATCTCATCCTCACTGAAATAAGGCACATTGCCATTTATCTCACAATATGCCTCTCCCGAATATATGGGAATATCAGCAATCTCCATGCTCGAAGCCTGCTGATCTGCAATATTCTCAGATGATGCCGCACTGCTTTCAGGTGACGTGTTGCCGGTGTTATCTTTTTTCTCCGCAGCTGTGGTATTCTCTGATTCTGAGGTATCTTCTACAGTCTCCTTCTCATATCCCTTTACCGCGGACCTGCTGCCATCCGCAATTCCTGACATACTGCACCCGGACATCAGCAATGCAAATATTGCTACATACAGTACACTGTAAAATTTTCTTTTCACGTCACATTCTCCTCTCTGAAAATGTTATCCCTGCCTATATACATCCTATTAAAATTTAGCTATCTTTTTCCAAAATGTATAATAACATTCTACATTTTGTCATCCGTTTTGTGAATACATCCCCGCATAAAACCTCAATTCAAAACAAAGAGTTTTCACTAGCTGCTTTAACGAATCATTGCAACAAAAAAGAGGATATATACCACATGTGATACATATCCTCCTTACAATTTATGCTCCCTTGTGTAAGCTTTTCCCTACACCATTCCATTTGCGACCTTATACTTGTAGAGCATCTCCGCATGATTCTGCTCCTCGATCTGTATATCCGCCAGAAGCTTTCTCACCGCGCTCTCGCCAAATGCAAATATCTCTCCATTGTACTCGCCTGACACAAGCTTCTCTGTTCCAATACAGTCTGTTGCAAGGAACTCATCATTCTTCTTATCCTCGGAATCGTCCATCATCTTGTATGTCTGCTTTGGCTCATAATCTTTTCCATCGCTGTCATTGCAGTCACACTGTGGAACCTGTCCGTCAAGCACCTGGGTAAGTGAATCATAGTGCTTCTGCTCTTCCTTCTGTATAGTCTGGAACAGATTCTTAAGCTCAGGATCCTTCGCCTGCTCCGCATATCTTCCATATTTCTCCACACAGGACTTCTCCTGTGTCTGAAGATCCTGGATAACTGTTTTCTCTTTTTCCTTTAATATCATAGCAATACTCCTTTCGATTAAAATTCATCCCATCGCATAGATATTATTGTCCAAAATAGTACAGCTCTATTCCTACATCTCTATTTTTTTATATTTTTCTGCCTTCTGGTCATTTATATATATGTATGACAATGAAAAATCTCAGGACCGTGTCATACAATAAAAGGCGAATGCCCTGCAATTGTCATACAGCCATCCGCCATTATATCACATATATTTATTTTATTTCTGTAGTCTCACAAACTCTCTGCAATAAGCCACATACATTACAATCAACACAAGTCCAACAGCCACTATTGGCATCACGCCTGTGTCAAATGCAAACATACTCACAAACATCAACATCCACATGACAAATCCCACCTTGATTCCTGCCATAAATCCCTTCTTTGAGGATTTTGCGATTGCTATAAGCTCGGCCTCATCTGATGACTTCTCCCAGTCGCGCCTGAAATTAATGTCAAATATATTTCCCTTTTTCTCCGGATTCAGTTTCTTCTCCTCATCAATAACCAGCTTTTCAATGACACAATACAATATCATCGATACGACAAATACCACCTCCGAAACTATCGTCATAGGCATACCCTTACTATTGCTATACGACCTGTCTACGGCATATATACAAACCGGAAACAACACTAATCCCACCAATACAACAACACATGGAAGTGCAGATACATTTGTTATTCTTCGTTCTATGTCAGCTATCTCATCCTCGTTCTCTCCATCCCAGCTGACAATTGCATGCCTTAGCCTTCCATACATGACAAATATCACCACAAAAGCTGCAAGTGTAAGCAAGCCATACACTATAGGGAGCGTATCAGCTACAAGTCTCCGGATTCTGTCCCAGTCAATCTCATTCAAAGTTCCCTTATTTGCCCCTACCAGCTTTCCCATGAAAAAGCCTCCTAACAGACTGGCCAGGATAATAACTGCAAATATTATATATATCCTGATATTACTCTGTTGTCTTAAATTCTTCTCATTATCTTTCATTTCATATCCTCTCTTCACTCTATGAATTATCGTCCTCGTACTGGAAGATGTCCTCCACACTGGCACCACACACCTTTGCGATCTTGAGTGCCAGAGTCACCGATGGACTGTAATCTCCCCTCTCTATCTGACTTATCGTCTGCCTCGAGGTCTGCACCAACGCTCCCATCTCCTGCTGGTTTACTCCCAGCTTCGCCCGATATTCCTTCAGCCTGTTGTACAGCGGCATCTATATCACCTCCAGCTTGTTAATCTGTATTGTCATCATAATCAGGTCCATTATCTGTTTATGCCGTTCTCTCCATCAGAGCCCAATCCTTTTATTACATTGTCCGCATCTTCAGCTTCTGCTCTGTCTGCCAGCCCATGCTCTGCATACTTATGTGTGGATGTTCCCCATATCATAGAAAAGCTTATTCCAAAGCAGAATCCAATTGATATGCCAAGGGCAAGATTGTCAAACAGCATTCCGTACACTATACCAAGTGCAACACCAATTAGAATTCCAAACGGTGCGCCAGTGGATTTATCACGCTTACACACATATATTTTATCCTTCAATAAAAATCCATCACTCTTATCATCGCCAAATACATCTATCACATTCTGATACACATTGCTGTGGGCAACCTCCATCATGTCATCTGCCAGATCCTCCACCTCAGGATGAATATAATACTTTCTAAGCTTATATATACTGAGTACATCCTTGCCACTTTCAGGTTCAGGCGTCAACTCACTCCTGGCAATATCTTCTTTATCAAAGATAAAGCAGCTCCACATCTGCTTGTTTCTGAAGAAACCATACACAGGGAGTCCATTTTCCAGACCTTGGCGGATTTCGCGCTCAAGCTCAGTCATATCACAGATCTCAGCAATAACATCCCCTAGCTTGTGCTTCTTTAACATTCTTTCTGTGATCGGTGTCACGGAATATCCCTTGACCTGTGTCTTCAATTTGTCCACTGGTTGGGAGACGATCATGCCCTCAAACATAGCTTGTAGTGTTTCACAGGTAGATTTCTTATTACCTTTATCCATGCCATTTTCACTTAGATTGTCCTTTTTATTTACACCTTGCTTTTCCCTCATATCCTCACAACTCCATTTAATTTTCACCAACTGAAATCCCAGTTCCAATTCAGACCATATATAAATTATATATGCAAAATGACAACTATAGTTGTCATTTCTTTTACAATGGAGTATAACAAATGACAAGGAAAGTTGTCAATAACTTTTGACAACTTTCCTTGTCATCTCAATGTTGGAACGGAGGCACCTGAAACCTGGAGAACCGCCAGACTGATGCCTGGCAGTGCAACAACTAAACAATTGAGCAAGATCATCTTTTGTTAAATGATATCATACTTCTCCACATCCACGACTGCCTGTCCCTCACATAACAGTTCTATTCCATCCGCTTCAATAGGTGTATATATCGCCGTGCTCATTGTCATAGCTCCATCATTTACAAACAGCTCTATCGAATTCCTGTCCAGTATAAATCTGAGCTTTATACTATCTTGAGCCTCCTGCTGTTCATCAACCTTTCCCTTGACATCCCCGTAACATTCTGCTGATTTCACGCAGGCTCTTCTGATACACACCACATCTTTCTCAAATCCGGCAAATGTCCTGTCCATCTCTATTATATTATTTTCTCTGTCATATATAAATCGAGTATAATATCCGCTTCCCTTTGCCAGATTCACGGTAAATCTGCTGTATTTGTTTCCAGTGATTACAAATGTCACATCCAGACTTCTTCCACTTATACCTTCCAGACTACGCCGTCCACTCACTACTTCATCTGAGTACCTGACCATATTAGCATGATACTTCTCTATCTCTCTCACTGGCTTCTGTATCAAGCGTCCATTTTTCAGAGATATCTCCCTCGGAATCGTCATCATTCCCTGCCACTTCTGTCCACCGGGTATCCACAGATTATGCCACGACTGCATCCACGCTATCATTATCCTTCTGCCATCCGGCAAAAGTGTAGTCTGAGGCGCGTAGAAATCTGTTCCATAATCAAGTGATAATGGCTCTCCACCGTCAAATTTCTTCTCACCTTTATCAAATTCTCCAACAAAATAGATAGAATTATTTCCATTGTGGAATTCATATCCCTCTGCTTTCATTCCCGTAGGCGATACGAGAAGTACATGATGATCGTCTAATTTGAAGAAATCAGGGCATTCCCATACGCCGCCCAGATCACCTTCATTCCGTGCAAGGATACTCTCAAATGTCCAGCTTTCCATATCAGCGCTCGAAAGTAATACCACAAGCCCCTTATTATCCTGATCCACACAGCCTGCAGCCATATAGTATCTGCCATCCTCAAGCCATGCCTTCGGATCTCTGAAATCCGCTCTGCTCAATCCCTCCGGCAGCATATCTCCAGTCACCACCGGGTTATTCTGTATTTTTTTATATGTAACGCCATCACCAACCGCTATGCTCTGGTTCTGCAATACCCCATCACCGTTGGGATTTTTCATAACACTGGTATATATCAGGACATGCTCTCCATCTTTTTCAATGGACGTACCTGAGAAACAGCCCTCGGCATCATATATCATATCAGGTGCAATCGCCACAGGAAGCTGCTCCCATCTTATCAAATCGTCACTGACCTGATGCCCCCAATGCATAGGTCCCCATTCCGTACTGTACGGATGATACTGGTAAAACAAATGCACCTTACCATTATACACAGAAAATCCATTCGGATCATTCATCCAACCGACAGGCGGAGTCACATGAAACAACGGTCGCTCATTCTTATCTATTTCATTCTGAGTTTCGTATTTCCTCGATGCAGCAAGTGCCTCGCTAACCACATTTTTTCCCGCCATCTTCCCATTTATATCCATCTCTTTTTCTCCTTTATACTTACATGGTTTATATTTTGCGTTCTTTCAAATAACACATTTAAATCAATAAAATAGAGACATTTCCACTGTACTACACATAGCATCTCTTGAAAATGTCCCTAAATAAATTTATTTCCTATTTTATAATAAACCTACACTGAAATATCTTTCAGCTCTGTCCGCCATCACAGTGGCTATAACTTTATCTTTCCCATATTTTTCTGCCATCTTCATAGCCGCCCATACATTTGCACCGGATGACGTACCTACAAGAAGTCCCTGTTCTTTGGCAAGTCGTCTCGCCATCTCAATGGCATCCTTATCCGCCACTTCCACCACATCTGTTACCAGTGATGTATCCAGGACATCCGGTATAAATCCATCTCCTATTCCCTGTATCTGATGGATTCCCGGGCCATCTCCATGTAGCGCTGACACTCCCTTAGGCTCAACGGCAACAATCTTCGTATCTGGATTTTTCTCCAACAGATATTTAGCTATACCTTGGAGAGTACCTCCACTTCCAACACCAGACACATATATGTCTATCTTCTGACCAAGCTGTTCACACATCTCAACTGCTGTTGTGCGATAATGCGCATCTGGATTTGCCTGATTGACAAACTGCTGCGGCATGAAATACTTCTCTGGATCAGATTCTGCTATCTCATTTGCCTTATCAACAGCACCACCGATGCTTAGAACCGGATCCGTAAGTACCAGCTCAGCACCAAATGCCCTGATAACCTTCTTTCGCTCCTCACTCATATTCTCTGGCATCACAATTATCACTTTATAACCTTTCTGAACACCACAGAGTGCAAGCCCTATTCCGGTATTACCGCTCGTAGGCTCTATAATAGTCATTCCCGGCTTGAGTTTTCCCTCACTCTCTGCAACCTCCAGCATGTTTTTTGCGATCCTGTCTTTAATACTTCCACCTGGATTAAGGAATTCCGCCTTGGCAAATATATTGTATCCTGTCGACTTTTTCAGACACATAAGCGGGGTATTCCCTATCAGATCAAGCACATCATTGTAATACATATTAATCCCTTCTTCTCTTTACTTTATATTATAATATTTTACATATTTTTCCACCAAAGTCACTATAAAATATATTGAACTGCCTTTATATTAATGTGGTTCATTCTCCTTTTTCATAGTTTGCCATTTTCCTTCCCACTAATATAAATAAAGCCTTGAAACACTGAGTTTTCAAGGCTTTTTAGCAGGGGATGAGAGAATCGAACTCCCACCAAAGGTTTTGGAGACCCCTATCATACC
>OFSD01001098.1_pt1 | contig 20099 bp, 15 predicted proteins | sample 1543191 | NCBI WGS metagenome assembly OFSD01 (sample SAMN04209221, study PRJEB22552) | human gut metagenome | biome: gut; material: feces | host: Homo sapiens | place: USA: Oklahoma
CCGAAGCCGGGGCAAATATAGCATCTCCGCCTGCCGGGGCGGTGCCGATGTCCGCTCCAGTCCGCTCCAGTCCGCACCGATAGGATTTTGACACGAGAATTTCAGGAGTTTGACGGGGTGCAGTACCGGCATTCGGCGTGTGAGGGGCAGCGTTATGCCCGGTGTGTTTTTTCTTCGGGCCTTTCAGATTGTCGACGACATATGACGCGAGCCGCCCCCGGAAAAACAACTGATCCAGACATACGGCGCAGGCGGCAATAAGAATTATGCTGTTCATGGCAGAAAGAATTTAGACGATGTTATGGTAATTCTGTTCTTGATGTATGCAGTTGATCTCGTCGCGGAACATTTCGAGATGGTGCCGTAGGATATTATCTACATAAGATGTTGCGGTCAGTCGCTCGCCGCCGATTTTTTTCAGGACTTCAAGGATTTTCCGTTTCGTAGGGGCACTGACATAAAGCGAGGCGCGGAGGTCGTAATCCACCCGGACAAGAAATGTTTTTTTGTAGTCGGGCAATGTCATCGAACGTCGCCATCGTATGTCCGGTACGGGAACACACTCCGGCTTCACATCCTGCTTTTCGGATACGACCGTTTCGGAAGGCGGAGAATCGAGATTTGAAGAATCTTCAGGTGCAGCGACAACGGATACAAGTTCAGTTGTCTGAGGTTGTTCCATCGAGGGCCATCCATCGCTATTTTCCGTTTGCACGGCAGGCATTGCACAATCGTCAGGTTGCTCCGAAAAGTGTCCGGCTTTATTATGACCTCGTCGCTTCCCGAGGTGCAGCAGCCCTAAGATTGACAAAACGATAATGCCTGTGCCAAGAGCGAGTAATGAAATGTCGAGGACACCGGACTCGGATAAAAAGCTGTAAAGCATAATTAGAAATTTTTAAGTCATTGTTAAACAAGTTTTTCAAAATTCCGCTTACGATCGAGCCGGTTTATATCGTCACGGAAAGTTTCGATGTGGTGCTGTAGAATATTATCCACATATGATGTCGCGGATAATCGTTCACCTCCGATTCTTTTAAGTATCTCCAGAATCTTACGCTTCGTCGATGCATTGACATAAAGTGTGGCTCGGATGCCGTATTCCACAGGAGTGAGAAACATTCGTTCATAATCGGACAAGGGTGGTGTTCTCCGACGGCGTGGCTCTTGTGCTGCGGGCACAGACGGGGTTTCATCCGGAATCTTTTCTGTGTCGATCTCCGGAACAGAGGGCGGTTCGGCGGGAATTGCGTCCGTAGCGGTTCCGGATGGGATCTGTTCCGGAATTACCCGTGTGACCTTTGTAGTGATAGGTAACTGCCCTGCGATCACCTGTTTTACAAGACTTTCGTCTACTTCGATTTTGGGTTTCTTGGCCATTGTTATCGGATTTTGAGGAGTGTAAGAATTTCTTCTGTGAGGATTTCGAGTTGCGCCTCACACGCAAAGGTTCGCGCCGGAGCCAGAAGTGTCGAGCGGCCGACTCCTGTATTGTCCGCAAGCAGCTCCTTGTTGAACTTCGAGCGGTAAGGAATGTGAGTTGTCATAAGCGACAACCCGAGCTTGCGGATAACGGCCTCGTATCGATCGTAAAGCGGCGTTCGTTCACGACGGTCTATCATCGTCCAGAAAAGATAGACGCTTTGTAAAGTAAGGGTCGGATCTTGGGCAAGGTTAGTGGTGAGACTCCGGGCAAAGGAGAGCGTACTTTCCATGACGACCTTGTCGGCTTTCATGGGCACAAAGACAGCGTCCAGCGACGCGAGCAGCCGAATGACACCTTCGGCATTGACCGTTCCCGGCAAGTCGTAGAGAATGATACGGGGATGGTAGCCGCTTTGCAGCAGCCGCTCGACTTCTTCGGGGGCTTCAGGCGGCATACATTTCAGCACAGGCCAGAGCTTGCGGCCCGTCGCTTTGAATTGACGTACCAGCAACAGCTTGTGGTAATCGTCATGCTCGATGAGCGACAGTTCCCGCTCACGTTGCGCCTGAACGGACCATTGGGGATAGTCGCAGTCTACGACCAGCACGTCATAGCCTAATGTGTAGTGCAGATGACTGGCGAGTAACATCGTAAATGTCGATTTCCCGATGCCCCCTTTTTGATTGCAGATCGAAATGCTTGCTTGTTTCATTGCTTGTGTGTTTAAATGGTTGTTTGGGTAACTATGCGTCTGTCAAATCATTTATATATACTACCTTATATTTGGACGAATAATTGGATGATTATTCGGTCTGCCGCCCTTTCGTTCCTTTGCGCAGATACTCGGTTAAAGATTCGGGTATCCGTCTGAACCGATACTTATTTTGCGATTCGCGCAGTTGCCCGAATAATCAATCCTGCCGCAATATACAACAGGGTAAAACGCTTCGGTTCCGATGTCCGCTCCAGTCCGCTCCAGTCCGCACCGATGGCTTTTTTTTGCCCCGAAACGGTTGTAATATTGCACCGGGAACAGACCCGGCTATGGAAACCGTAACGGAGGATTTTCAAAACTTCTCTCAAAGATTCTCCGGCGCGGATTTTTCCCATCGTCAGATGGGACCATTTGCATGTCGTGTCGCTACGCAAAGATTTGCATGAATACGACCGCTCTTATCCATATTGCGGATTTGTAACCAGACTACAAACACGCAAATCGAATTAGATCGATTTGTAACAAGGCTTATCACATCTGTAACAATCGTTATCGAAACGTTACACACAACAGACTATTTTTGTTATACCAAATAAATCAACTAATCTGATATGAAAAACAAGTTACTACTATTCGGGTATGTCTTTGCCGCCTCGTTCGGGGCATTCGTAGTCGGGCTTAATTTGGGAGGAATTTCCGGGGCGCTCGAATTCATTACCGCCGAGTTCGGGCTTTCGGCCATGGCCATGGGACTCGTGACAAGCGCCATTATGATTGGCTGCCTGATAGGAGCATTGCTGGGAGGGCGTTACAGCGATAAATACGGCCGCAGAAACATGATGATCATATCTGCCGTCATGTTGATACTGTCGGCCGTCGGATGTGCCATGGCAAGCAATGCCGCATGGCTGATTGCAGCCCGTTTCCTAGGCGGCTGCGGTATGGGTGTCCTCTCGGCTGTAATACCTATTTATATATCCGAAATATCTCCTGCCAAATGGCGCGGAACATTCGTTTCGTTTTACCAGTTATTCATCGTTATCGGCATTCTTGCTGCTTATTGCGCCGATTTTGGGATGATTTCGTGGGGAAACAACTGGCGTTGGATGCTAGGATTGCCGTTGTTGTTCGCTGCGGGCAATCTACTGATGCTGTTGTTTCTGCCCGAAAGTCCGCGTTGGCTGATTAAACAGGGGGAATATGAGGTTGCCCGAAAAGCCATCGCCCGCATGGGAATTTCTTCCGAAGATGCGGCAGTTATGCTTGAAACACCGAAATCTTCGCAGAAGGGCGGGCCCAAATTATCCGAGTTATTCCGCGGATCGACGACACACATCGTCCTGTTGGGCTCGTTGCTCGCCGTATTCCAGCAAATCACCGGAATTAACGTTATCATCAATTACGCCCCTGAAATATTGCGGCAGACCGGTATCGGCGGAGATACGGCACTTATGCAGGCCATTTATGTCGGAATAGTGAACTTTCTGTTCACGATTGTCGCCGTATGGCTAGTGGACCGTCTGGGCCGCAAGAAACTGCTTTTGTGGGGATGTGCCGGATTGGTCGTGTCACTAGCGTACCTGACCTATGCCTTTGCCCAGCCGCTGCCCGGCAGTATCGGGATTCTGATCGCCCTGCTTGTTTACATCGCTTTCTTTGCTGTGTCGCTTTCCCCGCTTATGTTCGTCGTTACAGCCGAAATATATCCCTCGGCGATCCGGGGTACGGCCATGGCGCTTTCAACGGGGATCAGCTGGGCCTGCGCATTTCTGGTCGTGCAGTTCTTCCCCATAATGCTGGAGAGTTTCGGTGCGGCAATCGTTTTTGCCGGATTCGGAGTCCTTTGCCTTGCTGCATGGCTGTTTATCTACATCTGGATTCCCGAAACCAAAGGGCGTTCGCTTGAAGAGATTGAAAAACAACTGCTAAAAAAAGAGTAAGATGTATTCTAAACCCCTTGTTATCGGCATCGGCGAATTTCTGTGGGATATTTTGCCTACTGGCCGCAAAGCCGGAGGAGCTCCCGTGAATTTTGCCTATCATGCCTCGCAGAACGGTGTCGAAGGCTGGGCTGTCAGCGCTGTCGGCAATGACGATGCCGGACGCGATCTGCTGGCAGTTACCGCCAGTTACGGTATCCGTACACTCGTTGCTACGGTGGATAAGCCGACCGGCACTGTCGATGTGTCGCTCTGCGACGGCCAGCCTACCTACACGATCCACGAACATGTCGCATGGGATTATATTCCGCTCACGGAAGAGATGCTGTCTTTGGCGCGCCGAGCCGGCGCCATCTGCTTCGGCACGCTGGCACAGCGCGGCGAAGTTTCGCACCGGACCACATGCGCCATGGTCGAAACTGTACCGGCCGACGCTTATCGCATCTATGATATCAACCTGCGTCAGCATTTCTATTCGAAAGAGTTGATCGACCGGTCGCTCCGCATCGCGAACGTGCTGAAAATAAACGATGACGAACTCGTCCGGTTGCAGGAGATGTTTGCGCTTCCGGAGGATACGGATGCTGCGTGCCGCCAATTGGCGGAACAATATGCACTTCGCATGGTCGTACTTACCGGCGGGGATCGTTTCAGCTCCATTTATACCCGCGAGTGTATATCTACGCTGCCGACACCCCGGGTGGAAGTCGTCGATACCGTAGGCGCTGGCGATGCCTTCTCCGGAACCCTGATCGGAGCCTTGCTTTCGGGCCGGACGATCGCAGAGGCGCACCGGACTGCCGTTGAAACCGCGGCTTATGTCTGTACCTGCGCAGGCGCATGGCCTCCGCCTCGAAAATAATCTGACCTTAAAACCCAAGTTTACCATGAAACGACTGACTACGATCTTAATGGCGCTCTGCACCATAGGCTGCGGAACGCACGGCAGTCCCTCGGACGCCGCTTCACAGGTGACGATGGCGTCACTGTTGGATGAAATGATTTCATACGACGCAGTGACCGGTTATCCGGCCGTGAATTACCGTGCGGCGCAGGTCAGCAGTTACGACCGCCGTACCGTTGACCCTCATGAACCCGGCTGGTTCGCCAACGACGACGGAGCCGGATTCGAACGGCTCGACACGATTCGCGGCCGTGTCGAAAAGGTGCTCTTCGATGAAAAGGGCCCCGGAGCCATAACGCGCATCTGGATGACAACCAACGATAAACGGGGAACGCTGCGGTTCTATTTCGACGGAGCAAGTACGCCTGAAATCGAGATTCCAGCCTATGATATGGCACGCTTCCCGGTGACTGTAGGCGAGGCCCTCTCATTGACACATACGCATTATGAAGATGAACTCTCCAAAACCGGTGGCAACACCTTCTTTCTGCCCCTGCCTTATGCCCGATCCTGCCGCATCACACTCGAAGAGTCCGATTACACGGTCAAAATCCCCCGTTATTATCATGTCGGATACAGAACCTATGACAACGGAACGAATGTTCGGACCTTCTCGTTGAGAGAAGTGCGCAAGCTCACGGATAAGATCGCCGCGGTAAACCGTAAATTGTTTTCGCCCGAAACGTATACCGACGGAACGGAGTGTACCCGGACCGTCACCCCGATGTCGAACGGCGCCACGTCGCTGCACTTGCCCGACGGAAACAAAGCGATCCGGTCGTTGACCATAACGCTCTCGGAATTTGATCCGGCAGATCTTGTCGAGATCATGCAGCGGACTTGGCTGCGTATCGATTTCGACGGTATACGCTGCGTATGGTGTCCCCTCGACTGTTTCTTCGGAGCCGGCACCGGTGCACCGGCTTCATCGAACTGGTACGTCTCGTCCGACGGCAAAGGCACCTTTACGAGCCGTTGGGTGATGCCTTATGCGGAACATGCGGACCTGCGTCTCGAAAAAAGGACCGATATTCCCTTTACAGCCGTAATCACGGGTTATGTCGATGATTTCGACTGGACGGCACAGACACTCTATTTCCATGCAACTTACCACGATGAAACAAGTATTCCAGTCAACAATGATTATAACTCGCCGGACAATCTCGACTGGAATTTTACGACCATAACCGGTCGCGGGGTCTATTGCGGCGATGTGTTGTCGCTTTACAACCACTGCCCGGACTGGTATGGTGAGGGCGATGAAAAGATATGGATCGATAACGATACGTTCCCGTCGTTCATGGGTACCGGGACAGAGGACTATTACAACTGTTCTTGGGCGCCTGTGGTGCCGTTCGCAACGCCGTTCGGCGGCGCTCCCCGGGCCGATGAAGCATCGTCGCACGGATACAATACCTTTGTCCGAACCCGCAATCTGGATGTAATACCTTTCGGGCAACGGTTGCAATTTGACTTGGAAATGCTGAGCTGGAATCCCGGTGCGGTCGATTACCGGGCAGCTGCTTTCTGGTACGGGACGGCAGCGTCTGCGGCAACGGAGAAAAATTAACCTAAATACCATCAATTATGAAACAACTCTATTTCATGTTATGCATGGCTCTGATGCTGCTGTACGGCATGCCGGCATCTGCTCAAACGAGTCACGGCATTTCCGGAAAAGTGACCGATCAGACCGGAAACGGAATTGCCGGGGCATCGGTCATCGTCAAGGGAACTACGACCGGGACCTCGACCGGCAGCGACGGCAGTTACTCGCTGAACGTAAAGGACGGAAATGCAACGCTCGTGTGTTCCTTTATCGGCATGAAGAGTGCAGAAGCCGCTGTAAATGGCCGGACAGAGGTGAACTTCGCACTCGAAGCCGATGCCATCGGCCTTGAGGAAGTGATTGCGATCGGTTACGGCACGATCCGCAAAGAGGAGATCACCAGTTCAATCACCCGAGTGTCATCCGATGAATTTTTACAAGGAAGCGTCAGCAATCCGCTTCAACTGCTTCAGGGAAAAGTCGCCGGTCTGGGTATTTCCAAAACATCGGGCAATCCCAGCGGCGAGCTGAGCATCATGTTGCGCGGTATTTCGACGCTGGCAGCCTCTTCGGCTCCGCTTATCGTGATCGACGGGGTGGCCGGAGGGTCCCTCAACGCCATTTCACCGGAAGACATTGAATCCATCGATGTCTTGAAGGATGGTTCGGCCGCTGCCATCTACGGTACGCGCGGAACGAACGGCGTGATTATCATCAATACCAAACGGCCGCAGTCGGGACGAGTCGCGTTGGAATACAAAGGCTATGTCACCATCGACCAAATGCTCGATGAGACCTCCGACTATCCGGATGCCACGGAACTCCGCAGTCTGAAATCCCGGCTTGCGAAAGAGGATTCCCGCTTCGACCTGATCAACGATTTCAAGGGCGACACGGACTGGGTCCGGGAGATTACCCGCACGCCCGTCAGTCAGACGCACTATGTTTCGCTGCAAGGCGGAAATGCCCGGACGAATTACCTCGCTTCGGTAACCTACAACGACAAACAAGGTATCTACAAGGGCTCTTTCGACGAGTCGTTGACCGCCAAACTCAGCATCAACCACGCAATGTTCGACGACCGGTTCAAGATCGCCCTGAATGTCAGCAATAAAATCGTAACGCAGGGTATCGTTCCGGACGATCTCTATATGCAGGCGCTCAGCCGGAACCCGACCATCCCGGTCTACAACGCCGACGGCTCCTATTATGAAAACAGCAACGGTGCCAACCCGGTAGGCTTACTGAAAGAACAGAACACCGAAAACAAGTACGACCAGCTGATGATGTCGGGACGGATTTCGGTCGAACCGGTCAAGGACCTGACGATCAGTGCAACGGGTATCTACATGGGCGACTTCAACGATTACGCTTACAGCACGACCCAAAAGCATTATTCATCGACGATGGGCAGCACGCAGGGACAGGCGCGACTCTCCGGGGGCCACGGCGAGGACAAGACACTCGAATTACAGGCCGACTATTCGCGCAAATTCGGCCGCCATACGCTGCAGGCAACCGTCGGATACAGTTACAATGACTATATCCACCAATCTTCCGAAATGTATGCCTACGATTTCCCAATTGACGGATTCGGCGCATGGAATATCGGTTCGGCGAATTCGACGCTCGATGGCACCTCGAAGCTGACCAGCTATAAGTACCGGATCAAGCTGATCGGTTTCTACGGCCGAGTGAACTATAATTTCGACAATAAATACCTTTTTATGGCCAGCCTGCGCCATGAGGGAAGCGATAAGTTCGGAAAGAACAACCGTTGGGGTACTTTTCCGGCCGTAAGTGCCGGCTGGCGGATTACACAGGAAAAGTTCATGCGGGATGCATATTGGGTTTCCGATCTCAAATTACGGGTCGGATACGGCATAACCGGCACCGCTCCCTCATCGCCCTACCAATATGTCCCGCTATACAATTTCAGTACGGCATACATGGGGTATGACGGAGGTAAATGGGTGAATGGTATCGTGCCGACGAACAATGCCAACGACGATCTGAAATGGGAGCGCAAAAAGGAACTTAACGTCGGACTGGATTTCGCTCTTTTCAACAGTCGGTTCCGGGGCAGTATCGATTTTTACAACCGGCGCACCGATGACCTGCTCTACACCTACACGGTTCCGACACCGCCCAATATTACCAATTCGATTCTGGCCAACGTGGGTTCGATGCGCAACCAAGGTGTCGAGGTGATGCTTTCAGGCGACCTGATCTCCCGCAAAGACATGGCATTGACCCTCAGCGGAAACTTCTCCTACAACAAAAACAAACTGATTTCGCTCTCCAACGACAGGTATACAATGGAATATCTGACACTCGGCTCGACCGGAGAACCCATGCAAACTTACACGCACCGGCTCGAAGATGGCCGAGCAGTCGGCAACTTCTACGGATGGCGTGTCGATGGACTGAAAAACAGCACGACTTGGAATGTTGTCGGAGCCGAAAATTCGGACCCCAGTGAAGATAATAAGACTATTATCGGTAACGGGATGCCCAAAATGTTCGCCGCTTTGCAGGCCAGTTATCGCTGGAAGGGGCTTGACGTGTCGGTATCCTTTCGCGGAGCTTTCGGCTTCGATATTCTGAACGCCTACCGGATGAAGTATGAAACACTCGCTTGGCTGTCGAGTTTCAACGTGCCGAAATCAGCTTATCAGAAGATCGGCGAATATTACAATTTCGCGCCGTCGATCTATTCGGACCGTTATATCGAACCGGGCGATTACGTCAAACTCGACAATCTGACCATCGGCTACACATTCGATCTTTCACAACGCAACAAGGTGATACGCAGTATCCGGGTCTTCTGTACGGGCATGAACCTGCTTACGATCAGCGGCTATTCTGGGCTGGACCCCGAAGTGGCGATCGTCGGCCTCACACCCGGCGTGGACCCGATCAACAAATACCCTAACCTGCGTTCGTACATCGTCGGTGCATCGTTCAACTTCTAATGATCAAAACCATGAAACGAAAAACAATACATCTGTTCGGCGCATGCGCACTTCTGCTGGCTTCATGCACGAATCTCGATCCGGATATTTACAGCGATATGACAATCGACAAGATTCTGGAGGACAGTGAACAGAGCTCGGCCTACCTGCTGACACCCATGTACGGGCAGATGCGCTGGTTCAACGAGGACCGCAGCATCTGGGACCTGACCGAGCTCGGAACCGATGCATGGGTCATTCCGACCAATTCGGACGGAGGCTGGTATGACGGCGGTATCTGGCTGCGGCTGGACAATCACGAATGGAAATCGACCGACCCCCATTTCAGTACTTGTTGGAGCCACTTGTGGTATGGCATTACGACCTGCTGCAACCGGGTGCTGCATCAGTTCGAAGAGGCCGGGCTGGAGCTCGACGAGCAAACGCTGGCGGAGGTTCGTGCCGTGCGTGCATTCTATTATTATTACCTGCTGTCTCTTTTCGGGAATGTGCCGATCATGGAGACCTACGACGTGCCGAAAGATTATATGCCGACGACGCGCGACCGGAAAGAGGTGTATGATTTCGTCGTGCGGGAACTGCGCGAGAGCATGGACAAACTGCCCGAAGAACAGCGGTACAGTCGTTTTAACAAGTGGGCAGCCAAGCATCTGCTGGCAAAGGTATATCTGAATGCCGAATCGTGGCTCGGCAGCGAATATGCCGCCAAGCGCGACAGTACGCTCATCCTTTGCAACGAGATAATCGGGTCTGCGAAATACCAGCTCGACGACAGCTTTTCCAATATTTTCAGTCTGCAAAGCGAAACGTCGCCCGAAATCATTTTTGCGGTGCCGTATGATGAAACGACGGGATCGCCGATTTTCCACTGCATCTATGCCAAAACCCAGCACTGGGCCTGCAAACCGATCTACAACGCGGGTTCGGGCGGTTACAATGGACTGCGTGCCGTGCCTTCGTACGTAAAAGAGACGTTCGATGCCACCGATCCCGATCATTACAATGACAAACGTTACAGGCAGAGTTACTGCATGGGGCAACAGTACGACTACCTCACCAAGCAGCCGCTCTATTTTACTGACGGTGTGACACCCTTCAATTATGTCAACGAAATCGCCTCGATCGACGCCGCCCGTGAATTCGACGGCTACCGCTTCGGAAAGTACGAGGTCAAAATCGGCCAGAAATGGGAGACCGATCAGGACTGGGTCGTGTTCCGCTTCGGGGAGACCCTGATGATGAAAGCCGAATGTATGCTTCGTGACGGGGATGCACAGGGAGCCGCTGACATCGTGAACGAGGTGCGCAGACGCAGTTTCGATCCGTCTCTGCCCCGATCCGTGCGTAAGCTGACGGCCGAGCAGTTGTCCGCCTTGACAGTCGTTGACGGCGTATCCGTGCCTTACGGCGAATTCCTGAAAGAGCTCGGACGCGAGTTCACGGGCGAAGGAATGCGGCGCGAGCAGCTGATCCGGTGGAATCTCTATGTAAACGGAAGCTGGACATTCCACACGCCCAAGCAGAAGAAATATCTCGAATTGTATCCGATACCCTCTTCCGAACTGCTTTCCAACATTAACCTTCGTCAAAATGATGGATATTCTTATTAAAACAGACAGGCGGCCCGTATCCGGGATCAGAAGCATGTTGTTCCTGATTGCCGCCATATTTCTGCTGCCGGGTTGCTCGTCGGCATCCGATACGGAGATTCCCGATCCGGAACCGCCGGGACCGGAACCTCTCGAAACAGGGACGCTGCTGCCGGATAACATAACGCTCGTGGCGCGCGTCACCGGACGTTCGGAAAGCGGAGAAACGATTCCCAATCCCAACCGAACGGACGCCCGGTTCAATATCGGCCGTACCGATTACAACAATATGTGGGATGCCGGCAACGGGACGGTCATGTGCGCATTCGGCGATAATTTCGACTACGGAGGCGGCAACTGGAAATCGAACGCCATCGCACTCTCTTCGGATCGTGACTTGACGGACGGGCTTTATTATTCGGGAATGCTGATGGATGGCAATGCCGTAAAGGAGATCGTCGTCTCGCGGGCCAAAACCGGGCAATATCCCGATGGTTCGGAATACGAAGTGACCTGCATTCCTACGGGCGGCATTGCGGTCGGCACCCGTCAGTACCTGAACTACATGAGTATCCATGACTGGACTCCTACGGGTGATAACGATTACTGGTCGGTGAATTACAGCGAAATCGTTTACTCGGATAATTATGGGACAGCATGGACCCGTTCGGGCGTCAAATGGAATGCCGACAGCAACTTCACGCAGGTCGCCTATCTGAAGGAAAACGGGTTGATATATATGTACGGCACACATTCGGGACGTTACGGCAACGTCTATCTGGCGCGTGTCAGCGAAACGAAGCTTCTCGACAAATCGGCCTACGAATACTGGACCGGCGGCGGCTGGGAGCGCAACGAACAGGCGGCGGAGCCAGTCGCACGGGGAACGGCGTCTGAAATGACCGTTGCATACAACAGCCGTTACAAACGGTATATGATGATGTATCTGTCAGTCAATCAGCGGGCCGTCGTTTACCGGGACGCACCCTCTCCCGAAGGAGATTGGTCGGGCGAGAAGATCATCATGTATGAGGATGGCAATGCGCTTTATGCTCCCTATATTCACCCGTGGTTCAACGAAGACGACGAATTGTGGTTTGTCATCTCTCATGCCGTGCCTACATGGAACGTTTTCCTGATGCGTGCCGACCTCAACTGGGATCAGGCGGGGATCAATCTGCTTGCAGAAGGAGGTTTCGAGGAGCACCCGACTCAGGCGTTGAGCTACAAGACGATGTGGCATGTGAATGCGGCGGCCCTCACTTCGCGCGATGCGCACAGCGGCAAGATCGCCTGCCGTTTCTCGAATACGAATTCCGGCCAGTGGCAGGACGTATGCACTCAGACGGTATCCTTGCAGCAGAATGCCGATTACTCGATCGAGTGCTGGGTGAAATCCGAAGAGGTGCTTCCTGAGGGTGCCTATGTCGGAGTCCGATTGACCGACGGAACAATCCATGACATAACGGGCACAGCCCAAGCCGGCGAATGGACACGCTTCGGTTGTGAATTCAATGCCGGTCAGGCTGTAAGTGCCGATGTCTTTTTCGGAGTTTGGGGCGCTCCCGAAATGACGCTCACCGTGGACGATATTTGCCTGAAACCCGTAAAAACAGAATAACCTACAACTAAAAAACAAAAACCATGAAAAACTGTTATTTCGCAATGTTACTTTTGCTGTCCGCCGCATTCGCTGCCGGATGTGCCGACGATAAAGAGGAGGGCGGCAACGACATCAAGCTTAATCCCGATCCGACGCAGCTTTCGAACATCACCCTGATGAAAGCCACGTTCGCGGCGGACGAATTCAATATGATTTCCGAGCCCGGTTTCGAGCTTTTCCCCGATGAAGCAATCGACTACCGTTCACTCTGGTATTTCGAAGGAGCGTACAAGGAGCCTTCGCTGGTGTCGAAACACACGCAGACACACGGCGGTCAGGTCGCTTTGAAGCTTGAAAACCCCAACGACGGCAGCTGGTGCGATGCCTGCTTGCAGTCGATCGCACTCAAAAAGGGCAAGGATTACACCTTCTCCTGCTTCGGACAGGCTTCGTGGGCCGGAATGAACGCCTTTACGGGCGTCCGGCTGGAAGGCGGCCCGATCTATGACGGACAGGCCGGCGATTGGAATCCCGACGTATGGACCGAATTCACCAAGGAGTTCAATTCCGGCGACTATACGCAGGGTAATGTCTTTTGCGGAGCATGGGGCTATCCCGGAGTATGGGTCGCATTGGACGATTTCAGACTCGTTCCGACCGGCACCACCCAGACCTCGACCAAATTGGGTACCTGCCTGACGACGGGCACTGTCTCGAATGCCTCGTTTACGGATATTTCGTTTGCGGGTAAAGCCGTCATCTGGGCCGGACCGAACAATACGGTTTCCATGGCGCTGGCCGATGTTTCGGCCGGGGGTAAGCATTACGCAAACGCATTCGCATTGTCGAACGATATGAATCCCGCTGATGGATTCTATATCGCGCAGGTTTCGCCCGGCAACGACGGTATCGTTCCTATTCTCGAACCGTCGGGAGACGGTGAAACCGCCTGTGTTCCGACGGCCGGTGTGACCGTCAACGGCAAACAGTATATCCATTATTATTCGTTCAAGTCGCTCGATCCCGAAGACAGCGACGCATGGACGGCAAACTTTTCCGGGTTGTTGTCATCGGCAGACGGCGGTAAAAGCTGGACCCGTGAGATCCGCGGCCGTTGGAGCGGAGCCGGGCATTTTGTGCAGGCGGCATTCTATTTGAGCGACAAGTATCTTTACATGTTCGGTTCGGACGCAGGCCGTTCCACGCCCAAGATATACGTCGCGCGCATCAAAAGCGACGGTGATATTGCAACTGCAGCCAACTGGACCTATTGGGACGGCACCGACTGGGTGGCGGGAGACCCAGAATCAGCGGCGGCGATCACCTATGGCAATGCATCCGAAATGTGTGTAGCCTATAATGCGACTCACAAACGCTATATTATGATTTACCGTTCGGGGACGACGGGCGGTCTGGTCTACCGCGATGCCGGTTCTCCCGAAGGCGACTGGTCGGGTGAAAAACTGCTGGCGCTCGATAATGCTAATCAGGGAGGCTGGTTCTCACCGTCCGTTTATCCCTACTCGTCGGGCGACAATATGTACTTTATCGTTTCGCAACTGTAACTAACTCTGACATCCGGCGGAACCGGCCGTGTTATGCACGGCCGGGTATCCGTTTTTAAGACCTAACTTTATGTACAAGACCATTTTGCCGCTGATAAGTTATATTCTGTTCGCCTGCACTCCGCACGGCCGGGAAAACCTGCTCGCCGACGGCGGATTCGAAGAGTCTGCGAAGATGTGGGACATCGGTAAGTCCGAATTGACATCCGAGGCACATGCGGGAGAGTTTGCCTGCGCCTTGTATGTCGAAACACCCCGTTATATACCCGTCTGGTCCGACATCTGCATACAGAAAATAATAGTGATGCCCGGAAAGGAATACCGGCTTTCCGCATTCGCCCGCATGTCCCTGCCCCCGTTGACGAACGGCGTGTATATCGGTGTACGCCGGCCCGACGGCAGTGTTTTGAAAGACAGGCTGTTCCTGCTGTCCGGCAGAGATTGGACCCGAATGGCGCTGGATTTCGATTCCGGCGAGGAGCAGGAACTCACTGTTTTCTGCGGTGTCTGGACAGACCGGAATTCAACCTATTTCGTCGATGATTTCAGCCTGAATATGATAAAATAATTATAAATTCGCGTATTATGCCGCATTGCACAATCCGTCTGTTTTTACTGCTTGCCATATGTATGATGACGAACGGCTGCCGTCGTGAATCGATCTCGGAGCCCAAGCGTCATTATGTGATCGGATTCTCCCAATGTACCAACGACCTATGGCGTCAGATCATGATGATTCAGATGCAAGCCGAAGCGGCCAAATATCCGGAATTGAGCATTGTGGTCAGCAATGCGCATAACAATACACAGTTACAGATCGATCAGATTCGTGAATTCATTGAGGCGAAGGTCGACCTGCTCATCATCTCGCCGAACGAATCGGAGCCGGTGACACCGATCGCCGTCGAAGCTTTCGACATGGGAATTCCGACAATCATTTGGGATCGTAAAATACATTCGGACCATTACACGACCTGCATCAGTGCGGATAATTACGATATCGGCCGTGATGTGGGACGCTACATCAACACCATATTATCCGAAGGGTCTACGATTCTCGAAATTACCGGATTGATGAGCTCTTCACCCGCTGTGGAACGGCATAAGGGATTCCTTGCCGAAGCGAGTGAAAGCTATTCGGTGCATACCATTCCCGGCGACTGGAAACCCGATGTGGCAAAAGAGCGCGTGGCGGCGATCGGCCACTATAACGATATCGATCTGGTTTTTGCGCACAACGACGATATGGCACTAGCTGCCTACAATGTGATCAATGCAGCCGATTCACTCTGTGCGCAGCGGATAAAATTTATCGGAATAGATGCGCTCGTCGGAGTAGATGCGGTTCTCGACGGCAGACTGCAAGCCTCATTCCTCTATCCCACGGGAGGAGACAAGGTCATGGCGATCGCCAGACGTATCCTTCTTGGTAAACGGGTAGAGAAGAGCTACCAACTGCAATCGGCACTCGTCGATTCTCACAATGCCTACACACTCAAGGCGCAGCAGGAACAGATAGTCAGTTATCAGGAACAGATCAACAAACAGAAAACGGTTCTTGAACAATATGACCGAAGCGTTGACAATCTGAAATATTCATTGTGGGCCGTCATAATTATCGCCCTTGTTGCGGGAGGAATGGGCATTTATGCCATCCGATTGAATCTGCGTCTCCGGCGCCGCAACGAAATCCTGACCGCAAAAAATGCTGAAATCGAAATTGCAACCCGTGAGTTGATGGATAAGCATGCCCAGATAGAGAATGTAACGGCTCACAAATTACAGTTTTTTACAAATATAACCCATGAAATCCGCACTCCGCTGACGCTGATCCTCAATCCGCTCGACAGCATTGTCAAGCGGGAAAAGGACCCCGAAATTCAACGTAATATCTGGACGATTCAGCGTAACGCGCGCCATCTGCTGAATGTCGTGAATCAGATTCTCGATTTCCGGAAGATCGAAAATAATAAAATGATGCTTACGCTGAAACAGGTGGATATCGTGCAGTTTACACAAGAGATACTTAGTTATTTCGAGACTTATGCCGAAACGGAAAAGATCGTCTATAAATTTCGTACGGACACGTCGCATCAGCAGTTGTGGATTGATACCGATAAAATCGAACAGGTGTTGCTCAACCTGCTTTCAAATGCTTTCAAATATTCGCCCAAATACGGTACGATTTTGGTGTCGGTGACAGATAACGGTCCGAGCGTACTGATCGAAGTCGAGGATAACGGGAAGGGTATAGATAAAGAGAGTCTTCCTCGTATTTTCGACCGTTTTTATGCGCTCAAGAACACGTCGAATTACAGTACGGGGATCGGATTGCACCTGACACGGGAATATGTCGAACTGCATCATGGATACATAACGGCGGATAGTCTTCCGGGGGCTTATACCGTTTTCCGGGTCGAACTGTTCAAGGGAAAATCGCATTTCGGAGAAAATGTCATTTTTGACGAAACTCTTCCGACGAATTATCTTGCGGACGAGGTGATCGACGACAATAAGGTCAATGAGTTATTGGCCAAGAAATATAACGAAACAATCGTCATTGCCGAGGATGATTCTGAGATACTCGCCTATCTTAAAGATGAACTTTCAACGAACTTCCGCGTTATTGCCGTCAATAACGGTTACGATGCCGTTAAAGCCGTGATGGATGATGAAGTATCGCTTATCCTGAGCGACGTGCTGATGCCTGCGCTCAACGGATTCCAGTTGTGCAGCAACATAAAATCTAACATAGCGACCTGTCATATTCCGATCGTGCTGCTTACGGCTCTTTCGGATGACAACCAACGGATTTACGGAATTGCAGAAGGTGCTGACGAATATATTCACAAGCCGTTCAATATGCAGTATGTCCGTCTGAAAATTATCCGGATTATCGAAGAACGTAAGCGCCTTGCCAGTACATTCGCCCAAAAATTCGGTCGTCTGACGAGGCACGAAGCCGCCAATCTTCCTTGTGTGGACGATGTGTTCCGGGATAAACTCTTCAATCTGATCGAGGCGCAGCATAGCGACAGCAATTTCAAAATCGAACTGATGAGCGATATGTTAGGAATGTCGAGAATATTGCTTTATCGGAAAATCACAAGTATTTTCGGAATGTCCCCATCGGATTTATTGCGTAATTACCGGTTGCAGAAGGCAGTTCAACTGTTAACAGATCAACGGCGCAATGTAAGCGAAGTCGCCTATATAGTAGGATTCTCTTCACCCGCTTATTTTGCAAAATGCTTCAAAAGCGTATACAATATGACACCGACGGAATATATGTATCGAACGCGAGAATAGATGGTGATTTAAAAACCTCTTTTATCTAACTGTGACTCGTATTATGAAACACTTGAGTTAGAACTCATATCTGGATGCTCAAAATGTCAATTGTTAGATAAAAACACAAAATATGGCATTAATACATTAATAATCAAGCTAATGAGATGAATTTACCAATATAGTTATTGGTAAATCAATTCGGTTTGCACTAGAAGAATTTGGATGAATGGTGACTGTTTGGATTTTTCTGTATGTTTTTGTAGTTCGTCGTAGTTATTTGAAACACTGAAATTCAGTATAATGGGCTGAAAAATAAACCGTTGCCTTCTCGTTACCTACTCTCCTATACAAAGATGTAACGACCTGATAAACCAAGTCGTTACATTTTTCAAGCCCACACCTTTCGGGCCGGGGCGTATATGGTGCAGAACACCGGAGGACTAGTCCTCGTCGCGGTACATGTTCTCCACGTAAATGGCGTGCTGCTTCGCCACGCGCTTCGCGATCGAAGGCTTGGTGAAGTACTGGCGGCGGCGCAGCTCCTTCAGGACGCCCGTGCGCTCGTATTTACGTTTGAACTTCTTCAGGGCGCGCTCGATGTTTTCGCCCTCTTTTACCGGCATGATAATCATAGTAGTATTCTTTTTTTGTTTTTTTAATTTCGTCGTTTACTTAAATTCCTCCGGGGTTCGCATCACCTGATACCTCGCCCCATGTCGTGTCGTTGTCCGTATCGTCAGCCCCGCTTCGGGTACCGAACCGCAGGTAAGGAGCCAGCCGTGCTGCCTCCTCGCGGGTCAATATGTTGTCTTCAACCAATTCCTCAGCGGTACTCCAACCTCCTTTCAACTGTCTTGTTTTAAGTAATTTCCGAAGTTTCTGCGGCGGAATATACGGATGCCGCCTAAGGACTTTCGGGGTTGCAAAGTTAATATCAATTTTCCGAATTTCACAACTATCGCAGCAAATTTGTTTCAAAATTTTCTCATAATTGCGTTCCGTGACTCCCGGAACCTCTGCGAGTTGCTCCAAACGGACAAATCCGCCGAGCCTCGCGCGGTAGTTCATGATCGACACCACCGTCCGCGCTCCGATCCCCACCACACCGCGCAGCGTCGCGGAATCGGCCGTATTGATCTCCACGGGTTCGTCGACCGGCGCAGCTCCGCGCTCGGGAAAGATAATATAGGGTTCGAGCGCCGCAGCCACCGAATCGCTCACGACATAGCAGGCGCGCAACTCCTCCATGTCGTAGATCCCGCTCAGGTCGCGCCAGCGGATGAAGGCCTCGGCCTGCCGCTTGGACAACGCCCCGATGGCCCGCAGGTAACGCGCCCCCACGGTGTCGATGCGAAAGCGCGAGGGCGGCATGGGTTCGGGCACGACGCGTCCCGTACGATACTGCCGGGGCGCGATGGCATATTTGCGCCCGATACGGATATAGGGAGCCAGGCGGCGGTAGATCGAATCGCTGATGCCGTAGCAAAGCGTCACATCCTCCGGGATACGGAAGATCTTCCCCGCAGCGCGGTACTTCAGCAGGCTCACGGCTTCGTGCTTCGACAAGCCCAGCCGCCGAAGTCCGTCGTAGTCCACGGTATTGGGGTCGAACGGCCGCAGGTCAACCGAATCGGCCCGCCCTTCCATCTCCATCCCGGCCACAAAAGCTGCTTGGGGATCGGCCTTCGGACGCAGGAGCACGATGCCGCCTATAAGCAATCCCGCCAGCGGCAGGAATACCGCCACGGCGCGGATTTCACGGTCTGAAAAAAATTTTGCCATATGCAGAAACTATTTATCACCGGTCATCCCCCGGCAGGATGCCCTGAAAACAACCCCGGCACCACGAAATGGGCTACGGCCCCCGTCAGCCCCCCCCCTCAACGCCACTGCGCCCCGTCGGAGAGCAGCAGGCGGCGGTAACGCCGCGACGGCGAACCGACAAACGCCCCCAAGCCATATTCCGGCCAGCGGCGGTCGACCAAAGCGACAGTCGCTTCCGACGCAGTCACGACGTTCGGGAAACGGCCGGGGTTCTCCCCCGCCCCGGGGCGTTTGCTCCGGGCATCGATCACCAACGCCGCACCTTCCGTCCGCACATCACGCCGCGGATCGGTATTGGCCGCAGCGAGCCACAAAAGTTCGGCAGCCGTGAGTTCCGATGCCGCCGGGTCGAACACAGCGAGGTATTTCACCCCCGGCGGAACCGGCACTTCGGCGTCCGGCGCGGCGAAGGCAACCGCTACGCCCCATTTTTCGAGCAGGTCGGAGCGGTAGCCGGCCGGAAGGAGGGGCTGCCCGCCGTCACCCTGCCCGTCACAAGCCCCGGATATTGCGCCATCCACTGCGGGACGCACGCCCTCGACACCCCGTGGGGGATCGGCAGGCACACGCGTTGCAGGCTCCTGCGGATTCGCGCACCCGCCCCCGGTACCGCAGGCCGTAGCATCCAATGCAATTTTTCCGCCGAATCCCGGCGTTGCCGTCGCGTGGTCGAGGACATCGAGAATCCCCTCGCTGCGGACTATGTCGCTCAGCGGGT
>OFSD01001102.1_pt1 | contig 20082 bp, 19 predicted proteins | sample 1543191 | NCBI WGS metagenome assembly OFSD01 (sample SAMN04209221, study PRJEB22552) | human gut metagenome | biome: gut; material: feces | host: Homo sapiens | place: USA: Oklahoma
GTTATCATTATGATTTTTGTCTCTCTATTAAATTACGACTTTGTGTGCCGGTTTTACCGTGTGTTTTTCATCATTAACGCGGTTATATTACTTTCCGTTATCTTTTTTGGTGTGGAAGTCAATTACGCAAAACGATGGATCATGATTGGCGGAAGCGGAGGTATCCAGTTCCAGCCATCCGAATTTTCCAAGATCCTTATGATCTTATTTACTGCAACCTTTCTGGATAAACTGAAAGAAGATAATAAAATCAATACACTTAAAGGACTTTGCCTGTTTGTGCTTCTGATTGGATTATCCCTGGCACTGATCGCAGTAGAACCGGATCTGTCCACGACTCTGTGTCTGGCTATGGTTCTTGTCACAATGTTATATCTGTCTGGATTAAGCTATAAGATTATCGGAATTGCACTGCTGGTATTTGTTCCACTTGCTGGAAGCTTTCTGTGGTATATTCAGAGGCCAAACCAACACTTGCTGCGTGATTACCAGGTGAACCGAATCCTGCAGTTTATCTATCCAGGGCAGTACGGCTCCGACTATACACAGCAGAATAACTCCGTTATGGCAATCGGTTCCGGACAGCTTACCGGAAAAGGCTTAAACACTTCAACCATCGCCACAGTAAAGGATGCAAATTTCATTTCGGAGCAGCAGACAGACTTCATTTTTTCTGTCATCGGCGAAGAACTTGGTTTCGTTGGAAGTGTAATAATTATTGCAATTCTACTGTTAATAGTGTTACAATGTATCCATGTAGCGAGAAATGCAAAAGATACAAAAGGCATGCTGATTGCAGCCGGAATGGGCTGTCTGATCGCATACCAGACATTCATCAATGTTGGTGTTGCAACCGGTGTTATACCAAACACCGGACTACCGCTTCCGTTTATCAGCTACGGGCTCAGTTCCCTGATCAGTATCTCGATTGGAATCGGAGTCGTGCTAAATGTCAGTATGCAAAAAACAAGCTACTAGGGAAGACTATAATGTTACTTAAGGAGAACCGTACATGAACATCGGTTTAATCGCACATGATGCGAAGAAAAAATTAATGCAGAATTTCTGTATCGCTTATCGGGGGATTATGTCTCATCATGAACTTTATGCAACCGGAACGACAGGACGTATGATTGAAGAGGTTACCAATCTGACTGTCCACAAGTTCCTCGCCGGGCATACCGGAGGAGAGCAGCAGCTCGGTGCCATGATTGAGAGTAATGATCTGGACATGATGATATTTTTACGCGATCCACAGACCAAGAAGAGCCACGATGTAGATATCAATAACATCTTTTCGCTTTGTGATATTCACAATATTCCACTTGCAACCAATCTTGCAACCGCGGAATTGCTGATCAAAGCGTTGGATCGTGGTGACTTAGATTGGCGAGAACTGTTTAAGCACTAAAAAACTATGCGAAGTAAATATTTAACGAGAAATTTAATAATACTTGTACTGTTGGTATTGTTTGTATCTATTGTCTGCATTGTCAACAATCACGTAAAGGCAGCGTATCCTGATGTTGATTCCGCTACTTACGTGATCGACCACCTGGTTCATCAATCGGACAATGTTGATTTCCATCAGGAGGACACGATTGTTTATCGTGACGACCGTACCCAGGCGGATTTGTTTCCCGAAGACTATTACGCACTTTTAATCAATGAATCCGACCAGACGGTACTTGCCGCCAAAAATGTACATCAACGTATGTATCCGGCAAGTATGACGAAGATGATGACTGCAATTGTTGTGGCTGATGCCATTGAAGCCGGAACCATTTCACTCGATGATATGGTTGAGATCACACAAAACTATGATCTGACAGCAGAAGATGTTGCCCCCAGCCAGTTGCATCGTGGATATACCATTTCCGTAAAAGACCTGTTGTATGGGCTGATGTTAGAATCCAACAATTATTATGCCCTGTATCTGGCAGAGTATGTGGGTGGGGATATCCAAAGCTTCTGTGACCGTATGAATCAGAAAGCCCTGGAGCTCGGAGCTACAAACACTCATTTTATGAATCCACACGGACTGGACGATCCAAATCACTATTCGACCGCATATGACATGTACCTCATTGTAAAAGAAGTCCACAATCATCAGATCCTACGGGATATTGATGGTTTTGATACATATACTTATACGTTTTATGATTCCAATGGCGCAGCAATTGATACCGAAAGCACCGCAACAAATTTATTTGTTACGGGAGAAGTGTCTCTGCCAGCGACCTTCCATCTGGAATCCTGGAAAACAGGAACGACCGATGGAGCTGGTAACTGTCTTGCCATGTATCTGACCAAGGACGGTAAGGACTATGTAGTTGTCGCATCATCCGGCAATTCCAAAGCGGACTTATACAATTCTATTATACGTTTATTATGTTTAACAGACTAAGGAGGACATGAGATGCTGGAACTAATTATTGGAGCAAAAGGAAACGGTAAAACACGCAAAATGGTGGAAAGAGCGAACAACGAAAGCAAGCGTACTAGTGGTTCTATCATTTACATTGATAAGAGCAACAAGCATATGTATGAACTTTCTAATGTCATCCGGCTCGTCAATCTGCACGAGTACGATATTCAATCCCCAGATGCCTTTATGGGCTTTATTCAGGGACTGATTTCTTCCAACCATAATGTAACTCACATCTTTTTGGATAACTTCATGATGATGTGTAACATCGAGGCAGATGCACTTGGCTCTGCATTGAAAGAGATTGATAAGATTTCCGAAAAATACAATGTTACATTTGTCATCAGTACTGCCGTGGAAGAATCCATGTTGCCAGCAGAATATGCAGCCAATGTTGTCTGTAAACTGTAAAATACACACAATCAGGTGAGGATATGAAACAACCAAACCGTATTATACAACTGAATAAAGAGATACGTGCAAACGCTGCAACCATAGTTATTGCAGCGGTTTTGCTGTATGTCGTAATCAGCGTCGTATCTTCGCTCAGCAAAGAATCCGTTACGATCTATCAGGTCAGCAAAGGCGATGTCAGCAATGATATTACCTTACAGGGACTTGCAATCCGTGACGAGGTTATCGTAAACACACAGAAATCCGGTTATCTCTGTTACTATATCACCGATGGAGAAAAAGTAAAAAAGAACTCTACTGTATGTACCATTGATGAGGCCGGAGAGATCTATAATACTGAAAATAATTCTGACAGCAATTACAACGCACTGTTGTCAAGCAATGACTATGCAAGCATCCGTTCCCTGATATCTTCTTACAAGTTATCATACAGCGATGTAACCTTTTACAACGCGTACAGCTTCGAGACAAGCGCTAACAACAAGGTATTCGAGCTGACAAACGAAGTACTGATGCAGCAGGCAGGCTCCTCTGGACGCGGACTGTCTTCGGTCAGTGCCCCAGACAGCGGGCTTGTAACATATTACATTGACGGATATGAGAATTATCAGATTTCTGAAAAGATCAAAGCTTCCGATTTTGATAAAGCCGGATACGATAAAAAGGCGATGAAATCCGGGGATTATGCAGAAGCCGGTTCCACTATCGTGAAGATCATCCCATCCGAACAGTGGAACATCGTTGCGCCGATCTCACAGGATCAGCTTGCAGAATTGGACGGGCAGTCATATGTGAAGTTCCGTATCAACAATTCGAACTTTACGATTACGATGCCTTTTACAATTATTGAAGGTTCCGATGGCTCTTATATCAACATTGCCATCGATAAATATATGTCAAATTATCTGTCCGAGCGTTTCGTGACTGTGGAACTGATTCAGTCCGATGAGAGTGGTCTGAAGATTCCTTCGTCTGCACTTGTAGAAAAGCAGGTCTATCGGATTCCGCTCAGCTATCTGTCTGCAGGCAGTAACCAAAGTAACGAGAACCGTCTCAACCTGCAGCGGACCGATGACAATGGGAACAAAACTATACAGCAGATGCAGCCAAAGATTTATAAGACAGACGAGAAATACGCCTATGTTGATCCAGAAGGCTTTGAGGATTCTGACATTCTGGTCAATATTACCTCGAATGCTACGATTGCAGCATCGTTGTTAGAATTATATCCACTGACCGGTGTTTATTTTGCCAATCAGGGTATTGCAGAATTCCGCCGGGTAACTGTGATTAAAACAATCGACGAATTTGTTCTGATTGAAAGTGGCGAAGAGCTGAAAGCCTACGATAACATCGTGCTGGATGCACAAAGTGTCACAGAAAATCAGCTTATATATTAAAAATTAGAAAGGTCTTGATCAAGATGCTATACGAAAATTATGAACAGGTAGTTGCAAATGTCAAAAAAGCGTGTGAACGCTCCGGCCGAAATTTTCAGGATATTACGATCATTGCAGTCAGCAAAACCAAACCATTATCCGATGTAGAGGAATTACTTTCACATGGTGTGATGGAATTTGGGGAGAACAAAGTGCAGGAGATGGTTGATAAATACGAACATGTATCCAAACCGGTTCACTGGCACTTAATCGGACATCTGCAGACAAACAAAGTAAAATATATTGTAGATAAGGCATGTCTGATCCACAGTGTGGATTCGGTGCATCTGGCAAAAGAGATCGAGAAGGAGGCTGCTAAAAAAGGGGTAGTTGCAAAGGTTCTTCTCGAAGTCAACATTGCACAGGAAGAAACAAAATTTGGAATCCGGGAGGATGAGGTTTACGCTTTGATCGACGCGATCAAGGATATGCCGCATGTTCATGTTATGGGACTCATGACGATCGCTCCATTTGTGGAAAATCCAGAAGAAAATCGTGTTTATTTCCGTAAAATGCACCAATTATCGCTTGACATAAAATCCAAATGCATTGATAATATTGATATGAGTGTTTTATCAATGGGAATGACCAATGATTATGAAATCGCCGTCGAGGAGGGCGCGACCATGATTCGTGTCGGAACCGCCATTTTCGGTGCGCGAAATTATAATATTTAATTAAGGAGAATAAGGTTATGGCAAAGGATGCAGGCAAAAAGAGTTTTCTTGATTTTTTCAAAGTCAAAAATATAGATGATGATGAAGATGAGTTCGATGACGATTTGTTTGACGACGATGATTATGATGACGATGACGACGATGATTACGAAGATGTAAAACCACGTGCATCGAAATCAAAACCATCTTTCAGCAAGCCAGCTGCACGTTCCGCTTCCAAATACGAAGCAGCTACACAGCAGGCATCGACTACACATCGAAGTACTGCAAGCAGTTCATCCAGTGGCAAGCTGGTTGATTTCAAGGACTCCCAGAAGTCTTACAGCAGGAGCTCAGATTTTCGCAACCGCAGTGAAGTATTTGTAATTAAACCACAGGAGACAGATGAGGCACAATCCGTCATTGATTTCCTTCGTGCAAACAAAACAATCGTGATAAATATTGAGGGCTTGGATGTCGCAGTCGCACAGCGAATCATCGACTATGTCGGCGGTGCATGCTATGCAATGGGAGGCTCTTTGAATGTGGTATCTTCCAACATATTTATTGCAACACCTCAGGATATCGAAGTATCCGGAGATTTGAGAGAGGAATTGGTTGGTCAGGATGCCCTGACACCATACGTACAGTACTAAACGAATAGGGGGGTTGGAAAGTTGCTTACACCAGTTGATATTCAACAGAAGAAATTCCATGTCGGTTTGGGTTACGACAAGAAAGATGTAAACACATTTTTTGACAGTGTTTCAGAAAGCTATGAATCCTTGTATCGTTCAAATGCGGAGTTAAAAGAGAAGGTCTCCATATTAAACGATACATTACAGAATTATCGTTCCAAAGAATCACATCTTGAGAAAAGCTTGAAGCGTGCGGAAAAAGACACCGTAGAGACTATCTCCAATGCAACAAAGGAAGCAAAGGAGATTATTCGTGATGCCAAAATTCAGGCAAACAACATTGTGTCTGACGCAGAGAAACGTCTGGAGCGTCTGGAAGATGAGATTGCATTATTAGAAGCAAAATACACCGCTTACAAATCTAATTTCTGTTCGTTACTGAAAAAGCAGTTTGAGTTCTTAGGCGAGCAGGATTTTGATCCATCCTCTATGATTGATGATCGTGCATGGACACTCATGGGTGGAGAGGAGAAACAGGCTTCCGCCTCTGCAGGTGACGGGTTTGGTGCCTACACCGGAGATCCTCAGTTGCGCGATGAATCTACATTGGGTGGATTTAATGGTGGATTTGGCAGTGGCGATACAACCAGCACAAGCGCTGTATATACACAATCTTTAAGTGCCGGAGAGAATTTTGTTGATCCTTTTAAGCCAAAGGAGCAAAAGGATTATAATCCATTTGACGCAAAGGGAAAAGGTTCAGAAGAGAAAAAATCTTCCTTGAAGGTTGCCAATTCCGCGGAAGAACGTAAAAAAATGAAGCGGGCAACTGTCGGAAGCTCCGAAGCTGCAGCAGCAGTTCAAAAAGCAAGGGAAGCCGCTGCTCAGGCAGCCAAAGCGCCGAAACCGGCACCAGAGTCAAAACGGGAAGCGCGTCCAGAACCAGAACGTGCTCCAGAGCCGGAAGCAAAACCGGAGCCGACACCGGAACCAGCTCCAGAAAGAAAGCCGGAACCGGAAGTAAAACCAGAGCCAGTTCCAAAAGAGCCAGATATTGATGAGATTCCAACGATTTCTCATTTATCAGAGTCCGACGATGATACAGATACAGAAGAATCTGCAGAGAGCATCGAAGGCGAAGTAGAAGCAAAAAAGAACAACGGACCAGCGTTGATCGGAGAAGGCGAAGACGATGATGCCGAGACCGACGATGATGGATTTGAGTTCATCTAATCAAATATCGTATTACATACAGAAAGAAGAGTTACCATGAAGAATTTAACTGTCCATCTTGATGATAAGCCAATCTACGATATCGTATATGAAGAGAGCTTTGATGCCCTTCCCAGTATGATGAAAGAGCTTGGCTACAGTAACCGTAAAATCTGTGTGGTATCCGAAAGTCATGTAGCATCCTTGTATTTGGATGCTATATTGCTTTCTATCAAAGATGCCTGCACATATACTACATCCTTTGTCTTTCCAGAAGGAGAGGCAAGCAAGAATCTGAATGTTGTCAGAGACCTGTACACCCATCTGATTGAAGAAAAATTCGATCGAAATGATGTACTGATTGCCCTCGGCGGCGGTGTGGTCGGTGATCTGACCGGATATGCGGCCGCAACCTATCTGCGCGGTATCGACTTTATCCAGATTCCAACCAGCCTGTTATCACAGGTTGATTCCAGCATTGGCGGAAAAACCGGTGTGGACTTTGACTCCTACAAGAACATGGTCGGCGCCTTTCATATGCCGAAACTGGTGTATATGAACCTGTCTGTGCTAAAGACATTATCGAACCGCCAGTTTTGTTCGGGTATGGGCGAGATCATCAAGCATGGTCTGATCAAGAATGCCAATTATTTTACATGGTTGAAGGAAAACGAAGCACAGATTGCAGCGCTTGATCTTCCTACCGTTGGAGAGATGATCTACGAAAGCAACGTCGTAAAGAAAAATGTCGTCGAAAACGATCCGACCGAAAAGGGAGAGCGTGCACTGTTGAATTTTGGACATACTCTCGGTCATGCCATCGAAAAATACATGAATTTTGAATTTTTGCATGGAGAATGCGTGCTGATCGGATGTGCACTTGCCAGTATCATTTCCTACAAAAAAGGGAATATTACACAGGCAGAGCTGCGAGATATCCTACACAGCATGAAACCGTACCATGTACCAAAGCTGCCAGCCGACGCGAATTTTGCAACAATCGTATCCTATACGAAAAACGACAAGAAAGCCATCGGTGGAAAAATCAAATTTATTTTGTTAGAGACGATCGGACACGCGTATATCGACATGGATGTAAGCGAGGAAGATATGCTTCTGGCACTCAAAGAATTACAGGAAAGATATCAGGATGAATACTAAAAATAAAATCAAAATCTATATAATACCGATTCTTTGTATCGGTTTGCTTGTTGCATTCGATCAGATCACAAAATTCATCGTACGCACATCCTTTGCGTTATATGAATCACATCCGCTGATCAAGAATGTATTTCATTTAACATACATTCAGAATACCGGAATCGCATGGGGCATGTTCAAAAACGGCAGAATAATCTTCCTGATTCTGACCGTCCTTGTGTTGCTTGTCTGTGCAGGTATTTACGCAAAAATTCCAGAGAACAGGCGCTTTACCCCAATTCGTGTCTGTCTGGTGTTCCTTGTATCTGGCGCAATCGGAAATATGATTGACCGTATTTCTTTACATTATGTAGTGGATTTCTTTGATTTCCGGCTGATCAATTTTCCGATTTTTAATGTCGCGGATATCTATGTGACCGTGAGTATGATCGTGTTGATCTTACTGTGTGCATTTTACTATCACGACCACGAAATTGATGTGTTATTCTCAAAATCAAAAAAAGACTAAGATATTACAATATGGAAACTTACGAATTTACAATCGACGCAGCTTCCACAGACATCGGCACGCGACTGGACAAATATCTGACTGAACAGATACCTGACCAATCGCGTTCGTATATCCAGAAGCTGTTAGACGATAATTTCATAACTGTAAATGGCAAATCTGCTAAATCCAATTACAAGCTCCGGGCAGGCGATACGATCACAGTAGAGATCCCGGAAGCAGAAGAATTAGACATCGAACCGGAGAATATTCCACTCGATATCGTCTATGAGGATGATGATATCATTGTCATCAACAAACCGAAGGGCATGGTTGTGCATCCGGCACCGGGACATACAAGCGGAACACTCGTCAATGCCCTGATGTACCATTGTAAGGATTCCTTATCCTCCATCAATGGGGTATTACGACCGGGAATCGTTCACCGGATTGATATGGATACGACCGGACTTTTAGTTGCCTGCAAGAGCGATCAGGCGCATCGTGTATTGTCCGATAAGTTCAAGGTACATGATATTCACCGTGTCTACACAGCGATCGTCTACAATCAGTTTGCCACAGATGAGGGAACGATTAACAAACCGATTACCAGACACAAAACCGACCGCAAGAAAATGGCAATCGATCCAAACGGCAGACATGCCGTCACACATTACCGTGTGATTGAACGGCTAAAGCAGAACTTCTCCCTCGTGGAATGCGAGCTTGAAACCGGACGGACACACCAGATCCGTGTCCATATGGCAAGCATCAATCATCCATTGCTTGGGGATGAGGTGTATGGGCCGAAGCAGAAGCCTTTTGCCACACAGGGACAGGTATTACACGCAGGGGTACTCGGGTTCGACCACCCAATCACCGGAGAATATATGGAATGGCATGCAGACCTTCCAGACTATTTTCAGGAGATTTTGAAGCGGCTTCGATAAACGGACTTTTTTGGCGCTTATAGGATATAAGAAGGGATTTTTATGAACACAATTATCCGGTAACGATTTATAATTTATAAAAAATTTTTCTTGACCTAAAGCTAAGTTTAGGTTGTATAGTAAACACAGAAAGGATGAATAAAGATAGTATTCATCCTTTTTGTGCGAGAAATAATAAGAAAATTTCAGGAGGAACAAACGTTATGTACATTGAGAAAATCAACGGTCCAGAGGATGTGAAGAAGCTTTCAAACAACGAACTTACAAGCTTAGCGGCGGAGATGCGTCAGGTGCTCTTGAAGCGTGCGAGCATCCACGGCGGACATTTCGGTCCAAACTTCGGTATGGTAGAAGCAACGATTGCTTTGCACTATGTATTTGAATCTCCGAAGGATAAATTTGTGTTTGATGTATCTCATCAGACCTACCCACACAAGATGCTTACTGGCAGAAAGGATGCGTATCTTTACGAAGAGCATTACAACGATGTATCCGGCTACAGCAACCCGGAGGAAAGTGACCATGACCATTTTGTGATTGGTCATACATCTACCTCTATCAGCCTGGCTTGCGGTCTTGCAAAGGGACGTGATGTGCGGGGTGAGAGCGGAAATGTGATTGCAATCATCGGCGATGGATCCTTGAGTGGTGGCGAAGCATTAGAGGGACTTGATTTTGCATCTGAGCTGCAGAGCAACCTGATCATTGTCGTAAACGATAACGATATGTCGATCGCTGAAAATCACGGTGGCCTCTACCAGAACTTAAAGCTCCTGCGCGAGACAAACGGACAGGCAGAATGTAATCTTTTTAAGGCGATGGGACTTGACTATGTGTATGTTCATGATGGGAATGATATTCCGGCGTTAATCAAGGCGTTTGAGAGCGTCAAGGACAGCGTAAAACCAGTTGTGGTACACATTCGTACCCTGAAAGGAAAAGGCTACAAGCTCGCCGAAACACACAAGGAAGAGTGGCACTGGCATCTGCCGTTCGATATCGAGACCGGCGAGGTAATCGCAGATTTTGGTGGTGAGGATTATTCCAGCGTTACCTGCGACTACCTGATGAAGAAAATGAAAGAAGATCCAAGTGTTGTGACCATCACATCTGCCACACCGACGGTAATGGGCTTCACGGAAGATAAGCGAAAAGAAGCGGGCAGACAATTCGTGGATGTCGGAATCGCCGAGGAAACAGCTGTGGCACTCGCCTCCGGTATTGCAAAAAGCGGTGGCAAACCGGTCTACGGCGTATACAGCACATTTATCCAGAGAACCTATGACCAGCTGGCACAGGATCTGTGTGTAAACGGCAATCCCGCAACGATCCTGACATTTTCTGCGTCCATCTATGGTATGAACGATGTCACACACCTCGGCATCTACGACATCCCTATGATGGCAAATATCCCAGGACTTGTCTACCTCGCACCGACGACGAAGGAAGAGTATCTTGCCATGTTAGACTGGAGCATCGCCCAGACAGAGCATCCGGTTGCAATACGCGTACCGGGCGGCGCATTTGTCTCTGACGGAAAGGCTGTCACAAAGGACTTCTCGAAGCTGAATAAGTACGAGATCACGAAGCAGGGCAGCAAGGTTGCAATCATCGGTCTTGGTTCATTCTACGGACTTGGTGTAGAAGCAGCCGAAGCACTGAAAGAATCAACTGGCATCGAAGCAACCATCATCAATCCATATTATATTACCGGTCTTGATGAGGCTATGCTCGAAGACCTGAAGGCAAACCACGATGTGGTTATCACACTCGAAGATGGCATCTTGGACGGTGGTTTCGGTGAGAAGATCACCCGGTTCTACGGAGCTTCTGATATGAAGGTATTGAACTTCGGTATCAAGAAGGAATTCCTCGACCGTTACGATGTAAATGACGTATTAAAGGACAATCATCTGACTGTGGAACAGATTGTGGATGATGTGAAGAAGTGTCTGTAATGTAAATAACGATACACACGGAAAGAGATAATTATTTCTATTGGAATGATTATCTCTTTTTTATTTCATTGCACCAGCAAGAAAAATGGCTTATAATTAAATTATTATTGATTCTGAAGCAGAAAAGCAAGCAAGAAAAACACATATAAATGGAGAACAACATGGCAGATATCATCAGAAAACATATCATATTTCACGGAAGCGTACAGGGTGTTGGCTTCCGGTATTATTCCGAGCACAAAGCAAACCAGCTGCGGCTTACCGGCTGGGTAAAGAACCTCTATAACGGAGATGTCGAGATGGAAGTGCAGGGATCGGAAGCAGCCATCGATGAGCTGGTCACATTCCTCGCCGGACGACGCTTCGTCCAGATCACAGGAATGGATGTCAAAAAGCTGGATGTGGTGGAAGAGGAACGAAAATTTGCGATTGATTAATCTGTTGTTTCTTGTAAATGTTTGTAGTAAAATTAATTTATATTGGCGGGGATGATATTGGGGAGATTTCATAATATACTCTGAAATTTTCTTAAATAAAATCAAAAAGAATGATTACAAGTCCGTTTTTTTGACACATAGATGATTTATGATTCAATTAATCTAGAATTTAATGAATTACCGAACTCGCTCTTTGACAACTAAACATATTATATTGAATTGAAAATACCAAAATAAAAAAGGACTAAAAGTCCTTTCTTAAATTCTGCACCATGCAGAGTCAAAATGACGATGCCGGATGAATCCTTATTTGCACTCGCTTTGTTAATTCTTTTGTATTATAACCTCAAAAGAATCACTTCGTCAAGAGTAAATTTATAAAACAACCAATAAAATTATAATCATTACAAGGAGGAATTATATGTTAAATACACCTTATTATCTCGGACTAGATATGGGAACCAACTCCGTCGGTTGGGCAGTTACAGACAAAAATTACAACCTATTACGAGCAAAAGGAAAAGATTTGTGGGGGATTCGCGAGTTCAGCGATTCCGCTACCTCTGTAGACCGAAGATCATATCGAATCCGCCGTAGAAGAAGACAACGTGAACAAGCTCGAATTGGTCTTTTGAAATACTATTTTAATGATTCAATTATTGCAAAAGATCCTTCATTCTTTCAACGCCTTGAAAATAGCAAATATCATTTAGAAGATAAAGATGAAGCTGTAAAATATAAATTCAATATCTTTAATGATAAAACCTATACTGATATTGATTATTACACTCAATATCCAACAATATACCATTTGCGAAAAGAGTTACTTGAAAGCTCTGAACCACATGATGTTCGTTTGGTATACCTTGCTTTATTAAACATGTTCAAACATAGAGGTCACTTCTTGAATGCTGAAATCGGCGATGTGGCAGAAGAACGCAAACTAAAGGATGCATACATTGATTTTTGTAGTTGTGTCAGTGAGCTTACCAATGAGTCTTTTAATCTTGATATTGATTATTCAGCGGTTGAGGAAATCCTATCAAGCAGGGATATTAGCCGCACAAAAAAATCAGAAGCCTTAGCTTCAATTTTGAATATTGATGTAAAAAACAAGAAATATAAAGAATATGTAAAAGCAATCTGTGGCTTAAAAGTAAATGCATATACCTTGTTTTCTGAACAATTATCAGATGAAGTAAAAAGAATCGATATTTGCGTATCCGATGCTTCATTTGATACAAAAAGAGAAGACTATATATCTATATTAGGGGAAGATTTATTCCAGATCATACTTTATATAAAAGAAATATACGATATTGGTTCGCTTGCGGGCATCTTAAAAGGATATAGTTATCTGTCATTTGCCAGAGTTGCTACCTATGAAAAACATAAAAGTGATCTAAGAAAATTAAAGGACTGTATTCGGAAATATTGTTCAAAAGAAGACTATAATCAATTCTTTAATAGTGATGCGGCAGGATTTTATGCATCATATATCGGCTCTTTTAATTCTGGTAAAAAACAAAGACGCGTCGGCAAGAATACAACTTCTGAGGATTTATATAAAGAAATAAAAAAAATACTAAAAAATGCAGATAAAAACGATCCGGCAATTATAGATATTTTTTCTTCCATTGATACAGAAAGTTTTCTTCCAAAACAACTGACTGCATCCAATGGCGTTATTCCAAATCAGGTTCATTATAAAGAAATGGCTAAAATTCTTTCAAATGCAGAAAGTTACTTACCTTTTTTAAGAGAAAAAAATGAGAGTAATTTATCTGTATCCGAACGGATTTTACAAATTTACAAATTTCAGATTCCATACTACATTGGTCCAGTTACAGAAAAAAGTCATCGCGATGGTGGAAATGGATGGGTAATCCGAAAAAGCAACGGACGTGTACTACCTTGGAATATAAACGAAAAAATAGATGTGAAAGCAACGTCTGAAGCCTTTATTTCTAGAATGGTAAGACGCTGCACTTACATGAACGGAGCACAGGTACTTCCAAAAGCATCATTGGAATATGAAAGTTTTCGTGTATTAAATGAAATCAATAATTTGCGTATAGATGGAGAACGAATTCCTGTCGATTTGAAGCAGGCTATCTATATCGATATTTTCCAAAAAGGGAAAAAAATTACCGCAGACATACTACATAAATATCTGTTTAATAAAGGTTATATTCAATCAAGTGAACAAGTAACTGGCATTGATATTAATATAAATAATTCTTTATCCACCTATGGGAAGTTCAAGGTTATATTTGGTGAAGATATCAAATTAGACAGTGTACAACATATGATAGAAGATATTGTATTCTGGTGTACTGTTTATGGGGACTCTAAAAAATTTCTTCAAGAACAAATTGAAGAAAAATATAGTGATAAAATATCAAAAGAGCAGTTAAAACGAATTCTAGGATTCAAATTCAAAGATTGGGGAAGTCTATCAAAAGAATTTTTTGAATTAAAAGCTACGGACAAATCAACTGGAGAAAATATATCCATTATTCGTGCACTATGGGAAAACAACTTAAATCTAATGGAATTGATCAATAGTTCGAAATTCAATTTCAAAGAGAGACTGGAAGAATATAGGATAACTTCATTAAAAACTCTTTCTGATTTTGAGCCGGAAGATTTAAGGGAGTATTATTTCTCTGCGCCCGTACGTAAAATGATTTGGCAGACAATGTTGGTTATTAAAGAACTAGTTCATGTACTTGGGCATGAACCAGAACGTATTTTTATTGAAATACCTCGGGATAAAGATCCTTCCATTGGTCGCACGATTTCCAGAAAGAAGAAATTCGAGGAACTGTACAAGAACGTCAAAGATGAAAGTGTTGATTGGATGAATGTAATTGAACATGCTGATGATTCAGGCAGTTTACGAAGTAAAAAAATGTACTTGTATTTGACTCAGAAAGGAAGATGTATGTACACTGGAGAGCATATAGAATTAAGCGATCTTTTTAACAAAAGCTTATATGATATTGATCATATCTATCCAAGACATTTTGTAAAAGATGATAATATTGATAACAATTTAGTTCTGGTTAAAAGAGAAAAAAATGCACATAAAAGTGACAACTATCCTCTGGAAGCTGAAATCTTCAATAATCAGAAAAAAATGTGGGCACAACTTAGAAAAGAAGACTTTATCAACGAAGAAAAGTATAAACGCTTAATGGGGAGAAATCCATTTACAGATGAACAAAAAGCGGGATTCATAGCACGCCAATTAGTAGAAACTCAGCAAGGAACTAAAGGTGTTGCAGAGCTTCTTCAACAATTATTACCTAATAGTAAAATAGTTTATACAAAAGCAGGAAATGTATCAGACTTCAGACACAGTAGGGAAATACCAAAGAGTAGATTGATAAATGATTTTCATCATGCCCATGATGCTTACCTGAGTATTGTTGTTGGCAACGTATATTATGTAAAGTTTACACAGAACCCAATCAATTTTATCAAAAATGCATATAACAAAGATTCATCCAAGAATAATTATAACTTAACACGTATGTTTGATTGGGATGTCAAACGCAGAGATGAGGTTGCATGGATTGCTCAGAACAAAAACGGAACTGTGGGAACAATAGCAATAGTGAAAAAAATGTTGAAACGGAACACTCCTTTGATGACCAGACTCAGTTATGAGGGAAAGGGAGGGCTAACCAAAGAAACATTATACAGTGCAGAAAAAGCAAAGGGCGAGGGTTATATTCCTTTTAAATCCTCTGATAAAAAAATGCAGGATGTCACAAAGTATGGAGGTTTCACAAGTGTAAAAGGAGCTTATTTCTTTTTAGTTGAGCATGACGAAAAAAAGAAACAGATTCGTACAATTGAATCTGTTCCGTTGTATCTTGCAGATAAGATTGAGAAAGATCCTGCTGAATTAGAACGCTATTGCCAAAAACTTGGACTTGTTAATTATAATATAAGAGTTCGGAAAATCAAGATTGGGACTTTAATAAAACGAAATGGCTATTTTGCCTATTTAACAGGAAAAACGGGCAAACAACTAATTCTCCGTAATGCAACAAATTTATGTTTGGATTCAAAGTGGGGAACATATATTAAAAAAATCGAAAAATACAAAGATACAGGAGTTCTTGATAATACGCTTGATACAGATACAAATATTAAACTTTATAATGAATTGCTAGACAAATTTACAACCGGAATATACGGCAAAAGGCCTAATCCAATCGGCGATAAAATGCTCTCAGCTAAAAATACCTTTACATCATTTACTCTTGATAATCAATGCAATTTAATATATCAAATTTTACAACTTTCAAAGATTTTAGGATTTGAGACTGATTTATCATTATTACACACAAACAAAAAATCTGACAAACCTACTCGAGAAGGTGGAATGCAGATATCAAAAAAAGTAAGCAATACAACTTCTATGTATTTAATCAACCAATCACCAACAGGTCTTTTTGAAAAACAAATAGACCTGTTAACAGTATGAGTTGGCGTACAGTTGTCATTTCAAAAAATGCAAAGCTTGATTACCAGTTAGGATATTTAGTTGTGCGAAATCAGGATGTTGTCAAAATTCATATCAGTGAAATTGCTGTATTGATCATTGAGACAACATCCGTCGCATTAACAGTAGCACTTCTATGTGAACTAACCAAGAAAAAAGTAAAAGTCATTTTTTGTGATGAAAAAAGGAATCCATCTTCTGAATTAATTCCATATTATGGAAGTCATGATACTAGCATGAAGATCAGAAAGCAAATATCTTGGTCTGACGATATTAAAACCGCCGTATGGACTGAAATTGTGACCGAAAAAATCCGAAAGCAGGCAGAAAATCTTATTCGATGGGAAAGAACAGAAGCAGATTTACTTTATGACTATATCTCTCAAATTGAATTTGGGGATACTACAAATCGAGAGGGGCATGCTGCAAAAGTTTATTTTAATGCACTTTTTGGTATGGGATTTACAAGAACCGCCGAAAATAGCATCAATGTTGCTCTAAATTATGGATACAGTTTACTTCTATCTACATGCACCAGAGAAATTGCTATTAATGGTTATATCTCACAATTAGGTTTATTTCACGATAATATGTTTAATCCATTTAATCTTGCATCGGATCTCATGGAACCTTTCTGACCATTAGTTGACAATGTCGTTAGACAAATGATGCCAGATAAATTTGAACATGAAGAAAAAATTACAATAATAAAAATCCTGCAAAAGGAAATAATTCTAGCAGGAAGAAAGGAATATTTGAGTAATGCAATGAAATTATATTGTCAAAGTGTATTTGATGCATTAAATGACGGTGATATTTCATTAATCAAATTTTACAAGAATGAGCTATAGATATATGAGAATAATAGTATTTTTTGATTTACCAGTGTTAACTTCAAAACAACGACGTGATTATCGAGACTTTCGGAAATTTCTATTAAAATCTGGATTCCTGATGCTTCAGGAATCCGTTTATTGCAAACTCGTACAAAATCCAGTTGTGGCAGACGTCTTACAAACAAATATACGCAATAATAAACCTGAAGAAGGTCTGGTCCAAGTGTTACGTGTTACTGAAAAACAATACTCAAATTGTTGTAGAAGATCATTCTCAGGTACTAAATAATGATGAAAGGTTAGTAATCCTATGAAGATTCTTGTAAATACATTTTATGATTTTGAAATAGAATTGATTGAAAACGAGATAGTTGTATTATCTATAAAATCTCCTAATGCATATCAAAAAATACTGCATGATCTATGGACTCAGTATAATGGTATCGAAGGTTCTTTTATATTGTCAGAAAATAGTAAGGAACTTAAAATTTCCCAAAATATAGAATGCATCTACAATCCATTTTTCTATTAATCTGAACAACAAAAAAATACTAACAAAGATGTATCAGGAGCTTTCTTCACAGGGGGCTTCTTTATTACAGGAAGAGGGGATTATACTCAGAAAATCATTAATCAATTATTTTGATCAATTATTAAATACGGTTCCTTATGATATAACTTACAATTTTGATTTTGATCTTATATCACTTATAAAAGCTCTAGATGTTCAAACAGATGTATCTTCAGATACATTAATAGAACAAGTATCTTCCTACATGAAATTAATGCAACAATTATGTGGTATCTCAATATTTGTATTCAATAATTTAAAATGTTATTTTAATGAATCTAATCTACAACTTTTATATGAATCTGCCAGATATAATAAAATAAATATTATAAATATCGAACCAGTCCACACAGAACATATTTGTGGTGAAAAATGCTGGATAATCGACAAAGATTTATGTATAATTGAAGCATAGTTAACACCATATACGCAAATATGGATAAGCTCGGTGATAACCTCAAATACAAATTTGAGGTTTGAGAGCTTTGTTAATTCATAAAAATACAAAACAGTAGGCATCTATGATGGGCGGTCAACATTGTTTGAGAGCTTTGTTAATTCATAAAGATACAAAACAATTGATATGCAGGAATTATTAAGCAACGCGTTTGAGAGCTTTGTTAATTCATAAAGATACAAAACACGCAGGGATCTTGAGTTGTTATTTTGGTGGTTTGAGAGCTTTGTTAATTCATAAAGATACAAAACAAAGGAGATTTTATGAAGAAGTCAAAAAAGTTTGAGAGCTTTGTTAATTCATAAAGGTACAAAACTCCATCCTGTGCTTGCTGAACCACTCCGTCGTTTGAGAGCTTTGTTAATTCATAAAGGTACAAAACAATAAAACTATGGAAAAACAGAATCCATTGTTTGAGAGCTTTGTTAATTCATAAAGGTACAAAACTCCGTCTTTTTTCACTAACGCAATGCCTAGGTTTGAGAGCTTTGTTAATTCATAAAGGTACAAAACGAATCCGATGCAGGAAAATCTATGTTCACAGTTTGAGAGCTTTGTTAATTCATAAAGGTACAAAACACATCTTATAACTATGACGCTTGTATCACAGAAAAGCGGATTAAACCGAGGTATAAAAGGGAATTCTAAGACATATAGAAATATGGAAAAACAATGGTCTACTGCATTAAAGAATGGTCAAAAAGTAACGGATATTGATATAAACCTTTCATATAAAAATGGTTCGTCACGTCCGTCAGCATTTGATGTTTCGTACAAAATCGATGGAAAATTATTCAATCGACATTTTAAAAACTAATAATAAAAACAAATAATTAAAATCTAACAATAAGGAGATCTGTTATGTTAAAAGGTTTTGAAGATGCATTTGTTGATGCACAAGCTAATGTTATTTCGCTTTGCCTTGAATTACTTAAGAATTCTGAAAAGAGTGCAGACGTTATATATGTATACATATTACAAAATGATGACGAAGAGTATATTGACGCATTTTTTGAGAAAGATGGCAAGTTGTTCACAACCAATGATTGGTGTTCAGATGCTCAAATTAAGGAATTCTTTCATTGTGGAATAGAAGATATAGAAAGCATTGTTGAGCTTTGTGATACCTATAATGCAAAGTGTCCACACGAATTCAAATTAGTATACAATGTTAACTCTAAGTCATTTGACTCAAATTACAATTATGAAAATGCAACCGATGTTTATGATAAGGATGTAATTGAGTTAGTCGAAGAATGGTTTAATGAATGCGAAAAAAATATAAGTCATTGATAAATTTTAGGAGATAAAATTATGATTGAAGTCAATGAGCAATTAGCTTATATTAAGCACTTCCTGAAAAAAGAGAAACCGAGTATTGCTGATGTTGTCGAGTGCTATTTAACTGCCGCCGATCTCTACCTTCAGCTTGAAGATGCGGATAAGGTCATAGAGTGCTTGACTGCGACAGAAAAACCAATGTTCTCCTATAACAACGGCGTTCTGTTTGGAGAGTATACACCTCAACAGATAGATCCTAAAAAGAAATTAATAAATGCGTTGGAATGTATATTTCCGAAGCTAACGAAAGGAAAAAATCCTTTGAAGAAGCTAAACAAACATTCAATTCTGAAATAAAAAAACAATACTATGCAATCGAACTTAAACGTAATGAATTAAAAAATCTTGGCTTTTTATCTTTCGCTAAGAAAAAAGAATTAAGAGTTGAGATAGAAAAATTAGAAGCACAATTAATCAGATACAAGACCGAAAATTATCCTACAAGTTTGAAAATGGCATTTGAAAATATGTATATGGATACAAATTAGAGAAATAATAAAAAGTTACCACCTACTTTGCAAACAGGGTAAAATGTCTGAGGTAACTAAAAGGGCACTCGAGCAGTCGCTTAAAAATCT
>OFSD01001124.1_pt1 | contig 19863 bp, 20 predicted proteins | sample 1543191 | NCBI WGS metagenome assembly OFSD01 (sample SAMN04209221, study PRJEB22552) | human gut metagenome | biome: gut; material: feces | host: Homo sapiens | place: USA: Oklahoma
CCGGCCCTTGGCCTCCACATACTGCATCACCTGGTAGAGCACAAGGCTGAACGACTTGATGATCAGGTTCTTCGCGTCCGCCTCGCCCAGCTCCGCGTCCTGCCCGGTAAGTTCCTTGAAGATGCGCGTGTAGTTTGCCCGCACAAGCTCCTCAGTCTCCTGCAGGCTCATGTTTTCGATGAAGCTGATCTCCGGCACGTTTGCCAGCTCTTTGATATTAGACAAAGCTCACCACCACCTTCGGGACGATGCCGCCGTCCCTGGCATGATTTTGGGTCCATTCCACACGCATGACCCGGACCCGTGGCTCATACTGTTTTGTTTTCCGCACGAACTCCGCCGTCAGCAGCGCCTTCGCCGCCTCCTGCGGGTTGTCCAGAATGTTGATGTCGATGCCGAACTCGCGGTCGAGGGCCTGTTCCCCCGTCTCCGTGCCGTAGAGCACCTGTAGATTTCGGTAGACTTCCTGTGCCGTCTGGTCGTCCACGCTCCCGGCCTCGATCTCGACGATGGTATCCTCAATGTAGATCACGGCTTGCCCTCCCTTATGTGTATTCCTCGATGGTCAGGCTCACCCGGCACTCGATCAGCGCGCCGCCGTTGAGCACCGTGTCCCACTCGTCGCTGACGCTCACCAGCTTGAAGGGGTTGTCAGAGATCGGTCGCCCGCCGATGATGAACCAATCGACCATCTGGCTTTCCGCCGCCCGCTGGAAGTAGTCCAGCGTGGACCGGGGGCTTACGCCGTCCTGCGAGCGCAGAAGGAGGTCCATGGTGTAGCTTTTCAGCTTCGGGCCTACCCACTGGCTCCGCGCCTTTTTACCGATGATCTCATGGTTTGCCCAGTCGCTCCCGGCGCTGCCTTTCAGATTGCTCGGCGTCAATATCCTCTGGCTGCTCACCGTGAACACCCGGCCCATGTAGCTGCCCACCATTTTCCGTTCCTCCTCGCTGTTCGTTTTTTACAGCACCAGGGAGGACCCGCCCTGCAGGTCGATTTGCTGTGCCTTCATGCTGATTTTCCCGGCGGTCTGGATGGAGACATCGCCGCCCTCGCTGATGGTCACGGTGGCGCTGCCGATTTTGACTTCCAGGCTCTTTGCTTTCAGGATCTTCTTCCCGTCCACAAAGTCCAGCAGTTCTTTTGCGTTGGCATCGAACTTCCGGTATGCCTTTCCATCCTCGTTGCAGTATTCCTTGCGGAAGATCTTCTCCTTGCCCTCGGCAGGTTTGATTTTCTTATTCCAGATCGTGCCCAGCACCACAGCGTCCTCCGGGCTATCACCCGGATGCAGCACCACCACAAGGTCATCCACTTCCGGCATCATGTACTCCCGCCGGGACAGAAACGGCACCATTTCTGTTACCGTATCGTCCCTGTCCGGGTAGGTCACTTCACACAGGCCATTTTCGTAGTCGATGGAACTCACATTACCAAGCCGCACTTCGCTGCTCATGCAAAATCCCCCTTTTCTACCTTGCTGGCCTTGACCTGTGTTTTGTAGCCGCCGGATGGCGAGTAGACGTGTTCCAGTTCATCCACAAAGTATTTTCCGGCCATTTTGCCGTAACCTATTAAGTTGATGCACTGGGCCGATGCGCCCGCCGGGTAGCCCGGAATGGTAAAGCTGATGGACGTTGCGCCATGGTTGGCGTTTTTAATCGCCGCTATCAGCTTCGCCTTTGCGTCCGCCTCACTGCTTACCTTGCCGGTAAGTTTCAGCTGGCGTTCTTCTGTGCCGACCTTGACGTTGATGTTGATTTTCTCTTTCTTGTTGGTGTAGGTGTACACACCGCCGGTGTATGTCCCGGTCAGCTTTGTGCTCCACTTGAAGCTGCCCGGTTCGATGCACAGGGCGTTCGGGTTGAATGGCTGTGCTTCTTCATATACCGCCCAAGCCGCCGTTTTCTCTTTGTATTTTTCCCGGTCGTACACCCACAGTTTGTTGGCATACACCTTGATGACCAGGGCGTAATCGCTGCACAGGTCCTGCAGGAAGGCACTGTCCGTGGCATCCTGTTCCTTTGCGTCAATGTCGTGGTCGTCACCCTCGAACTTCAGTTGCAGCTTGTACCGTCCGGCAATAGTTTCCGCAATTTTCTTCACGCTGGTTTTCTTCCAGGTGAATGTACGGGTCCGCTCGCTGAAACTGCTGTCGTTGGGTTTGGCTACGCCGCCCATGGTCAGGGTGTCCGGGGCACCGGCAAAGCTAAGGTCATCCAGCACAAATGCGCCGCACTCTGCGCTGTAATCACGGTAGCCGCTGCCAATGCCACCGATCCCCCAGTTTTTCACAACGATAGCCGGATAGAGTTTTGCACCCTTTTCCGGCATCCAGGCATTTTTCCATTTATCCTCACGGGCATTTATGGTAATGCTCATGGTGTCGCTCTGGGATGCTGCCACATCGGTATAACGGAAACTTTCCACATCATTCTCGATCCGGGCTGTAATATCGGCTTTCCCGTATGTCAGTTGGATCGCTGCCTCGCGGCCTTTGGGTCTCGCTGCTGTCAAAACCATCACGCACCTGCTTTCCAAGGCGGCAGGTCGCCGCTCTTTTCTTCAGGCAGTTCAGGTGTTGACAGCACCACGCCGGAATCGAACCGGGTTATGTGGATTAGTCCAAGGTTGTTCTGCATCAGCCAGTCGGCTTTCAGTTCGCTCCCATACACCTTTAAGGCAATCAGGTCCCAGGTGTCACCAGATACCGTTGTGTACGTTGTACTCGTGTTATCAAGTGCCATAGTTCTTGCGCCTCATTTCACGTTCGTACTGCTCCATGTTCTCGCAGAAGCGCTGGTAGTCATCGGCAAGGATGGAGTGCAGTTCTTCTGCTGTCATGCCGCCGTAGATAACAAAGTTCGGTGAGTAGACGTAGGTATTGCCAGAAGAACTGGTGTATGTGCGCTGGAAGCTGGTACTTCCACCGCCGCCAAAGCCGCCAGAGTTTCCGCCGGTATCGTTGTCGCTGCCACCGATGGATGGCAGTTCCACGATGTTCTGCCGGTAGTTCTGCAGGTCGGCCAGCGCAGAAAGGTCCTGTTCCGATACGCCGGAGCCGTAGACGGTCGGGAAGAAGTCCACATTGCTCAAATCGTAGTTGTCCGGGTTTGCGTCATATTCAAGCTGCGCTTTCTCTATGTCTGCGCCCCGGATGAACTGGATAACTTTCTGTGCGTTCTCGTTCGCAAGGACAGTCTGCGCACCGGAAACCACCTTGCCGATGCCGGTGTTCACGGTCTGGACAACCTTGCTCTGGTCATCCGACACAGCGGGCACCGGCATAGCTGCCACGGTTTCCAGACCGTCCACGGCATAGTTGGCAAACTCCGTAATGCGGCTAAACGCCACACCAGCGTCAGAGCCAAGTACCATGCTGGCTGCAACGGACGGGAATACAGCATCCATGCTCTGCGCGATCTGGTTGAAATACTGCTGCCGCTGTGCCTTGCGGAAGTCGATCAGGTTAGAATCTCCCTCCGTAAAGCCACCATCGGCAAACATCTTCGGTTTCCTGCCGGGCAGCCCCAGCAGATCACCCAGACCAACACCCAGCATCTTGCCAGCAGTCAGCCAGGTATCAATGTTCTTTTCACGAACACCGCGCCGGAAACTGATGACTGCTTCGGGGCCAGCCTCGCCAGCAATGGACGGTCCCTTCGTCATGCCGCCGTTGGCAAACGCCGGGACGGACACGGGCGAGAGGTTGAAGCCAAACGACTTGCCGCCAATCACCGGGACCGGGATGCCGAACAGCGTTTCCGGGATGGTGAGTTGAATCTTGTTCAGCGCACCGATGATGAAGTTGACCGCCTTCACGCCGATGGTCGCCACCTGCTTCAAGAACCCGATGATGCCCAGGATCACAGGCTCCACCACCGGCAGTACCTTGCCCACCAGATCTACCGCCACCTTGATGGCGTTGACCAGCGTAGTGCCCACCAGGCTCACTACCGTAGACAGCAGCGGCATGACCGCCGGGATGCCCTCATTGATGATAAAACCGAAAATTTCAGTCAGCACCGGCTTGATGTGGTTCACGCCCAAATCTACGATCTGGGAGAACGCACCGGCGAAAGACTGAACCAGTGGCATAACTGTCTGGATTGCCGGTGTCATTGCGCCGAACGCGTCACCCAGGTTCAGCCCTCCGATGTTGAAGCCGGATAGCTTCTCCTGGATGCTCTGCAAGCCCTCCGGGGTGGAGAGTTGCCCAAACACCTGCCTTGCCGTATCGCCGATGCCCGCGATTTTGCCGGTGAATTTGTCGAACACGGCAAGGCCGCCCTCGCCAAATACTGTCCCGACAATGCCGCGCACATCTTCAAAATGATCTCCCAGCAGGGAAACCACGGCGACCATTGTGCCCAGACTTGTAATGGCCGGTCCGAACATACCAAGCAGTGACATGAAGCCACCGCCCAGTTTCGCAGCCACCGGACCAACGGTAGAACCCAGCACGTTCAGCCCTGCGCCTGCAAACTGGCCAATGTTCTTGACCGTGCCGATTGCACCGCCCGCCAGCTTCGTTGCGCCGCCGACCACCTTGTTTTTGGCATTCGCCAAAATTGCGGGGCCTTTCGTTTGGCTAAAGATGTACCCCATCTGTGCAAGAGCGTCCTGTCCGTTCATACCAACCGTGCTGGTTGCCATTCGCCAGAGTGCTCTTCCTCTGCCTGGCTGCACAATGCCCGTTTTTGCAAGGATTCCTACTCCGGCCTTCCCGATGTTTCCGAGTGCAGACTTTCCAAGCCCGCCCATCGTAGACAAGGTTGCTCCGCCAAAGGACTTCATGCCGGCAAAGATGCCGGGGAAGTTGATGCCCTGCGGGCCTGCAATGCCGGACAAGATCTGTTTTGCAACGCCTCCCGCCTTGACAAAGCCTCCGCCGATGGCCGTGTTCCCCAGCGCACTTACGGCGTTGCCGACACCCGTAACGTACTTTCCGGGGCCGGAGTTTTTCAGCAATCCAAGTACGCCGCCGCTCGTGCTGGCTTCCAGCACGTCATTCACAAAGCCGGTTTTGCCTTTCTTGGTCCCGCTGCGCAGGCCCTTGAAATTTTTCAGCGTTGCCCAGATGCCAACGCCAGCGCCATCCAACGTCTGCCCGATTTTACCCAGGCGCGTTGTTGGTTGCTGTGCTCCGATGCCGGCCATCTGAACGCCGTACTTTGCGTTCTCCGTAAACATCCCAGCGTTCGACTTTGCGAACACCGCGCCGCCCACTGTCTTTTGAATCAGGCTCGTGGGTGTCAGTGCACCCAGCAGGTTGCGGACGGTGATGCCGCCGAATGTTCCGCCGGGGGCACCGCTGGGCTTTCCGCCGATCACGATGTTGCCCACCGTGTTCATCAGCGAGGTTCCAGTGCTGTATGCCGTGGGTGCAAGGCTCATGGCTCCGAACGCTGCGGCAATGGCTGTAATGGCTCCCGCCACCTCCGGCCCATGCTCCGCAGTGTAGTCAATGCCTTTCTGGATCCACGGCAGTGCCGCCTGTGCTGCATTGCCGATACCCAACAGGGCGGAGTGCAGCATCGGGAGGATGCCGTTTACGATGTTGGACAGGTCAGGCAGATTTTCTGTAATTCCGTTCGCAATGTCGATCCACATGGAGGCCAGTTCTTTCTTTGCCGGAAGGAACTGCTTTCCCACATTGATAAGCAAACGGTCAGTTGCGTTGCTCGCCATCTGGTCTACGGCTTTGCCCGTGTCCAGTTTGACAAGCAATTCTTTCTCCATGCTGTTGGTGTACAGATCTGAATTGTTTGCCATTGCAAGCGCGTCTTGGAAAACCTGCGGGTTCTCCACGATTTTGGAAACGCCCTCAATAGCCCACTGTCCGAACAGGGTCTTGATGGTTGCAGTCTGCTGGTACTTGTCCTGCTTCGAGATTGCATCGAACACCTTTGTCAGGGTGAGCGCTGCTCCATCTTCACCGTTTGGCCCGGTAGACTGCATATCCTTTGCGATCTGCACCGGGTCAAAGCCCAGCTTGTTCCATGCGCCCACCTGCGCATCCGTTGCGCTGTTGCCCAGGGTGATGTTCGTAAACACGCGGTTCAGGCTCGTGCCTGCCTTTCCCTCGTCAACGCCCATAGCCAGCATGGTAGCCGCCAGTGCAGAAGTCGTATGCAGGTCAGCACCAGCCGTTTGGCCGACACCGCCGGAGGTGTTCACCACATTTGCGATTTCCGCTGCTGTGGTAGCCATGTGACCGCCCAGGTAGTTGATGGAATCTGCCACATCGGTTATCTGGGTGCGCGTCTTTCCGAAAGCCGTTTCCCATTTTGCCATGTAGTCAGCGGCAGACTTTGCATCAATGTCCCACGCAGCGGCCATTTTGGCGGTATCGTACAGATAGCTTTTCTCGCCGGTCTGCTGGTTGTCCAAGAAGATTTCATCATAGTTCTTACCGGACTGTCCCAGCGATGCGGCAATCTGTGCCATCTCGTCCCGCTGGATCGGAACCTGCGTTGTCATTTTGAGGATTGCGTCCTCCATGACCGCCCGTTTTTCCGGGTCAACGCTGCCATCATCATTCATGATGCCGCCAACGTACTTGACCGCATCCGCCGCCTGCGCTTGGTATTCCTCCGCCATATCGGTAGTTTTCTTGGTCATAAGGGCGGCAGACGCGGTGAGCGTTGCCATAATGCCCAAACCAGTTTTCCCGATTACACCCAGAGTGTTTGCCACCGTGTTGCCCAGTGACTTTGTTCCCGCCATGGCGTTTACCAGATCTCCGGTCAGCCCTTTGGTCTGCTTTATCGCCGTGACAAGGGACGGGTCCACCTTGCCCATGATGCGGATGCTAAGTTCTAGTGCTCCATTTCCCGCCATACGTCCGCCACCTCGTTACACAGATTCACCAGTTCCCGCCGGGGCAGGTGCAGCAAATCCGTCATGTTGGAGTGCGTGGCAATTGACAGCTGGATAGCTGCTTTCCGAAGTCCTTTTGCCCCGCCTTTTACTCGAAAAAATCAGCGCTCACGGCATCGCGCAGCTTCACGGCCTCGCACAGCGGCAGGCCGGCAAAGAAGTCCACCGGGTAGCCGGTGCCCATGCTGGCGATGATGCAGCAGTACAGGTAGTTGCGGTGGGTGTTCACCGGTGCAAAGCCGCCTGCGGCCATGCGGTTCTCTGCCGTGGATTCGCTCATGGTGTTCAGTTCACCCACGCCGGACAGGTCGATGCCCTCAAAGGTCTGGCCTTTCAGTTCAGCCTTTTCGCTGCCCTCGTAGGTATAGGGTGCAGCGAACTTCAGGGCATGGGATTCCAGCTGCTTTTTGATTTCATCGGCGTTCTCGCTGCTGTTCATGCCCTGGATGATCGCCGCCTGCACTTTCTTGATCTTGCCGCGGGGCATGAGTTTGAAGAACTCCACGGGCTTGCCGGTGGCCTTGACCGCCATCTCCTGCGCAAAAGCAGTGGTCATCTCTATCACGGACATCGCTGCCAACTCGTTGCCGATGTTTTTCTGAATGTCAATCAGATCCTGCACGGTCATCTTCTCCATACCGGACAGATCCAGACTGTCACATTCCTCGCCCTCAAACTTGTAGGGCTTCTCGAACTTTACGGTGTAGTCCATTGTCGTTTCCTTTCATGTTAAAAAGAATCAGCCGCCCCACCTTGGAGCGGCTGACTTCATCATGTATCAGGTGTTAGATCAGGGCGTTGATCTCGGCACGCATATCCTCGCCATCCACATAGTAGCGGCCCGCGAACTTATCAATGTCGATAACGGTCTGACCGTCAACCTCCATCAGATAGCGGGTAACCTCCAAGGTGGTGGTGCTGCCCATGGTGTCGGCGCGCTTCAGCTTGCCGGGATCCAGTTCCTTGGGACGACCGCCCAGAACAACGCGCAGGCCCTTGTAGGTATAGCCGCCGTTCTTGTTGTCGTTCTGCATAGCAGCACGGAGCGTGATCTGGATGTTCTTGTTTGGGTTCATCATCTTGGTGGCGAAGCTGTACATGGTGTTCCAGTTCAGCGTAGCCTCCATAGATTCAAACTGACCGGGGACGGGAGAATCCACATCGCCGGCAATACCCATGCCGTTCACGGTCGTTGTTTTGTTCTTGATCTTGGGCAGGGTAACTTCGTCTGCCAGGCCGATCAGAAGATCGTCCTCGGTGTAGGCGTTGTAGTCATTGATGACCTGGGGAACCAGATCACTGGAAATATTCAGAGCCATAGTTCAGTCCTCCTTACAGGGACAGAGCAGAAGCCAGTGCGCCGGCCTCGTACTCCATCGTGTTATTGACCTGCTTGAACGGCGGGAACGGCGTGCAATACTGGTAGAAGCTGTAATGGCCCGCCACCAGTTCTGCAGCGGTATTGCGGTCGGGGTCTGCCTTCATGCTGTAACTGGCGCAGACCTCGGTAGACACATACACGCTGCCCCTCATATTCTCGCTGTCGATGATGCTCTGCAGGCGCTTCTTGTTCATGGGCTTATCCAGCTTGCTCTGATTGTTCAAAACGAACTGGGTCCAGGTGTGGTTGAAGAAGCGGCGGACGCAGAGGAAAGCGTCCTTCGGGTCGGTGTTCTTGGGATAGCAGCAGGTTTCATTGCCCCAGACAACAAAGTCACCGGAACGAATGAAAGTTGCGACACCCTGCTCGTTCAGCACATTGCCCTGCTCCTGGTCCATGAGCACTTCGGTGCCATCTTCCAGGCAGGCCGCAGAGATAGGCACGCTCACATTGGACGGGCTGGCGTTCGGGCAGTCGTTGTACAGGCTGTCGTTGTACACGGTCGCGGCGGCGGCCAGAGAACTGCCGCTGTAAATAGCGGTGCCGATCTTGCCGTACAGCCAAAGAGCGTATGCCTCACGAGAGGTCGCACCCTGCTTAACCTTCTGGTTTGCCACATCGGTGTACTTGCGTGCACCGGTTGTGCTGCTGTCGATGTCAACAAAGCACACCGCATCGAATACGCCATTGATTTTGCGGCACTTTGCCTGCAGGGCAGCGCACACCAGCGGGTCTTTGGAGAAGCGGGGTGCCAGAATGATGCCGGGTGCCATACCCAGCTTCGGGAGAACCTGGCGCACAACTTCCAAGCCAGTCTCCTTGCCTGTGGATGCGTTCACACCGCCCACAATGTCGGCTGCCGTGACCTTGGTGGGATCCAGGATGGAGCCGGAAACCGCCAGCGCAGTTGCGCCATCGCCCTTACCGCCCGTAACCAGTGCGATGCTCACCGTACCGTCATCGTTGAAACTTGCGGTATAGTCCACATCTGCGGTCAGCGCGGTAGTGTCTTTCTTCACTACCAGCTTGTCCAGCAGGATGCCGGTTTCCTCGATCTCCGCCACACCGTCATTGACCTGCACCGTCTTGCTTGCCAGCGCAGTGGTATGCTTGGCAGGATCCAGAACGTTAATCAGGACGATGGGGCCAATGCCCATCACCTGGAAGCTGACACTCACTGCATCACAAAGGGTGTACTTTGCGAAGTCATCAGAGTAGCCAACCGCTGCAGAAGCCTCTTTGAAAGTAGTTGCCAGCAGCGGAGTGTTCACCGCTGCTGCAGGGTCGGCCAGCAGGTTGACCGGGGCGGTCCCCACAACAACCCGAAGGCCGGAATTGACCGATACCGGCGCGGAAACGCTGGTCGCGGCCTCGGTTTTGTTAAAACCATGAGAAATAGCCATTTGTCATGTCCTCCTTACTTCATCAGGTCGGCGGCCTTGTTGTAGAGAATATTCTCTCTGGTGCCTTCCTGGTCGATCTTCACCCGCGTTTCAGCGAGTTTATCCAGCGGAACGATCAGTGCGTTCAGAAGCGGCACCTGCTCCACTTTCTCTTTCAGCTTTTCGGGCAGGCCATCCACGAATACGGTGTACTGCGGAGCGATGCCCTTGACAGTCGGGCCGCAGTAGGCCACAGTGCCCACGGTTTCCGCCGTGGTCTGGGCTTCCTGTGCCGCCGTGGTTTTCTTTTCGGTGCTCATATCAAAGCCTCCACTTCTTCATTTTTCAGGGTGTTGGGTGTTTCGCAGATCAGATTGACGATGCCCCAGTAGTAATAGTCCATATCATCGTCCGACAGTTCCCACTTGCGGGGATAGCCCACCTTGAACGCCTCGCCAAAAACAGGCTTCCGTTTGAAGTGCTGCATGATGGCTTCGATGATGTTCACGGTTTCTTCGTACCCCTGCCGGTCGGTTCCACGGTCATAGCAGCAGATGATAAGCTGCAAAAGGACCAGCTGCGGATCCCTTTCGTTTGCCACCTCGCCGCTGGTTTTCGATACGATGATGCACGGGAAGCGGGACGCATTGGTGTCCACGTCATCGTCATCATCGGTCGGTGTCGGAATGAACTGTTTGAAGATCTGCAAGGGCTTTTCACCCTCCTGCCCATTGAACTTCATGTCCCGGAACAACTCTTCCAGTTCTTCAATCATGGCCTGCTGGCACATTTCGCTGGTATAGCCTGTGATTTTCCCGGCCATATCAGATCACACCCTTTCGTTTTGCATTGGCGATCAGCTGCCGGACGCGCCGTTCGGTGTTGTCCTGCAGCATCTGTTCTACGGTCGATTCCTGCATTTCCCACACGGTATGGTGCATTGCGGAACCGGACGGGCTGGACATGGTAGCCAGTTCTTCGTTCGGTTTCCAGCGTTTCTTTCCGTTTTCCGTGTACTCTTTCTGTGCAGGCACGCCAAGTTTGCGCTGCACCATGCCGATATGTTTTGACTTGAACTGTACCAGAAAACCTTTGCTCTTCTCACTGGTTCCGCCCAGACCGATCATCGAACTGCCTTTCAGAACGTGCGCATGAAAAACAGGCGGCGCGTTACGGACAGACGGACCCATGAAGGGTTTTGTGGGGCTGGTTCTGAAATAGCCCAGGTCTGCCCGGAACGCGCCGGGATCGTTCTTCATGATGGCAAGGATGGCAGCGGGCCGCCGGTTGGTGGCTTTCTGCCGCTGGCGCAGATCTTCAATCATGCGTTTGCCCGCCGTGTTCAGGTCGTAGCGGTTCTTCACCTCGGTCAGCAGCAACTTGCGCGTCTGCCGGGCCGTAGTGTTCACCGCCACTTTCAGCGCCGCCGGGGTTTTGTCCCCCAGCACGCCAAGGGCGCGGGTCACTTCCGCATCATCAATGGAAACCGTCAGATTGGAAGCGTCATAGCTGGTTTTGAAATATGCCATCGCCTTATCCTCTGATTCTCTCAAGTTCCATGCGGTATACCCCTGCTTTCAGGGAGCAGGACTTGATTCTGTAATCCCGCTTCTTGTCCAGTGTAATGAGTTTGCCGTTCTGCGGCATGGGGCCGTAATCTTTCTGCTTCACATAAAGCAGCAGATCTGCCTTATACATACCCTGGTCAAAGGACTGCTTTGCGCCGCCCTCCCAGTGCGCCGCACGTTCGGTCACGCCAGGATGCTGGGTGATGCAGGGTATCAATCCCTTGTCATCTATGTAGCGTTCCTCGGCAAACTCGTTCAGGTTAAAGAACACGGTCTGCACGTCCTGGGCCACACAGTCTTTGAACGTGGGAAGCGGCTTCGGGGTTTCCGGTGTGCCGTAGTTCTGGTCAACGTCCAGCATGGTGTATACCTCCGTATCAGCAGACGGTGGCAACCAGCCAGCTGTCCACCTTGTTGGGGATCAGCAACGGGTGGGACTGCAGTTCCAGGAAGCGGCGATCAGGACGATGCTCCACATAAGTGCGCAGCAGACGTGCGGTTTCGGCGGTATGCCAAACCTTGTCATCGTCCAGATAGGTGCACAGGCCGTAAGCACGCATGAAGGTCGCGTTGCTGGGGATCATCAGCACCATGTTGTCCGGGATCAGGGGCTTAATCTCCTTCGTTTCGTCATCCAGGTAGACTTCATCATAGCCGTAGATGTCCACGCCGGGCAGGTTCAGATGGCCGTAGTAAGTCAGGCCGCCTTCCAGTTCCTTGGGGGCCATGGCTCCAATGTCAAAGCGGCGCTTGTCCATCAGATCCAGAATCTTACTGTCGGCCATGAAGTGATTTGCGGCCAGCTTGCCCATAATGATCATATCAGCGTTGGCAAAACCGTTACGGTTCACCTGCTGCTTCCAGTCGCGCAGATTGCCCCAGGGATCCGCAGCGGACTTGCCCCACTGCTTCGTGCCCTCCAGGGTGATTTTGTTGGTGAAGCCAAAGTCGATAACTTCATCCACGCCCTTGCCTTTCACTCTCAGCCTACCAGTAGTAAGCACCTGGGCAGCCATCCACTCTTCGCGGCGGTCAACCATGTCGTTCAGCTTGTTGTATTCCTCAATCAGCTTTTCCGCTGCACGGTCATCGGGAGTGCGGCTGGAATAAATGTCCTCACCAGGCAGGCGCTTCATGAACATATCTGCGGTGGTGATGGTCGCCGGGTTGACGAGGGGCGGCTTGTAGGACTTGGTTTCGTAGCCCTCACTCTCTACGATTTCACCGCCGACCATGGGATGAACGAAAGCTGCCATCTTACGGTTGCCCTTGACAATATCAATGTCAACGTGCTCGTCAGAGGAAGTTTTCAGCTTGGTGAAAAAGCGGTCACGCAGAAAGGTGCGGGTCGGGGGCGCAGTACGCACAACCTCGGCCAGATACCGCGGCTCGTAAATGTTGATCTCATTTGCCATTTTTTTGTTTCCTCCTATCACTTCAGGAAAATGCCCAGATTACGCAGAGGAACTTCCACGTCATCCACGCTTACATTGTTGGGCAGTGCCAGACCATTGGCAAAAAACTCACCGGTCAGATAAACCGGTACTTCCTTGTCTGCCTCGGCGCTGTCAGCCGTGATGCCGTACAGGCCAGTCAGAACCGCTGCGCCTGCGCTGGCCGGTGCCGCAATAGGCTTCACCTTGCCATCTGCGATCAGGACAGGCGCGTGCGCTTCCACCGCTTCACTCGCGGTCTTGCTGGTCTTGGCAATGTCAATATCCGTGCTGGCAATGAAATACTCCGGCGCAGTGCTGAAGTCTTTTCTTGCAAGATCCATACTCATGGTTCTTTCCTCCTTACTTTACGCCGTTGGCTTTGCGGATGGAGTTCATGAAAGATTTTTCCTCCGCGTCCTCCGGCTCCGGGTTTGCAGGCGGTGGGTTGGTGATGCCGTTTGCACCAGAATCCTGGGCGTTCTTCTTCACCTTGTCCAGATAGTCCTGGCTCTGCTTCTGCTGCTTTGCCTTCATGCTGGCGATCATAGCTTTTGCAAAGGATGCCGAATCAACGGGCTTAGTAAACTTTGCCTCGTTGGCCTGATCCTCTGCGCCGGGCATGGTCGCGTCCTCGATCTCCTTGATGCGGGTGCGCTCGGCAGTGATAGCTTCGTCCTCAATCTTAGCTACCAGATCCGGGCACGCCTTGCGGAGATCGTCCACGGTCTTGATGTCCTTGATATCCATGTCTGTTACCTCCCCATGGGTTTTGTTTTCCGGCTGTTCCGCCGGGCGTTTATGTTCAGGCTGGGCCGTGGTCTTGTCCACTACCCGGCTCCTGACAAAGTTGGGTGCCTGATTGAACGGGGTGTTCATGCTGATGCTGTTGACGAACAGAATACCGTTGCGGTTTTCCACCACGGAATCTTCTGCATCATCGTCCACCTCGTCCACAAAGCCTTTTTCCTTGGCTTCTGCTGGGGTCCACCAGCTGGTTTCATCCATCCACTTTGCACACTCTTCCTCGGTCTTGCCGGACTTCTTGGCGTACAGAGTGATAATGTTACTGCGGATGGCTTCCAGTGCTTTCAGGCAGTTGTTGAGATCGTCTGCAGTCAGGTAGTCACAGATACCCATGCTGACCGGGTGAATCATGTAGCTGCCATCTGCCGCCGCTACCACCTTGTCTGCATGGCAGGCAACGATGGTGGCAGCGCTGGCGCACAGACCGTCAATGTGAGCGGTCACGGTGGCCGAATTGCGTTCCAGCATATTGCCAATGGCCTGGGCTGCAAAAACGTCACCGCCGCCGGAGTTGATGTACACAGTGATTTCTTTCACATCGCCCAGGGCGGCAAGGTCATCCGCAAACCGTTTCGGGGTCGCGGCATCCTCCCACCAGCTGCGCTCGGAAATATCGCCGTAAAGCAGAAGTTCCGCTTTCTGGTCATCATCGGCCAGATTGCGGAACTGCCAGAACTTATCATTCTTTGTTTTCGGGGTTGCCTGCGGATTGGGCTTGCTCATAAAGTCCTACCTCCTTCATTTTTTCCATTTCGCTCTTGCGCTGCCGCATATTGGCCCGCCAGCTGCCGCCGGTCATCTGGGCGGTTTCCTGTTCCGCCGTGCTGATTCCCTCTTTGATGCGGAGTTGGGCTGCCTCGATCTCTTTCTTGGCATCCAGATTGGTGCGGGCCGGGCCGTTCCATGTGCAGGCTGTGTAGGCTTTTGCCATCGCCGGGTCATCAAAGAAACCCGGCGCATTGATACGCCCACGGGCCACCGCCTCGGCAAACCACTTCTCGTAGGCCGGCTGGCAGAAGTCGGCCGCAAAGCTATCCCGCAGCACACCGCAGGTGCGCCAGAACTCATTCAAAGCGCCGCGGCTCGCGGAGTAGTTGGACGAGAACTTTTTGTACAGAACCTCTCTGGGAATCTCCACGCCGGTTGCCACTTGGTCGGACATGGCCGACATGAACCCGTCAAAAGTCGTGGTCGGGTGCTTCGGGTCAAACACATCCGTACTTTCCCCTGGTGCAAGGTCAAACACGGCAGACGGTGCCAGGTCAATGCTCAGTTCATCCGGCTTGGTTTTCGGATCCTCCGCCTTGTCTGCTGGTTCCTCACCAAACGGCGCTTGATTGGTCGGATCATCGTGCTTGATAAACAGCGTGACGGAGGATGCCACAATGGCCGCGGCCAGTTCAGCTTCCGTGTATCTGCCCATCTGTTTCAGGGTAGGCAGCACCGGTGCCAGCAGCGGCACACCGCGCCGCTGTCCAGCGCGTTCCCGCTGGGTAACGCACAGGATGTTCGGCTCTCCTGTTTCTTGGTCACGGGCTTCTACCCGCGTCCAAGTCAAGGGCACCGTGCTGTCGTAAGCCAGCGGATGCCGGCTTGCTACCCAGTAAGCCACCACGGCACCGTCCTTGTCCGTTTCCACGCCCTGCACGATCTGATACACGCTATGTCCATCCACCTTACAGGGGTACATTCTGTCCATGCGGTCAGGACTGCAAATCAGGTCAGCTTCAATCAGGCGCAGCCGCAGGGCATACGGCCAGTGCGGGCGTTCATCGAACTGCACCGCCGCAAACACATCACCATTCATCAGGAAGCTGGTGAATGCCAGCGTCTGCAGCCGCCAGAAGTTATCCATGCCGGCAGCATCGCAAAGAGTGCTGTCCGCCCAAAGTTCAAATTCGCTGGAGATCTGCGCCTGCAATCTGTCTGCCTGTTCCTCGTTCAAGTGCAGATAGTCCGCATCCACCTGCGGGGTCGGCACAAGGCCGCTGCCCACCACGTTGGTGCGCAGGGTCTTGATGGCACCCGTTGCCAGAGGGATGCCCATATAAGCATCCCGGCTCCGTTTGCGCAGAATATCAAGATTATCTTCGATATCCTCTTTTGCGCTGCCGCCGCCAACGTGCCAGCTGCGCATAGCGCGGGAAATGCGGCTCGCGCCGTAGTTCCCGTAGCCGGTGCCGTTGTTCATGACGGACAGTGCGGCGCGTGCCACAGCGCGGCGATACCCTTTTTCAGGGCTGATTGTCGCAATGGCCTTGTCCAGAATATTTGCCATGTAGTCCACCGTCCTTACACATCATGCGGGGAGAAGTGATAGATCCGGTTTCTGCCCCGCCCGCGTTCTGCCGCTTCGGCCTCGGCCACTTTCTTTTCCCAGAAGATGATGCTCTCCCGGATCTGTTTCAGACTGGCGCGGGTCAGCATCATCTGTTCGATCTGGTAACTCTGCCCGGTCGATACAGCAGCCTCCGCTTCCAGCCACATATCAAGGTGCCGCTGTGCGGTTTCTTTTGAGATAATCGGCATTGATTAGATACCTCCCGATCTTCTTCTGCGGTACTGGCGTGGTGCAGTCTGGCGCGGGGCTTCCTCGCCGGGAATTTCCAGACCGGGGGGATTGCTGATTTCCAGCGCCGCCGTGGCGTAGTTCCGCACGTCAAATGCTTCATTACGTTTCTGTGCCGGGTCTTTCAGTTCCCACCGCTCCACCTTTCGGCCAGACTTCCAGCGCGTGACCTTGTGTTCCGCAGTAAGCATCTTGAAATAGTTTTCGTTGTAGCCCGCGTCCTCTGCCGCAGGGAAGTGGCAGTAGTTCGGGCCTTTGATAAGCACTTTCAACCGGGCAAGGACGTGGTTCTTTCCCGTGTCAACGCCCAGCGTGAACAGTTCGCCGCCTACGCGGTTGTTCTTTGTGGGGTTGCGCAGGTAAGGCACATCCATACCGCCACGGCCTTTGATGGGCCAGATGTGGCGCTCTTCCCGTTCTTTGCAGAAACGAATGACCTGATCCGGGAAGTGGCCGCCGCTGTCCATGCAGACACACCGCAGGGACAGTTCCGTTCCATCTTTCTTTTTCCAGGTCTTTGATAAGAACTCGTCCAGATCTGCCCAGACCTGCCCGCGCTTCAGATCGCCGTAAATGCGCTGATACCGGATGCCCCAGCTTTCCTTGCCAATGCCCCAGCCCACCACTTCGACCTCGAACCGGTTATCCTGGGTATCGACACCGGCTGTCAGGTGCACCACACCGTCCGGCACTTCGGCCTCGTAGAACTCGCGGCGGTCCATCAGGTTGTTGGCTTCCACCGTTTCGCCCGGTTCCTCCCAAGGCAAGCCAAGGTCGGTGTTCACAAAGACCTGCATCTTCTCGTAGTCGCCGCGCTTTGCGTCCAGATCGGCAGCTATGAAGTCCTCCACGATCTTGTCCCAGCCGCACAGGGTCGAGCCGATCTTGTTCATGTGGAAGCCCCGTACCGCCCGTTCCGGGTGCTCTGCGTGCCACTTGCCTTGCAGGCTGTTCTTCTTCCAGCGGTATTCATTGTCCAGACAGCCGCACTCGGCGCAGCGGTATTGCACGCCACCCTCCGGCCACTTATCCTTATCGAATACCATGTTGTCCCACACAAAGGGCTGATAAAAGCCGCAGTTTGGACAAGGCACCGTCCACTCTTCCTGGGTGGATGCGTTGAACTCGTCCAAAATGCGGCTGTTGTTTTTGGTGGTGGGGGTTGATACCAGCACCGTTTTGTAGTCCCAGTAGGTCGTTTGGCGCTGCTCGGCCAACATGATTGGGTCGCCCTCTTTGCCGGCGCTGGCTTTGTAAGCGTCCACCTCGTCCGCCAGCAGCACCTTGATGGGGCGGCCGCGAAGATCGGTCGGCGAGTTTGCGCCGATGATCGTCAGCTGTCCGCCGGGGAAATTTTTCTTTGTGATAGTGTTGCCGGAGTAGCGGCTTTTGTTGTCCACAAGGCCCCGGAGCACCGGCGTGTCCCGGATCATGGTTGCCAGACGGTCCTTGCTGAAACTCTCGCCCAGATTCACCGTTGGCTGCACGATCATGATAGGGGCCGGGTAGTAACTCATGTAGTACCCGATAGTGTTCAGGACCAGCCCGTCCGTCTTGCCGGACTGTGCGCACATCATGGCTACCACTTTGCGGATATGCACATCGCCAATGGCATCCATGATCTCCCGCTGGAACGGTGCGTTGTCCGTGTTCCAGCGGCCTTGTGCTGCGGATGCTTCCGCCGACAAGCGCCGGAAGTTATCTGCCCACTGGCTAAGTGTCAGGTTCGGTGGCGGTTTCAGCGCTCCCAGCGCCCGGCTGAACATCTGCGCTGTCTGCGGTTCCAGGTGGATCATTGCCATGGTTTCCGCCGCCTTTCTTGACGCAGTTCTTGAACGGGCAAAACTGCTGGATCTCATTCAGCCGGGTGCCCCAGACACAGTGCCGGCATTTATTCTTCCTGCTCATCTTCGGATTCCTCCTCCGGTGCCGTCAGCGCAATTTCCGGGTCGCTCAATTCCACAAGCGCTTCCTGTACCGCTTTTTGCAGAATGTCGTGTGCTTCCGCCGGGTCGGTCAGCTGTGCCATGGTACTTGCGTACTTGGTCGGGATGGTTTCCAGTCGGTTCTTGAAGTTGGCAAAGATGGTTTTCAGGGCACGCTCCACGTCCTCGGTGCGGTGCAGGTCGCCTTGGGCTTCCTCCATCCGCATCTTCTCGATTTTGCCACGGGTTTCCTCCCGCTCGGCGCGGGCAGCCACAAGTCGTGTCTGGTCATCCCGGTTGCCGATTTTCATTTCCAGATACTGCCGGACCACCGTTTTCATATCAAAGACACCGGGCCGGACTTCGGACAGCTTGCCCTCGTCCCGCAGGTTCCGCACCTGCCGGTCGGTAATGCCAAGACACTCTGCCACAGCCTTACTCGTATACAGAGGCATCCTTGTCACCGTCCTTGTCGGGTATCTCTCCCGTTGCCCGGATCTTCAGCAGTTCAAGCCGCTGCTGTTCGGTTTCCAGATGCAGCCGGTCCATTTCGTTCTTCTGCATCTGGGCTGCCGCCGACAGGATGCGACCATGAATCTTGTTCAGCGCTTCCTGTAATTGCAGGATGCGCTGTGCCGGGGTTTCTTTCTGGTACATACCGATCTGCTGGTTCGCACCGTCCCGCTTCCGCTTGCCGCGGCCGCCGGGCACTCGCATATCGGTGACGCTGGAAACTATCAGCTGGTCAGGCGGCAGCTGCTGGTATTCCTTGATCTTGTCCAGGATGTACTTCTCCCGGAGCAGCAGCACACCGATTTCATGGGAAGTCAGTTCGGTGCTGTTCCGGGGTGCGTCCTCTACGATCTGTTTTTCTTCCTGGGTAAGTTTATCAAAGAAGATGGTGGCATAGGCTCCATCCTTCATTGCGTTCTCATTTCCCGCCGGTGCCCCACCGCCGGAGTTGCCCACGGCGTTTTTGTTTCCCGGCTGTCCGCCGGGCTTCCGGGCTGCAGGCGGGTCCCACCCGTCTTTTGCCTTCCAGCGGCGGACCGTATCATATTTAAGATGGAGATCATCCGCCAGCTGCCGGAGATTCACTTCTCCGTCTTTCTCCATCCGGGCAATGTACTCAGCGCGGGCGGCATCGCGCTCATCGCTTCGCCTTGCCATTTGGTTTTCCTCCAATAAAAAATGCCCCGTCTGGCAAATCATCCAGGCAGAGCATTCAGTTTCGCCGCCGGTCCTGCGGCATTTCTTCGGGTCGCTTACAACTTGTAAGCAACAGTGTATGAAAAAGGCCTCTCGGTTCGCCGCCGTGGGGCCTCTCTCCATAATTCCACTGTACTAAGTATAGCACCAAAACCGTCTTATAACGTCTTATCTTTTGCCGGTTGGGGCTTTCAAATGTAAACACTTTATGACATAGCCACCATTTTGCCAGCCCCGGCAAGATGGTCTATCCCGATTTTGTTGACCTCAACAAGATCACACCGGAATGATTTGTTGACACCGGCAAAACGTGAGTTGCTTACAAATTGTAAGCGTCCGCCATCCCGGTGACGTTACCGCCATGTTTGCCCCGGACTTACAATTTTTTGACCCGTACCCCCTTTTCGTGGGTCAAAAACGCGGAAGCCCTTCAAAAAATTATGCACCTAGAAATATTTTGGGGCTTCTGAACCCGCACCGCGCCCGCCGGCGGGGGGCAGTACCTTTCCGGCGGCGGGGCCGGACGGGGCGACGGCAGGCCGGGCCGGTGCCGGGCCGCCGGTTGGCGGTGCCCAGGGCAGTGGCAGGCCGTCGAGGCGGAGAAGGAAGGGGGCAGGGGGATAGATAAGGCGAGTTATAGCCTGTTAAGTCTAAGCCCTAAGCCTAAAGCTCTATCCCGTTAGGTGGAGAATCTGACCCCTCCGGC
>OFSD01001133.1_pt1 | contig 19735 bp, 14 predicted proteins | sample 1543191 | NCBI WGS metagenome assembly OFSD01 (sample SAMN04209221, study PRJEB22552) | human gut metagenome | biome: gut; material: feces | host: Homo sapiens | place: USA: Oklahoma
CAAGGTCGCGGCGGCCGGTGGTGTACTCAACGCCGAGCATGATATTTGTGCTTGACGGATATCTGCCGCAGCGTTTATAGAACTCCGAAACCGCTTCCAGAAGCGAAAGTCCGGAGGACATAGGCTCTGTGGCGGCATAGCCATTTTCTGCGTCTAAGCTGGTTACATAGAAATTAAAATCGCAGTATTTTCCGTGAGTGGTCATTCATAAATTCTCCTTTAGATATAAAAAGCACAGCATAATTTAATTACGCTGTGCCTTAGTTGTTTGTTTTTTAACTGTCTCACCATGGGGCAAATACGACATCATTGTCCCCATTCATTTTCGTCATAGGATTCTGTTTCCATGCCACTTGCATTAAGAAGTTCCATATGTTTAAGTTCCTGTTCACAGAACAACTTCAGATGACTAATATCATCATGTGCAATGCTGAATATCATTTCAAAATCCACTTCGCCATATGAATGAGCAACTATATTCCTTAGCCCACGAATTTGCCGCCAGGGCATTTCAGTAGTACTTTGTCTGTATTCATCAGAAAGTTTTCCAGCAAGCTCTCCAATCTGAAGAATGCTGAGAGATACTGATTTTCGATAATCTATATCATTGATGAATGTATCCAGATTATCCCCGAACCGTAACATTGTTGTTTGTATTTCATTACAATACGATAAGATGTGCTCAAGGATTGACTTATTGCTTTTTGCCATAAATCTGAATACCGTCCTTTCTTGCATTCATCAATAGCTGCTTGGAGCTAACTGAGGCGTAACTTGCCGTTAATGCTCGTTCCGAAACAATGTCAACTGGCTTGTTAAAGGCGTCCTCCATATCGGAATAAACACCACCCAGTGCAAACATTCCAATAAGATTCTGATACGATATCAGCAAGTCAACATCGCTTTTTTCCGTAGCTTCACCCCGGGCATAGGAACCGAACAGCCATACCTTATCAATTCCGTATTTTTCAGCTATCGGCTTTACCGCAGCAGTTATCTCATCGATCGTATAGATTTTACCCATAACAACACCACCTTTCTAATTACAGTATATCATATTCAAAAAGAAAAATCAAGGCTTTGTCGGCGCGATGTGCCAGTCGTCATAAACGTTGCCGTTAATGAATATCTGGTCTGTAAGCCTTACCGAAAGCTGACCAGCCGGACACCACACGTCGAAAACCTCAACATAGACGGTGTAGTTTTTCCTGTCCGGAAACCAAATCGGCGTGAAATGAACACGGTCATTGTAAGTCGAATATTTATTCTTCCTGAAAACAAAACTGCCGCCCGATTTTTCAAGCAGGCGGTTGTAAAGTGTGGTGCTATGGCGGTTGTAGTTAAACTCCGGAAACAGCACGTTTGCGGTCTGGCTTCCGGTGCAGTACTGCGTATCTCCAGAGAGGTGGGCGTCAACGCTTATCTGTATTCCATAGCCGGATTTCATGGTGTATTTCCCGCTGGATTCGCTGTATGTGGCGGTTTTGCAGTAGTCTGACGGGGATATCGCGGCTTCCGCTGACATGGATACCGAGTAGGTCACTTTTTCAAGCTGGATATCCGAAGTCGAGATATACACGGCTCCGGTATGGAACGAACCGATCGTTTTTGAGGCAGTCGCACTTGGGTAATACCGATTATCCACGCCCCATGTGTATAGGGTAACATCCTGGTTTTCGGTTTCTGCGCCCCAGTACGGTGTTTGACTGGAGGGGTCCGTCATGCCGCCGGTTATGATTTTCACTCTGCGCCTGTCGTAGTCTGAATCCTGCGACCAGCCTGCGCCTATCGACCAGGTGTACCAGCTAAGTTCCTGAACGCTGTCGCCGGAAACATATCCTGAAATACGCTCCTGCACGGAGGACTGCGAATATACTTTCTGCCATGACGGCTTGGTATCCGAAACCAGCGGGTCCGGCGGAGTGGCTTCCTTGACCTTTGCGATATCCGCATTGATGGTCAGCTTGTCGCACTGGTTGCCGTCCTCATCAAGAAGAAGCAGGGTGTCACGCCTGGATTCCAGCGTTATTATTACGGACTGCTCACGGCTCGGAGTATGCCACTTTATCCAGCCCATAGTTTCCTCGCCGCCGGCTGGGCAGGTTATCTCAACCGTGCCGGATTTCAGGGTAGAGCCGGACGTGGATCTTATCTTATAAGCTACTGTTCCCTTGAACGAACTGCCGAGGCTGATTTCATCGCCGTGTTTATATGAGCCGAGCAGTTTGTAGGGCGATACATACGGCATATTTCCGTCCTCGTCCGGGACATTCGCAGGATTGTCAACGAAAATCTTTATGCGGTCGTCCTCGTCGGCGTGAACGGTTTCAAGCTCGGTGGAGGTGTAAGCATAGGTGTACGAAACTCCAGACTGACTTCCGGTCACTTTGATAAGCTCCTTGTTTTCCTCTTTAAGCTGTTCGTACATTCTGGGAGTATCGCCTCCGCTATCAAAAATGCTGAATGAGGATTTCCCGACAAACGGCGTATCGCCGATATTCACCGCATAGAAAGACGTGTATACGTCCGTGTCGGTGTGGTATTCCGCGGCGGCGGTTCCTTCCTCTACCTCGTCATCGTTATCATCGCTGTTTCCGGTTAGAACGCCTATTCCCATGCATCGGATAATGCAGGTGTCGCTGTTGTAGTTGGAATTTCCGTTGTAGTAATCGCTGGTAGAGGGCGAGTACACCGAAATTCCGAGGTCCTTGTTTTCAAGGAAAGCAGAGCGCGGAAGGTTGGAGTGCGTAAGCGGTCCGAGAAGCGCACGGAGGTTATTCGTGCTGTTCCAGACAGCAGTGAAGTAATTCTTCATGTACTTATTGAGCAATCCGCACTCTGTGGCGCTCATTGCCCAGTTCTGACCGTTGTATCTGAAATAGGCTACCGGCTCAAAAGCGATTTTGTATTTGCCTTTGGAGATGTCCTCATAAGTCAGACCATCACCCATTAGAGCACATAAATCCGTGAGGAACTGCTCATCTCCAAGAATTGCTTTTATTGCTTCAAGGTGAGATGTATTGTTGGCTGAAACAATATCAACTGAAGAAAGTTCCGCAACAAAGTGAATGTTGTAATCAGAACCAAAGCAGTTCTTGGAGGTAACAATATTATTGAACCTTGTCATGTCTGATGGAGATACACTATTGTAGACACTTCCGACATAGTTTAGCCATGTAGTTTTAGAAATCAGCTCATTTCCATCAGCAAAGTAGTTCATGTCTGATACAGCCGAAATATTAGAATTACCCGATATATCAATGGTATTGAAAACCTTATTGTTGGTTTCAGCGTCATAAATTGTGACCCTTAAACCCTCAGTTTCATTAAGCGATGTTCCGCTGTCTGTATGAATTCCCCAATAGTTATTTGATGTGCCACTTGAAAATCCGGTTCCGTCTTGGTTTCCTAAATTTATGTCGGCAAACACATGGGTAGTGCTGAAAGAGAATAATATGGCAAAGGCGGTAACCCTTGTAATTATCTGCTTTTTAGTCATTTCAAATCCTCCTGAAAGCAGAACAGGTGCGACATCGTGTCGCACCTGCAATGATTATTAGTTAAGTATCTGTTTGCCCTCGCCGTATGTATAGTCGCCGTGTCTTGGAAACTCCTGCATATTCACATTTCCGCTGTGACCGGGAACCCACCTTTCAAAAATACTGTTGTACATATATTCCTGCCCGGTGCTGTCCGTAAATTTGTCGCCATTCTTGGGATTAGCCGGAAATCCGTTCTCGTCCGTTTCGATTTCCACCGGCTCGGTCTGCTTCGGCTTTGCGGGCGTGGTGGAAGCCGTGGTGTACTGCGGCTCTGCCGTTACTTTCGGGAGATCTGTGCGGACTGTCTGCTCCGGAGTTGTCACCGCCTTGCTGGTGGAAACAGTCACCGCTGGCTTGGACGTGGTGGATTTGGTTGTTTCGGGAGTAGAACTGGTTACAGATTCTGTTTCTGATTCCGCAGGAACTTCCGCAGTGGTATCTGAACTATCGCTGAAAATCTGAACCTTGTATTCATTCTCCCCGGCTTCGTAAGTTCCTCCGACAAGGTCGTAATCTATATCCGGCTTTCTGTCTGAACAGCCGGTCACTGCGGCGAGAATCGAAATGAGCATTGCCGCTGAAATAGTCCTGAGTGCGTTAGTATTTAAGCGTGTCATATTTGAACCTCCTGTTATGGTATGTAATCTTTCTGAGTATATATTACCATAAAAGAAAGCAGTTGTCAATTAGTTTATTACTAAAACTATTTACAAACCTGCTTTTCGTTTTTTGTGAGTTTTGCTGAATTGGGGAGTAAGATGAAAGTGCGACACCGTGTCGCACCTGTCACATCTCAGCATTATTTTCCTTATCCTGCTTTTTCAGCAGGAGTTCGCGAATCTGTTCCTTGCTGAGGTCGCCGCGCCCGAAAACCTGATTTGAAGCGTCATGCAGTCTGTCACGGCTGGAATCGGAGAATTGTCCGAGCAGTTTCCCGACAGAGGATATCAGCTGAACTGTGCATTGCCTCTGCCATTCTGAATGGCGGTTTGTACTGGCGGAATTTCGTTCGGGCGGATTTTTCGTTTTTTCCTTAATTGCCCTGAGAATTGCGGAAAGTATCGTGTTTCCAACTCCGGCTTCGATTTCATCAACCACCTTTCCCATGTACGCCGCCATCTGGAGCTTTCCGTAACTGCTGTCATCGCTGTGGAGCATTTCGTTGTATACCCGGCGGCAGTCAAGTATTTCATCGTACAGACTGCGGAATTCCGGAATATTGTCTATCATAAAATGCGTCAGCGTATTCAGCTCCTGCTTGACTGGTTTCGGCATGAGCTTGTAAACCGCCTGTCCTTTCGGCGGGAGCATTTCACGAATCGCTGTGAGCTTCTGAAAAATAGCTTCCGTGAAATCGTCATGCTTCGTTTCCGAAAGCGCTCCTGCGGCATTGTGTCCGACCTGTCGGCGAAGCTCTTTTATAAGGCTGTTTTCCTTGTTGTGAAGTTCAACAAACTGGTCGTGATATGTGCTTTTGATAACATCTATCCTTATCTGGTCGCAAACCGCCGGATTGACCCTGTTTATAAGGATTTCCTGCGCTTTGTCCCACCACATGATATGAACGTGCGGCTGTCCTGCTTTAAGGTGAACAGCCGCAAGATATTCTATGTTTTCCAGTTTCATATTCATGTTACGGGAGATATCGCTGATGTGAAATTTCACCCATTCCTCCCAGTCAATAAGCGTCCGCAGTCCGGCTTCCTCCGCGCTTTCTGGAGTGAACGAAAAAATGCTGTGAAATACATTGCGGTGAGAAGTTGAGATTTTCCGGACATAATTCTGCATTTCGGAGGTGCTGTAACTATCCGAAAATTTGCCGTTAATATATCCGAAAAGTCCGTTGTCAGACTGCCTGGCGGCGTGCTCACGTTCACCCATGTATTTCACAAGATTTGATTCGTGAGAGAATTTGAGAACGTGCTCTCGCTCGCCGATGTACTTAACATAATGAGCGTTCCGGGACGGAGAGAATTTCCGCCCGTTACTGCCAACGTGCTGTTGTTTGTAGATTATTTTAGGCATGGGGTTCACCGCCTTTCTGTGGTAGCACCGTTATTTGTCGTTTGGCGTATCAAGCTCGGCGGACAGCCATTCGTGGGCTTCCCGCAGATATTCCTCGTCAGACTTTGGCTTGGTTTTAGTTATTCGGCAGGACTGCCGCAGGGCATTGGCAAGTATCTCTTCCGGAGTTGCGCTGTCGATGTAATTTTCAGCAAGCACGGAAACACAGCACTGCAATGCGGCGGCAGACGTTCTCGCTGCAACAGCCTGCATGGCTATGAGCCGTTCCATGTATCTTTTCATTACTATCGGCATTACCGTTTCGATTTCTTCGCGGATATAATTTCGTATCTCGGTCTGGCTCTGCTCATAGCTTGTAATCGACAGCCCTTTTTCAATAAACTTCCTGATAGCTTCACTTTTGGAAATGTGCTTTGAAGCCGCATATTTATCAAGAGCTTCAAGAAGTGAATGCGGTAATACTACCGCTCTGCGTTCATTATTGTCCATGACAGCACCTCCTGTTGAGGAATATGGCGGTAGTCAAAAATGACTATCCTGCAAAACCGGGTAGTATCATGCAACGCCTTTGGCGGTGCGGTGTGAGGTAGAGTGACGTAGTCACTCTATTCCTGCCGTACAAAGTACGGAGTGAAAATTTCCGAAAAAAGAATGCTTGCAGGTGCGACACGATGTCGCAGTAGAAGTAGAAATACGCGGTTTCAATGCCGCGCTTGTGCTTACAATTCACATTCAAATTCGTCCTGTTCGCAGTCCGGGGGAGGAATACTCCGGAATTCCGTGGGAGCAAGAAATTCACGGACCGTAACTCCGTGGCTCTCCAAAACTCGGAAAAGCTGGAGCGCTTCGTTCCAGTCCTTATTTTTGACAGGTGAGCAGAACATCACCGATAATTCTCTGTCCGGGAAATCCTCGAAAATCCTACTGCTAGAGGCTTCCGCACCGTCGTGTCCGGCTTGGTCGCTGTCATAGCAAAACCACACGGATTTTATTTCCGTGTGGTTCGCAAGATATCTTTTTATGCTCTCATAGTTTCCACTGCCGTTCACGCTGAGCCGGTGGTCGGCTGTCCAGTCTTTGCCGAGCAGTTTTGTAAAAGTGGAGTGCGACATTGCGTCAATAGGGCTTTCAAACAGCCGGAGCACATCGTTATGTCCCGTCATTGCGAATGTGCAGGACTTGTCGCCGCCGGGAGCTTCACCGCGGAATTTCACGTCAGTCGAACCCCGGAGCGCGCAGGAGCGTATCACTCCGTTTTCGTCACGTCCGAAAAACAGGCAGTTGTGATGAACTGAGTCCTCGGCAATCATCTTTTGCTGAATCATTGCTTTCACGATTTCCGGGTCGATACCTCTTGTCTTTATGAGGTATGCCATGACGCGCTTTGGCGAAATATCGTGTGCCGGCGGCGAGAATTCACTCGGCTTCTCAGGCTCTGGCGGGGCAGTCCGGCGAGGAATATTCACCTGCTCGGAAACTCCGTTCACGACATACCGGGCGATGAAATCAAGCGCCTGTTCCGTAGAACAGCAGAGCTTGTCTTTTACGAGGTCGATAGGAAATCCATGCCGCCCGTCCGAAAAGCGGTACCAGCCGTTTCCCTCGCGGTAAATGCACAATCCCTGTTCGCCTTTTATCTTCCAGCTTTTGCGGTCGCTTTCCCTTTCGTTTATCTCCATTCCGAGAGCCTTGGCAACGTCCAGACATGGAGCGTTAGTCAGGCGGTAGTAGTCGTCACGGGAGTATTTATACTGCGGCATAGGGTTCCTTTCTGGAGATTCTGCGCTTTTACATCTCTGGCTGTTCGTCATATTCCTCGGAAATATCATCGCGGGCTTCTCTTGCCCACATCGGAATGTGTTCCTCACGCATTGCGCCGAGGAAGCAGTCGCTTGTGACTGAGGCTTCCTCGCGGTCGTACAGAAATACACCGTTTACCGCGCCGCCGTATTCTTTAGGGTCACAGCCCGGTCCGGACTGCGCAAGGAATAACTGTTCATCGGGAGTGAAGCTCCGCGAACTGAAATATTCCGGACGGATTATCATAATCCTGCCTGTATAATCTGAAGCAACATTGTCAACGTACACATCGCCGAATATCTCGGAATTAAGATGCTCCTTTAGGTCGTCATCGCGTTCGCTTATGTATCCCTGAAACTCCTCATCATCGCCGAAGCCGAAATCCTCGCGGTACTGCGCCGCCATTTCGGTAATTACTTTCTTCACATCTGTGGAATTTACATCAAATCCATTTTCGCTGAGCAGGTCTGCGAAATGGCTCTCGACATTCTGCTGTTCGACCATGTCCCAGATTCCGTTACATTCCTCGTCAGTCAGCTCAAACTGCATATCCTCGCCGTTTACGGTTCGTATAATCGAACCTGTTTTCGGTGTGAGTTCTTCAAAACGGGTGTGCTGGTTTATATCAGAAAGCGCTCTGGAGAACAGGTCGCGGTACGCTGAAACAAGATTATTCTGCGAATCGTTAGAGGTGAAATAATGTCCCCATACCGTGGAAATTCCGCCGTTGTGGTCGGCGTTGTACCAAGTCGCATAACAGCCCGGCATTTTGTTGTTCTGCCCGAGGACAAATTCAGAATTGGGAGTCTGGATCCTCTGAACGATGCGATAACCCTCGATTTCCTGCTTATTCATCTCGCGGAAAGCAGACCTTAATTCTTCCGTCACTGCGTTAAGAAGAACCGGGTGAGCCGTTCCAAGCGTTCTGTCTGCCGTTTTCCGGATTTCCTCGGCATTGGGATAGTCGGCAAGGAATTTCTGCGCCCATTCCTTGTTATCGGCGGTGAAACGCCCGTCATATTTCAGGCTGTCAACGCGGAGCGCAAGCATGAGCATTGCACGCTCAAAGCCGTATTTCCCGGCGGCTTCCGCAGTGACTTTTTTAACATCGAGGTAATTATTGTTGAAATTTTCGGCGATGGAACGGCTTATAAACGTCCCGCATTCATCGCACAGATTCATGCTTTCGCGGTACTGCTCAAGCTCGCCGTTTTCTTTTGCGTATTTAAGACTGCTTTTGTAGATATCCATTTTGTTTTCCTTTCCGGAGGTGCGACACCGTGTCGCACCTGACTGCTACATCTCCATGCCGAATTCTTCCTCGTCCTGCTCCGATTCAAAGTAGCAGACGGTCTTTTCGTGGTACGAATAAAGGTGAATGTCACCCGGCTCACATTCGAAACACTCGGCGATTTCCCTGCGAATGCTGTCCATATCGGTATCGTGGCAGTAAATACAGCCGCCGCATATCTCGTTTGGAGAATCCGGCTTTTCGTCCGTTACGCACCATTCTGTACCGAGATTAAAAAACTCGCACTCAAAATTCCTGATATCCTGCTCTGAAAATCTGTCCTCCGGGTAAATTACGCGGTTGTATTCTCCCTGACAACAGCCGTGGATCTCCTTCCAGTCAAATTCTTCGCCTAAAACCAGACTGAGTGCCTTGCAGATTCCCCACATTTCATCGTATATTCGCGAGTAGGGATTGTAGCCGTCTGCTTTCGGGAAATTGTACGACTTTGCGGCGTCCTCCCAGCCGGTGAGCTGTTCTTCCGTGTACGGGTTATTGTCCTGCCGCGGTGAAACGTCATTTATGTATTCCGCGATAGAATCGTACTCGCCGCACCTGCTGTCCGCAATGTCCTGTGAAACATCGAAATAGTTCTGCAAAACCTCAAGAATGCTTTTGTAGTGCGAATCTACTGCGTATTTTCTTACCGGATCATAAAGAAGAATGCTGTCCCACATTTCTGCGCTGTCCCAGAATGGGGAGGTCTGCTCGGACGGGCTTATCTGCCTTGCGTATAGTGCCATTTTATCCTCGCTTTCACAAAAAACAGGTGCGACACGATGTCGCACCCAATAACTAAAAAAGCCGACTGCATTTTCCGCAAGTCGGCTTTCAAAGCATATTCTTTTTTAATTCTGGACAAACTCAATCTTCAATGCCATGCCCATTGCAGAAGCCAGTCGTTTGAGCGTCCTGACAGACGGATTTCCGTTGCCATTTTCAAGTTTGCTGATATCGCCCTGTGAAATGCCAGTCCTTTCAGAAAGCTCTTTCTGAGTAATTCCACGCTGCTTCCTTGCGTCAATAAGTGCCTGGATTATTGCAAATTCAGGTTCGAGGGCGTCATATTCTTCTTTGATTTCAGGGTCTTTAAGCTGTTCATTGAGGAAATCATTAAATTTAGTCATTATTATTCTCCTCTCTGCAATATTTGATATGTGATATATCATATATTTATAATACGCCATATAAATTAATTTGTCAATAGGGAAAACAGAAAAACAGCACCCAATATAGAATTGGTAGTTTAAAACGACATCTCATAATCACCGAAATCAATCGTTAGCGGCCGTTCTTCCAGCAGGTCGGCGTACTGAACCGCCGCGTCCAGGTGCGACACGATGTCGCACCCAAATTCATCCGGGAGCCTTTCGGATTCCACGCCGGACTGCCCGATAATATAATAACTTATCTCAGCATGGACGGTATCGCCATGGCCGAAATCCCTGTCAAACTGACCGAGGATTCCAAGCTCATCAAGCTCGTCAGCGCTCTCTACATACGCTCCGGTAACGTAAATCTCCGAGTCCAGAGAAACAACGCTGAAAGTGTATGAGTGGCTTTGTAAACCGAGTTTCTCTATAAGGTCTGAAAGTTCTGATTTTTCATCTTTAGGAATTTCGGTCGGCTCCGCAGCGCTGAATGCTTCGTTGATTTCGGCTTCAAGGCGGTCAGCTTCATCACGTTTTGTCTGGAGCTTCTGCATCAGAAAAGACTTGATATTGTCAAAACCGCGCTGGCTGAAAGCAATGTACTGTGACCCGCTGACGTTTACAAAACGAATAAACTGATAGCCCCTTGTATTCTTCAGGTAATTTAAATACGCCTCAAAATACTCATCGTTGCTATATATAACAAAACCGCGGTCCTTGATTTCAGAATCGCGGTTTCCAAATAGTCCGGACATATCATTATACTCATCATATTCGCAGTCAGAAACAGCCGCCGGAACGCCGGCACCATGAAATCTCATAAGCGAATACGCCGCGCCAAGCGGGATTTTGCTCATCTCGTTCAGCTTGAACTGCCTGCCTTTTTCGTGACGTGTTATTGTGTCCCTGTCAAAGTCGATATCGTAAGTAATTAAGCCATTCCGCTTATCGCGAGTATAATTATCATCACTGAGCTGATTATTTCTATCAAGGCTCATGAGTGCTTCGTAAGGGCTTTCATTGGAATACAGTGCTGTAAGAAATGACTTCAAGTTCATAGTCCAGTTGGAATAGCAGTGTTTCTCACCATGCTGTTTTATGCGGAATTCAATGCTCATAATCACATCTCCATTTCTTCGTTTTCGTCATCGGAACAATCTCCCATAACCGCTTCGTCATGCGGTTTATCGGCGACCTCCAGTTCGGCGTTTATCTGAGCCTGGCGTTCCAGACCGGCACGGAGCTGTTCCTCATACTGGAACGGCTTGCCGTACTGTTCCTTTGCGTTTGTAAGCTGCTTTTTCGCCTGCTCCAGTTCAGCGTTAAGCCCGTGAATCTGCTCCGGAATGCGCTCATACAGATTGCACAGCCTGGTCACACCGCCAAGCCCGCTCATCGAGTAATCGCAGGTATAATGCCCGTTCGCCTTTAGCGACAGTGACACTAGAGCGCCCTTGTGCAGCAGCATGATTTTGAAATCGTTCAGTTTGCCGATTTCCCTCGGCTTATATTCCTGATAATCATCGGACATCATGTATTTTGTCACCAGCGCCGAGAGTTCATCACCTGCCTTGGTGCGCTCAACATAGGTCCTGCCGTCAAGCGTCATGCGGAAGTTATCTTCAGTTATCGGCGGCGCTGCGGAAATCAGCTCGATATCCTTTTTCGTCCACTCGATCATTTTTTCTTTTCGGGAAATCAAATCCGGATATCGCTTGCTGATATCGTATTCGAATGAGCGCTGCTGCTGATAATAATTCGCCTGCAATAATTTCAGACGGTTCACCTCGTTGTCCACCGTCATTTTCTCGGCTATCAGGGGATTACCGGTCGTTGCGGCTTTCATTTCAGCGAACGTCAGCGCGGTATCATCAATATCCTCGCAGGTTCGTGCGGCTGGCTTTCCGGACATTATCTGCGAGATTATCTGCTGCTTCTTTTCGAGAATCTGCCAGCGATAATTATCGAATGTACCCTTTGTTGAGTAGTACCCGATGTAGACCTCGGAATTTTCGTTGCCCTGGCGTATTCCGCGGCCGTTTCTCTGCTCGATATCAGAGGGACGGTATGGCGCGTCAAGATGGTGCAGGGCAGACAGCTTCCGCTGAATATTCACGCCTGTTCCGAGTTTTCCTGTCGAGCCGATAATGATTTTTATTTCGGCATTGTTGACCTTTTCGAACATGGCAAGGCGCTGTTTGTCGTTGGCAGCATCATGCACGAAAGCTATTTCATTTTCGGTGAATTCGCCCGACCTCACCAGCCTGTCCCGAAGCGCCTGATATACCGAGAATGCGTCCTTTTTAGGCGTATTCGTGTCGCAGAAAACCGCCTGCGCCGTGCCGGGATTTGCCTTGTTTATCTCGATTATCTTTTCAGCGCAGAGAGCGACCTTTCCGCCGTCATATTCCTCGGCTTCCGGGTCGATAATTCGTGCGTCCAGCGCGACTTTGGTCATGTAGGTGCAGACGGCAAGCATATTATCCTCGTCCGGCTGTACCATTTTTGCTTCGATCCTCCGTGCACGCTCGATTCCCTCATCGGTCTGCAATTCCTGCTCCGGGGACTTTTCGCAGATTATCATTTCCGGCTTTCCGTTCTGGATCGCCGGCAGTTTGAGGTTCATATCAGCAGTTTTGGCGATATCGAACACCTCGCCGAACAGATTGCAAAGCTCGTTCAGATTGACGAAATTAGAAAATCTCGTCCGCGGACGGAATCCGTCGCCGCTGGGCTTGACCTCGATGGACTGGGTGATTACGCCGAAAACGGAAGCCCAATTGTCAAAGTAGCCGATATTCATATCGTCCAGCGTCTGCTTTTGCAAAAGGTACTGCCATACAAACAGCTCGGTTATGGAGTTGCTGATCGGCGTTCCAGTGGCGAAAACCACACCGCCGCCGTTATGAAGCTCCTGCAAATAGCGGCACTTCATCTCCATATCGAACGCTTTCTGCGAGTTCGCATTTGCGTTCACGCCGGCGACGTTGTTCATCTTGGAGAAAACGGCGAGGTTCTTGTAGTTATGTGCTTCGTCCACAAAAAGAAAATCACACCCGAGTTCTTCGAACGTGATAAAATCGTCTTTTTTGAATGCGGCGCGCATTTTCTCGATTTTCTTCTCGATCTGCTTGCGCTGGCGCTCCAGAGCCTTGACCGTGAAACGCTCGCCCTTATCGGCTTTCGCCGCCTGTATCGCACTGGAGATTTCGGTCAGCTTCTCATCATACATCGCCTCCTGACGTTCAAGGGACAGCGGCATTTTTTCAAACTGCGACTGCGGAATGACAATCGCGTCGAAATTCCCGACGGATATCTTTGAGAGAAACCGCCGCCGCTGTGATTTTTCCATATCTTTCGACGTGGCTACAAGAATTTTTGCTTCCGGGAAGAACCGCTGTAATTCCTCGCCGAACTGCGCCACGACTGCATTCGGCACGACATACATTGGCTTGGTGCAGGCTCCTATGGATTTGAGGTACATTCCTGCTGCGCCCATCGCCGCCGTCTTTCCTGCGCCGACTTCATGCGCCATCATGCAGGTTCCGGTGGCGGCAATTCGCGCGATAACGTTTTTCTGGTGAGGGCGCAGGGTAAGGTTCGGATTCATGCCGGGAATCGTGATATAATCGCCGTTGTAAGTCCTCGGATTGATGTTGTTGAACAGCGCGTTGAAGCGGTCCTCAATAATTTGAATTCGGTCTTTATCCGCCATTACCCAGTCGTGGAACGCCTGCTCGATTTTGTCCTGACATTCACGCGCAAGAATGGTTTCCTTTGCGTTGAATACCCTTTCCGTTCTGCCGTCCGGAAGCTCCCGGTAATCATTCACGACTGCGCGTTTCTGGTTCAGAAGAAGCTCCGTCAGCTCGTATGCGTTGAGCCGTTTTGTGCCGTAGGTTTCAGTGGAAAGCACGTCTAACATTCCGCTTGAATTGGTCACTTTCCACTGGTTTATCTCCGGCGAATAATTAACGGTTATCTCCTTTGAATAGCCGTGCATATTCGGGCGGTGCCTCTGCCATTCCGGCGTCTGGAACGTTTCGTACACGAAGTCCTGGAACATTTCCGGCTCGATGTAGATAGTTCCCACACGGAAGCCGATATCTTCAATCCCTATTCTCGGCGGCTGATTATCCAGCAGTGCGGTTACGTTGCGCTCATATTCCGGGTCGGTTTTGGCGGCTTCCTGAGCCAGCGCCAGCTTACTGCGGACGTGTCCGGAAAGGTATTCCTCTGCGGTTTCCCAGCCGGAATATCTGCCGCCGGTGTTCTTCGCCGGATTGCAGTAGATGTGCTCGCCAAGCTCCGAAATTACCGCGTCCTTGTCCTTTCCGCAGAGCTGAGAAATGTAATCCAGGTCTACCGTCTGCTTCAGATTTATCGAGAGATGGAGCGCTTCAAGGGCGGTGTCAACGTGCGCCGGAACGCGGTCAACGTTTATCGTCCGCTGAGTGAAGATATCCGCTTTGGTAAACCGCTGTTTCCCGTCCGGGAGTTCCTCAATATTTTCAATCGAGGTCAGCCGCGGCGCGCGGATATCGTCTGCAAATGCGCTGATATTTGTGCGGCTGTTGAGGTGTCCGTGTTTCTTTATAAAGCCGTCGTATGCGTTATTCAGGCGGCTTTGGAGTGCTTTCAGCTCATCATCTGAACACCCTTTCTTCTGCGCGGCGGTCACTTCGTTCAGCCGGTCGAGTATGCCGCACATGGCTTTAATGCGCGGTTCGGAACTGCCCGTAAATGGCACTGCACTGCGGTTTTCCGCATAGTACAGCGAACCTCCGCTGACGTAATATGTGTACGGAGTCACGCCGTCCGGGATATCTCCGTATTCTTCTTTCGGTAATTCATCATCTATGGTCGGCTCGGCAGAAAAATGCCCGTCAAGTCTGCCAATGGCTTCGGAAAGCCGTTCGGCGGTGTTACCGTCAGACTTTATCGTGCGCGTATTTCCGAATCTTCCCGACACGATTTCCGGAGTTCCAAGCACCATTTCGGGATTCTGCCGGAAGTAGCGATTTTCCTGAAATACGCTTGCTTCGCCGTAAACTCGCTCGGAACGCACCCAATCCAGATTTCGGTCATTTTCATGCTCAAATTCGAGTTTCTGAAAGAAAAGAATATCCGTGACTGTCTGCGTTCCGGCTGTGCGGAATGCGTCCTCCGGAAGCCTTACGCCTCCGACGAAATCCGCTTTTCCGGACAGTTCACGACGGAACGAATCATCGTACTTGTCCATAGTTCCGGCAGAGGTGATAAGTGCCATTATTCCGCCGGGCTTCAGCTTGTCGATGGATTTTGCAAAGAAATAATCGTGGATAAGGTATTCGTCGTATTCCGGGTCGTAGGGCTTGAAATCCCCGAACGGCACGTTTCCGACAATTACATCAAATGTGCCGTTTTCGAACTTTGTGCGCTCAAATCCACGGTTCTGTATTTTCGCTTCCGGGTAGAGTTCCTTTGCGATACGGGCGGTAAGGCTGTCGAGTTCAACGCCGTATAAACGGCTGTTCTCCGCCATTTTCGCCGGGAGGTTTCCGAAGAAATTTCCTGTTCCCATTGCCGGGTCGAGTATCTCGCCGCCGGTAAATCCCATGTTTTCAAGCGCCGTGTAAATGCTCTTTATGATATACGGCTCGGTGTAAAATGCGGTGAGCGTGCTTTCACGGGCGGCGGAATATTCCTTGTCCGTGAGCAGGTCTTTCAGTTCGGCATACTCTCGGCTCCAGTTTTCTTTAGTACTGTCGAATGCATCTGCAATGCCGCCCCAGCCGCTGTAATGAGCAAGTATGTCCTGCTCCTCGGCGGTCGCATGGCGGTGTTCGGATTCGATTTGTTTCAGCGTTTTTATGGCTGTTACATTTGCAGAGTACTTTGCTTTCGGACCGGTGGGGTATGCGAAATTTTCGGGGAAGCGGTAGTTTTCCGGCGGTGGCGGTTTCTGGGTTATATGAGCGCGGTCTGTTGTTTCGATTTTGGGTGCGGCTGTTTCATCGGGTGCTGCAACAGGATGTTGCTGCTGTCGAAGCCCAAGCGCGGCATGGACGCCGCGCAACTCAGCTTCGACTGCGACACCGTGTCGCACCTCTGCCGGGTCAAAATACTGCCGTTCGCCGTCTATTGGCTTTATGTATACCGAAACATCGGCGCTTTCTGCGGACATATCAATATACTTGCAGATACGCTCCAGCGCTTCTGAAATATCTATCGGATTATCGAAATAATCCTCCTGCGAATCGTCATTGAATAGAACAGCGTCATTCTCCGGCGAGGCAAAGAAAGTTATGTGATTTACGGTTTCGCGGAAATTGTCTTTTTGCTCATGACCGTTATCGTCAATGCCGCCTTCATAAACATCTGAGCGCTCCTCAATCTCAATGTAATCGAGATTTGCAAAGTCGATATCCAAATCGTACTTTTCGATTCTGCCAGACAGCTTTATTGGTGCGTCGTTATGTCGCACCTCAAGCCCTTTTTCCTCATCTGAAAGGGAAATCAAATCATCAAAGGATAGGAACTTGAGCGCAAGCTCGTTCATCTCGTCCAGGGAATTATACTGCTCCTCACGGGCGATATTGCCGCCGTACTCTGTCGTTATACGGTACTGGACAAGGTCGGCGTAAACGCTGATTACCGCGTCGTTTTCCTCGTCTGTGGTGTATGCCAGATCCACGTGCGACGGGTCCTCTATTTCAGCCGCACTGCCAAATTCCTGCTCGAAATAATCCTTGATATACGCGGCGGCGCGGTTCAGCGATTCGTCCGGAAGCTCGTCCGCCTGCGGTTCTTCCATCGTGAACTCATTATCGCCGAAAAGCGTAAACTGCTCGGCGGGCTGTTCCGGTGCGGCAATTACGGTCGGCTTGCCGGAATTCAGTCTGCTGTGCTGTTCCTGATTATATAAATGCCCGAAAACCTCCGATGTGATTTTGTCAACAGAATCGGACATCAGCGGTTCGCCGGAAGCGAAGAATTCTGTGATTTCCTCCTCCGGAAATCCAAGCGCCGGATTGTGCCCGGTGTGCGTGGAAATCTCGTTTATCAGCTCGGATACAGAATCCCGGCACATTGCACGGAACTGACCGTATCCGGAATCGACGGGGAGATTTCTACCTGCTGCCGCGGCTTCATTCCAGTCGTTGAACTTCCACGGAATATCTATCGAACTGCGGTCGATTATCTGGTATGATTCCTTGACGTGCGGCTTCGTGCGGACGCATTCTGCCGCATAAACAGCGAACATATCGGCATTCAGCCTGATCGGATTATCCAGACCGCAGGCGGCGATTTCTCTGCGAATGTATTCCAGACGGTCATTGTACAGGCAGTGCGGATATTCGTAGTGAATTGCGAAACGCTGAGCGTCAAAAAGCGTCATTCGGCGGCGCGTTTCTATGTCGGATTCGGTGATGTACTTCCCGTTGTTTACCGCACTGCGTACGGCTTCGGCGACTTTCTTCCAGTTAAACCGAATGACCTGCCTATTGCTGAGAACCAGCTCGATTCCTTTTCCGTCGTGATTGCTGAAGCTTACCGGGTCGTCATTCCGGGAACTGCCGCCGATTCCGTATTCATTTTTCAGGAATTTCGCAAGCTCGTCTTTGCTTGGGGAGTTCTCGGAAACGTACTCGCTTATGCGGAATTTTCCGTAAGAAAAGCCGCTTCCGCGGATAATTTCATCTTCAAGGAGCTTCTTCGCGTAATCGCTGTCCGGGCTTATTTCCTCCGGAATATCCGTAAAAACAGAAATGGTATCTGATTCGTCGTCAGATACCATTTCGTCTAGTTCTTCGTCATCAGGCTCATCGAGATTTTCTGAATCTCCGTCAGATTCGCCCGGCTCCGTACTTCCGCCGCCAGCCAAGATACGCTCGTCCGCAGGGATTCCCACGCGGCTTCCTGCGCCGCCATGTCTATCTCCGTCCGCTGGCTCACGCTCTCGGAGTAATCCTGGCTGAGGAAGGTTTTCGCCAGCAGGGAGCGCGCCGTGCTGTTCCGGGCTTTCTCCGCTTTCTTCCCGATCTCTTTCCATATCCGGAGGTACAGCCCGCTGATGTTCACCATATCCAGCGCCGTCGGGTCGAGTTCGTTCATCAGGTCCACCGCTTTGCGCTCCAGCGGAGTCATCTGCGCCCTGCCGTAATTCGTGAATTTCGGGTGGAACAGTCCGTTCTGATCTTCCTCGAATGGGATATCGTAGATGTCTTCCGCATATTCCAGCTTCATAACGCTCATGTTCTTTCCTCCTTATGATTCCGTCTATCTCGCGCAGTACAGCTTGTGCGAGAGCCGTTGCGGCATTTCCTATCTCGACTATTGAAAGGTCGGAATTTATCTTAGCTACGTCCGAGAAATCGCTGTCGCCTGGAATGCCGCACCTTGTCATGCAAATAAACTCTGCACTTGCCCGAATGAACGCCGCCGTTCTGGGGTCATTCGAGATGGCATCATTTAATTTGCTGTTATAATTATATACTATATCTATATTTTTGTCAAGGCTTTTCTGCAAATAATCTTCAAAAGAAACAGCGTTTTCTGCGTTCTCGGAATTGAATTTACCTACGATTCCGTCAGCCATTCGCTCGGAGAGCTTCCACTTGGAATTGTACGCCTTTCCGTAGGTCTGGCGCACATCGAAAAGGTACATGAGCTGTGTATCCGTGCGGCTTCTGAATACCGCTGTGGAATGCTCGCCGCGCCTTATGTACCGTCCGATATTGTTCCACTGGTCGATTGTTCCGCACATTTCCGCTTTCGGGTTCTGGAGAGTAAGAAGCATTGCCTCGCAGAAATTGAGCCTCCAGAAGCTGGAGGTCATTCTGAGCGTCTGCTCCCATACCTCCGGACTGCGGAGCTGGGGAAGCCGATGGTCGTATATCTGGGCGATTTCGTCGAATCTGCTCATGGGTACCTCCGTAAAATGAAAATGGAGCAATCTTTCGACTGCTCCATGGATGGTTATTTAATTGTGGCTTACAAATTAATGTGTCTGACTGATAAACGGGAATTTGGCGGGTACGCCCGCCAGCGATTCCGCCTTTTGTTGCGTGGATATTCGGCGAAGGTAGTACAACGGCGGGATTAAAATGTGCCAGATAAATGGGAATTGTTTATAATGAAGTTAAAATTAATAATCTATTAGAGCTGTTTGATAACTGTCAAAATGAAAGTATTTAATGCAAGATTCAGTCTATTTTGTTTTCCGCATTATAAAGAAGTTAGTTGGTGATTTGCGTTAGTCTTTGTCAACTTTACCTTCAACAAGTTTCCCTAGCTCGTCTTTCCAATTGTCGCTCATCATTGCGTTTGCATAAGGAGTAAAGTTCGGGTCTTCATTATGTTCAACGGTATGCTTTATAACCAATTGCTGAATAAACGACCAAATCAACACAACAAGTATTATCCCTAAGGCAAAATAAAAACACGGGTTTATCCATATTCCTACGATGCCTAATACCACAGCAGCTAAAATTAGTATGAATTTCCTCACGATATTTAATAAAAAACCGACCCAAAACAATTGTTGATTATATTTTTTCATTATTTCACCTCTTCATATTCCGATTTGTAGGGCTGACAAAATACCCTACTATATAAGTATACCACACACCAAAAGAAAAATCAACCATCAATTTCAGAATCCCTAAGAGCAGTACTTTCTCACCGCCGCTGAAACGACCTACGAAATCTCCTCCGCCGTTTTGCCGCCAAGATACTCCGAAATAATCTCAGCCGGAACAGCCACCATGACCGGCGGCTTCGGCTTGAGTATTTCCAAGACAACCTCCTCGGTAAGCGCACCAGCGCCGGAAAGCTCACGGATATTCCCGGAGGTGAGCTTCATTTCAGGGTGCTGTTTCAGAACATCAAGCAGGACCGCCCGTCCCTTAATTCTACACAGGACTTCGGCGTCTGGGATACCG
>OFSD01001156.1_pt1 | contig 19520 bp, 14 predicted proteins | sample 1543191 | NCBI WGS metagenome assembly OFSD01 (sample SAMN04209221, study PRJEB22552) | human gut metagenome | biome: gut; material: feces | host: Homo sapiens | place: USA: Oklahoma
CCCTGCCGGAGGAGGCATCCCCGCCGCCAGGGAATTTCATGAAAGGCGAATACCGGATTGGCTGAAATTTGCTGAAAAGCGGTGTCTATCCATCAACGGTTTCCATTTCTTTCCGGAGTTCCTTTGTAAAGAATATCCTGGAGGCGGAAATGTTTTTTGTTTGAAAGAAAAGGAAGCGCGGCAGGGTAGCCTTTCCATGCTGAAGACTGTTGCATTCATGCTGGGAGTGGCCGCCCTGTGCCTGCAGGCGGGCGTGGCGGGAGCATTTGCCGCCTCTGCGGAAGAGGTTCCGCTTGTCGGCAGGAGAATGGTCTGGAACCGCGGCTGGGAGTTCCGTCTGGAGGATGAACCGGGGAAGGAGGAGTGGCGGACGGTGCATCTGCCCCATACGTTCAGCCTGCCCTATTTCATGTCCGACGCCTTTTACACGGGCCGCGGAACCTACCGCAAGACGCTGGTGATGCCGGAGGAATGGAAAGAGAACAAGGTTTTTCTGGATTGCGGAGCCGCCTTTCAGGTGGCGGAGGTGATGGTTAACGGCCGGGCCGCCGGGCGGCATGAAGGCGGTTATACGTCATTCAGGACGGATTTGACTCCGTTCCTGAAAGCCGGGCGGAATGAAATCGCGGTAAGGGTGGACAACACCTGGAGTCCCCGCATTGCCCCGAGAGCCGGGGAACACACCTTTTCCGGGGGGCTGTACCGGAACGTCTGGCTGCATGCGGCTTCTCCCGTGCACATTCCCCTGCACGGCGTCTGGGTGCAGACTCCGGAGGCGGGCGCCGGGCGGGGAAGGGTGCGCATCCTGACGGATGTGAAGAACGATTCCGGGAGGGTGAGGAAGGTGACGGTGCGCCATACCGTGCGGGAAGGGAAGAGCGGCCGCACCGTGCTGAACGGAGAAAAAGGAGTGGAACTTTCCTCCGGGGAGGCGGTGCAGGTGTCGGTGGACCTTCCTCCCCTGGTGAATCCGAAGTTGTGGAGTCCGTCTTCTCCCAATTTATACCGCGTGGTGACGGAATTGGCGGACGACCGGGGAAACGTCCTGGACCGTGCCGAGAATCCGCTCGGGTTCCGCACTCTGGAGCTTACGGCGGACCGGGGGATGCTCATCAACGGGAAGCCCGTTTACCTGCAGGGGGCCAACGTGCACCAGGATCATGCGGGGTGGGGGGACGCCGTGACGGATGCCGGGGCCCGCAGGGACGTTCTGCTGATGAAGGAGGCCGGGTTCAATTTCATCCGCGGTTCCCATTATCCCCATTCCCGTGCCTTTCTGGACGCCTGCGACCGGGAGGGCATGTGCATGCTGAACGAAGGCATTTTCTGGGGCATGGGAGGGTTCAAGGAGCAGGACAGGTACTGGAACTGCGATGCCTATCCCTCCGATGAAAAGAACCGCGACGCCTTTGAGGAGAGCTGTGTGCGCCAGGTGAGGGAAATGGTTCTGGAGTTCAGGAACCATCCTTCCGTCGTGATCTGGAGCATCAGCAACGAGCCGTTTTTCACCAGGCACACGGAAGAATCCAGGGCCCTGTGTTCCAGGCTGATCGCTCTGGTAAAGGAACTGGACCCCTCCCGCCCGGTGTGCGCCGGAGGCGGCCAGCGGAGCGGGTTTGACGGGCTGGGCGATCTGGCCGCCTTCAATGGGGACGGCGCCCGCCAAAAGACCCCGGGACGGCCCAGCATGGTGACGGAGTACGGTTCCGTGAGCTGCCGGAGGCCCGGCGCCTGTTCTCCCGGGTGGGGAGACATGCAGAAGGACAAGGAGGCCGGAATCACGCACCCCTGGCGCATCGGGGAAGCCGTCTGGTGCGGCTTTGACCACGGCAGCATCTGGGCGTCCGGCGGACGCATGGGGATTGTGGATTATTTCCGCATTCCCAAGCGCGCCTGGTACTGGTACAGGAACGAGTTCAGGAATGTGCCCCCGCCCGAATGGCCGGAAAAGGGAACGCCGGCGCAGTTGAAGCTGTCCGCGGACAAGAAGGTGATCAGCCCGGCGGACGGCACGGACGACGTGCATGTCATGGTGAAGGTGGCGGATGCCTCCGGGCGGCAGCTTTCCAATTCCGTTCCCGTGACGCTGGCGGTGGAGTCCGGCCCCGGAGAGTTTCCCACCGGGAAGAGCATCACGTTTGAGCCCGGAACGGATATCGATATCGTTGACGGCTGTGCGGCCATTGAATTCAGGTCCTATTACGCGGGGGAAACGGTGATCCGCGCCTCTTCCCCCGGGTTGAGGGGGGATGCTATCCGGATTGTTTCCAGGAATGCTCCGGCCTACGTGTCCGGAAAGAGTGCGGAAACGAGGGAACGGCCTTACAAACGCTTTACCGTGCAGGACAGGGATGCCCGGCTTCAGGCCCGCGGAGGGAAAGAAAAGGGCGGGGAAGAACCGAATCTGGCCGCGTTTCGCCCCTGTGCCGCGTCTTCCAACGCTCAGGACGCCATGAAAGCTTCCGACGGGGACGATTCCTCCTTCTGGATGCCGTCCTCTGCCGACAAGGCGCCGTGGTGGCGGCTGGACATGGAGTTCGAATTCCCGCTTTCCCGGATCGAAGTGAAGGGCGCCGGAGACTGGAAGGGCAACATTCCCGCCGTTCAGGCCAGCCTGGACGGCAAAAACTGGAAGGTTCTTCAGGCGGAGCCCCACCCGGCAGGAACGGGCGCAGCCGTGAACTGTCCGCCCGGTTCCAGGGCCAGGTATATCCGCATTCAGACGGCTCCGGGGCAGGGAGTGGCGGAAGTGTCCGTGCGGCCTGCCGGCGGCAGGTGACGGATTACCGCAGTACGGGATGCGGGGAGTTTCACGCTTCCCCGGCGTCGGCGGAGTCCGGCTTTTGATTTTTCCTCTGGCGGCGGAGTTTGTCCCAGTAGGCCAGCCGCTTGTTGATTTCCCGTTCAAATCCCCGTTCCGGCGGCTTGTAGAACTGGCGGCGGGGCATCTTGTCCGGGAAGTAGTTCTGTCCGGAGAAGGCGTCCGGCGCATCGTGGTCGTAGGCATAGTCCTTGCCGTAGCCCAGTTCCTTCATCAGCCTGGTGGGGGCGTTCAGGATGTGCGCGGGCGGCATCAGGGAACCGTGCTCCCTGGCGGCTTTTTGGGCGGCTCCCCACGCGGTGTAGGCGCTGTTGGACTTGGGGGCGCACCCCAGGTAGATGACCAGCTCCGCAATGGCCAGCTCCCCTTCCGGAGAGCCCAGCCGTTCGTACGTGTCCCACGCGGCGATGGCCATCTGGAGCGCGGCGGGGTCCGCCAGGCTGATGTCTTCCATCGCAAAGCGGGTCAGGCGGCGCAGCAGGTAGAGAGGGTCCTCCCCGCCCTGGAGCATGCGGGCGGCCCAGTACAGGGCCGCGTCCGTGTCCGAGCCGCGCAGGGATTTGTGCAGGGCGCTGATCAGGTTATAGTGGCCCTCCCTGTCCTTGTCGTACACCGGGGCGCGCTGCTGGACGATTTTCAGCAGGGCTTCCGTGTCCAGGACGTCCTCCGGTTTGCACAGGTCAAAGACGCTTTCCATCAGGTTGATGAGGTAGCGGCCGTCGCCGTCCGCCAGGTCCACCAGGGTGGCGCGGGCTTCCGGAGTGAGCGGCAGCTTCCGCTGAAGGAGGGATTCCGCCCGTTCAATGATGCTGTCCAGGGCGGCGGCGTCCAGCGCGTGCATGACGAAGACCTTGCAGCGCGAGAGCAGGGCGCTGTTGAGTTCAAAGGAGGGGTTTTCCGTGGTAGCGCCCACCAGCGTGACGGTGCCGTTTTCCACATAGGGGAGGAAGCCGTCCTGCTGGGCGCGGTTGAAGCGGTGTATTTCATCCACGAACAGGAGGGTGCCTTCCCCGTATTCCCGGCGTTTGGCCGCCTCGTCAAAGGCTTTACGCAGGTCCGCCATGCCGGAGAAGACGGCGGAGAGCGCCACGAAGTGCATGGACGTGCGCGTGGCCAGAATGCGCGCCAGCGTGGTTTTTCCGCAGCCGGGCGGCCCCCACAGGACGAAGCTGGTCAGTTTGCCGGAGTCCGCCATGCGCCGTATGGGGCCGTCTTCCCCCAGAAGATGGTCCTGCCCCACGATTTCAGCCAGTGCGGACGGCCTCAGGCGGTCCGCCAGGGGACGGTCCGCAAAGGCGGCGAACAAGCTGGGGGCGTCGTCTTTTTTCATGGTGCCCATCGTACGCCGCCCGGAGGGGAAAGGCAAGGGAGGGATGGCGGCACCGCTGCTGTTTGCCTGTCCCGGCGTGTCATGGAGAACTGTCCGGAAAGGGTTTTTGTGCCTGGACGGAGGAAAAGAGAAAGACATGGAGGGGAAAATGTGTATCATGGCCGCCATGATGCGCTTTTTCCGCCCCTTTTTCGTGCTGATGCTTTCCGGCGCGGCCTGCATGGCCGCCCAGGGACAGGAGCAGATCATTCCCCGGCCGGTTTCCGTGAAATATGGGGAAAAGGGACCGGAGGGAGGCATCGTTCTGGATGCCGGAAGCCGCATCGCCTGCCGGGAAAAGGACCCCGGATTCCAGAAGCAGGTCCGTTTTCTCCAGCAGTTTTTAGCGCAGGGAACAGGGCTTTCCCTGAACGGAGGGGAGGGGACGAATGCCATACGCATTGAAAAGGACGCCTCCCTGAAGCAATACGGTCCGGAAGCCTACAGGCTGGAAGTGAAGCCCGGCCTGATTTCCATCCGCGCCGCTTCCCCCAAAGGCGTCTATTACGCCGGGCAGAGCCTGGCGCAGATGCTTCCGCCGGCCTTTTTCGACAACCGCGCGGACAAGTCCGCCACGGTCTGGAAGGTGGCGGACAAGCCGTTTTCCATGCTGGATTACCCCCGGTTTTCATGGCGGGCCTTCATGCTGGACGAGGCGCGGCATTTTTTCGGAGAGGAGGAGGTCAAGAAGCTGATCGACCAGATGGGGCTGCTGAAGATGAACGTTCTGCACTGGCATTTGTCCGATGATGCGGGATGGCGCATCCAGATTAAAAAGTACCCTAAACTGACGTCCGTGGGCAGCAAAAGGAAGGATACGGAAGTGGAGACCTGGGGGAGCGGCAAGTATGCCGGCAAGCCCCATGAAGGATTTTATACGCAGGAGCAGATCAGGCGCATTGTGCGCTATGCGGCGGAGCGCAATATCACCATTGTGCCGGAGATAGACGTGCCCGGCCATTCCGCCGCGGCCATCGTCTCCTACCCGGAACTGAAGCTTTCCGCTCGCCCCCTGCCGGAGATTCCCGTCAGCTTCAACGACGGAGCTGCCTTTGACCCCACCAGCGAGCGCACCTACCAGTTCATCGGGGACGTGATGACGGAGCTGGCCTCCCTCTTTCCGGGAGGAATCATCCACATTGGCGGCGACGAAGTGCGCTACAAGAAGTACTGGGAGGGTGTTCCCCATATTGAGGCGTTCATGAAGAAGAAGGGCATCAAGACGTTCCCGGACCTCCAGATCATGTTTACGAACCGCATTTCCGGGATGCTCGCCAAAAAAGGGGTGAGGACGATCGGCTGGAATGAAATCCTGGGTTCCGACGTTCACCATGACGGGAGCCAGGGGGCCGCCCTGGGACGTCTGGACGGAAAGGCGATCATCCATTTCTGGTACGGGTCCGACAAGATCGCCACCAAGGCGATCGAGGACGGCCACCAGGTGGTCAATTCCACCTCCCACATGACCTACATCAACAAGGACGAGCAGAAGCTGCCCCTGTCCAAGTCCTATTCCTTTGAGCCCGTTTTCCCCGGATTAAAGCCCAAGCACCATGACCGGGTCCTCGGGCTGGGATGCCAGGTGTGGACGGAATGGATTCCGGATGCGGACAAGCTGGAGCGGCGCGTGTTCCCGCGCATAGCCGCTTATGCGGAGACAGGATGGAGCCGGAAGGAAGACAAGAATTACCAGGATTTCCTGAAGCGCCTGAAGGGGTATGTGGAGATTCTGGATGCTCAGGGCATCAACTACGGGGAAACCCGCTAGAGCCGCCGGACGGAGCGGCGGAGGCAGGGTTTTTCCGCTATTCACGAGGGCGGGACGATCAGGGAATTCCCTTTTTAGCGGAGATTCCAGCAAGGTATTTTGAAGCGTTTTTTCCGCCGTGGCATGACACGGACGGAAGGCGCTTGCGGATCATGAGTTGACGTTTTTTCCGGATTTGTTCCTGCGTCACCCTCTGGCATGAAATCAACAAATGTGCCTGATCCTTTCTCCAACTGGCAAGGGATGGAGTTTAAAAGACCGTTTGAATCCCGAATATAACCATCAATATAGATATAGGAGAATCATACGATGTCATTTATGTCGTCACACTATCATCAGCTTTACACCCCGGAAGATACGGCCGTGGTATTCATCGACCATCAGCCCCAGATGACCTTTGGCGTAGCCAACATCAACCGGGCGGACCTGATCAACAACGTTACCCTGCTGGCCAAGGCCGCCAAGTTGTTCCAGATTCCCACCATCATCACCGCCGTGGAAACGGAAGGCTTTTCCGGATATGTCTGGCCGCAGCTGCTGGACGTGTTCCCCGGCCAGCACGTGATCGAACGCACGTCCATGAATTCCTGGGATTCCGACGAGTTCCGCAAGGCCATCAAGGCGACCGGACGCAAGAATATCCTGCTCACCGGCCTTTGGACGGAAGTTTGCGTGACCTGGCCGGCCATTGAAATGATGGGCGACGGATACAATATTTACGTGGTGGAAGACTGTTGCGGCGCCACCTCCCGTGATGCCCAGAAGGCCGCTCTTTCCCGCATTACCCAGGCGGGGGGAACGCGGCTGACAACCATTGCCGCCATTCTGGAATTCCAGCGCGACTGGAAGAACAAGGAACATTACGATGCCCTGATGAATCTGCTCAAGCAGCAGGGCGGAGCCTATGGCGTAGGCGTGGAATACGCTTACACGATGATTCACCACGCTCCCCAGTCTGCGGTGTCCCCGCAGGTGGTGAAGCATGATAATTAATTGATCCAGGAGCGTTCCCCTGCCGGAAAGTCCGTATTTGCGGGCTTTCCGCCGGAGGAAGCTCCGGAAACACTTAACACTGCATGAAGGCCATGGACCCTTCCGATGAAGTGACTGTAGTTGTGCGCCGGCATATTCTTCCGGGCCATGAAGCCCAGTTTGAGCATGCCATGCGGGATTTTGTCAATTTTGTACTGGCCTGTCCCGGGCATGTGGGCATCAGCGTCTTGAGGCCGAATGACGGGAACGGGGAATATGTGGTGGTGGACCGTTTTGCCAATGCCGCCGCCAGAAAGGCCCTGGTTTCCTCCCCTGAGTATGAACGCTGGATGAAGTTGCTGGGGGCCCATACGGAAGGCGAACCGGACATGCAGGAGATGAACGGGCTGGACGCCTGGCTGAACCAGCCGGGCAGCCCCATGAAGACGCCTCCGCGTTACAAGACGGCAGTGGCCACCTATCTGGGGGTGTGCGTCGTCATTTTTCTTTTGAATATTACTGTGGGAGACCTGATTCACAGCCTGCCCGCATGGCTTTCCTTTCTCTTCTTCAATGCCTGCGTGGTGGCTCTGCTGACCTGGGTGTTCATGCCGCTGATCAGCCGCATGCTGTCTTCCTGGCTTTTCAGCCGGCAGGGAGAAGCGGCTGCGGAGACAATCCCTAACCATAATGAAAATAGTGAAAAATAATGAAAAAGTTTACGCCGATTTGATGATCTCAAACGGCAAGATAGCAACGCTGGATGAACGCGGCACCATGGCCGAAGCCGTTGCCGTGAAGGATGGAAAAATTCTGGCTGTCGGTTCCGACGAAGACATCGCCAAATACAAGGGGCCGGATACCCAGGCCATAGACGCCGGGAAAAGAACAGTTATTCCCGGCCTGAACGATTCCCACCTCCACGTCATCCGCGGCGGCCTTAATTACAACATGGAACTGCGCTGGGACGGCGTGCCCTCCCTGGCGGACGCCCTCCGCATGCTCAAGGAGCAGGCCAGAAGAACCCCTCCCGGCCAATGGGTGCGCGTGGTAGGCGGCTGGAGCGAGTTCCAGTTTGCCGAACGCCGCATGCCCACGCTGGAGGAGATCAATGAAGTGGCTCCGGATACGCCCGTGTTTGTCCTGCACCTGTACTGCCGCGCCATGCTCAACAAGGCCGCCCTGCGGGCCTGCGGGTACACGAAGGATACGCCCAACCCTCCCGCCGGAGAAATCCAGCACGACAGCGACGGCAACCCGACGGGCCTGCTGATTGCCCGGCCGAATGCCACCGTTCTTTACGCCACGCTGGCCAAGGGACCCAAGCTGCCCGTGGAGCACCAGATCAATTCCACCCGCCATTTCATGAGGGAACTCAACCGTCTGGGATTGACCAGCATCATTGACGCGGGAGGCGGCTACCAGAATTATCCGGAGGATTACGAGGTGATTGAAGAATTGCACAAGCGCGGGGAAATGACCGTGCGCATTGCCTACAATTTGTTCACCCAGAGGCCCAAGGAAGAGAAGGAAGATTTTGCCAAGTGGATCAAGATGACGGAACCCGGGGAAGGGGACGATTATTACCGCTGCAACGGCGCGGGCGAAATGCTCGTTTTTTCCGCCGCGGATTTTGAAGACTTTCTGGAACCCAGGCCGGACCTTCCCGCAGATATGGAGTCCGAATTGAAGGGCGTAGTCAGCCTGCTGGCCGCCAATAAATGGCCGTTCCGCCTCCACGCCACCTATAATGAGAGCATTTCCCGCTTTCTGGATGTGTATGAGGAGGTGAACCGGGAGATTCCCTTTGAAGGGCTGCACTGGTTCTTCGACCACTGCGAGACCATCGACGAAAAGAACCTGGAACGTGTGAAGGCGCTGGGCGGGGGCATTGCCGTGCAATGCCGCATGGCCTACCAGGGCGAATATTTCATGGACCGCTACGGGAAGGAAGCGGCGGAACATACTCCCCCCGTCCGGAGGATGCTGGAAATGGGCATTCCCGTGGGAGCCGGAACCGATGCCACCCGTGTGGCCAGCTACAATCCCTGGGTGTCCCTGTACTGGCTGACCACCGGGAAGACCGTGGGCGGCGCGCGCATGTACCGGGAGGAAGATTGCCTTTCCCGCGAGGAGGCTCTGCGCCTGTACACTCAGGGCAGTACCTGGTTTTCCTCGGAAACGGGCAAGAAGGGAGCCATTGCCCCCGGGCAGCTTGCGGACATAGTCGTTCTAAGCGAGGATTATTTCACCGTTCCGGAGGAAGATATCAAGAAGATCGAGTCCGTGCTGACCATCATGGACGGCAAGATCGTTTACGCCACGGGTCCGTTCAAGGATCTGGACCCGGAACCCATTCCGGTGCTGCCGGAGTGGTCGCCGATTGCGGTATTCGGCGGTTACGGCGCGCCTCTGCACCCGAAAAAGGCGGCCCGCGCGGGCGTACCCTTCCAGCAGGAACATCAGCATTCCTGCCATTGCCATGAACATGGCTGCATGCATTCCGCTTTCATGCTGATGGAGGGGATGGCCAATGCCTCCCGTCCCAAATACTCCGATTTCTGGGGCTCCGGGTGTGGATGCTTCGCGTTCTGACGGTAAACTTATGCGAAGCTCCGGCGCTCCGTCTCCTGCAAAGGGACGGAGCGTTTCCTTTTTCCGGAAAAGAGAGGAAATGCGGGGCCTTGCCCGTTTCCGTCCCCTACAGGACTTCCCGGTACAGGGAAATCTCAATGGCTTCTTCCGTCATGTCGCTGAGCAGGGGGATGATGCGCTGGAAGTGTTCGGAATCCGCGTGGACGTCCACGGCCGCCTGGTCCTTCCATTCTTCAATGAAAGTCAGGATATAGGGATCGTCCATGTCCTCGTACAGGTGGTAGGATATATTGCCGGCTTCCGCGCGGCTTTTTTCCACCAGTTCCCTGGCGGTAGCGATGAATTGGTCCCTGGCTCCGGCTTTGACGGTGCTTTTGGCGGTGATTTTGATCATGGCTGTCGATAATTTGGCTTCCGGCAGAGTAAGGGGGGCCGGGAGGAGGTGTCAATCATCCTTTTGGGACGTTCCGGTCATTATTCCACCTCGTGGAGATTTTTCAGCAGTCTGGCCCGTGTCTCCCGGGTGTGTTCCACTCCGGGCATGCAGGAGCGCCCGCGGTAGAGGCCTATGATTTCCAGTCGATTTTCAATGTCCGGACCGTACAGGTCCTCCGGGTCCGCAGAGGGATAGTTGGAGGAAGGGCCTCTCAGCATTTTGACCTGCATGGTGGCCAGATTGAGCAGGCATATCTGGATTTCATTGGTGAAGAGAAGACTGCCTTCATTCCGGCCCCCGGCAGGCCGCAGCCTGTAGATGGTAATGGCGCTTCCTCCTCCCGGGTTGATCAGGATGGAAGGGAAGACGTACTTGTGTCCATTCGCGTTCCGGACGACCAGGTCGAAGTCGCTTTCCCCAAAGAACCTGTTGGTGACGCGTGAGGAAATGAGGATTTCCGGCGCGTTTTCCTCCGGCAGGGGAATGGGCGTGGATATCAGGAACGCGGAGCCCGGAGGCAGTTCCGGCACCGGGAGGGTGATCGTGAAAAGGTCAATGATGAAAATGATGACGCCGATGATCAGAAACAGGCAGATTCCCCTGTTCCGGAGCCGGCAGGCCAGTCTGGCCGTGCTTTCTCCCGGATTCAGCGTGTCTTTGATGCCGTCACGGTGCATGTAGTAGTTAGTCAGCCGGGAGATAACGGCCAAGGCTCCCGCCAGGGCCAGCAGCCGTGCCAGTATGAAAACCGCTTCTTCCCAGGTTTTCCCCGTGCGGATGGCGGAGAAAAGGCATGAGACGAGAAAGGTCAGCACCGTAAGCAGGATGATGAACGCCAGGCAGCCGGAAGGGGCGGCGCGGACCGGAATCCATTCCCTGCCGCGTTTGCTGTAGTGGTGGAGAACCAGCGCGGCGAGCAGGAACGCGATGATGGCCAGAGTGGAATAAAAATGCTGAAACAGGTAGTCAGGCATGGAGGCTGATGATGCTTGCGCATTGTGTCTTTTGTAACTGGCTCCGCGCCCGGTTCCGGGAAAAGGGGTACGGGGAAGGGACCGCTCCGGGGTGCGGAACGGCTGGATGTGTTCCGGATTCCTCCGTTATACGGAAAAACCCGGAGGAAAGGGAAGATTGTCAGTTCCGGACCGGTTCCGCCTGGATTTTTTTGAGCTTCGCGAAACGGGGAAGGGAGTGTTCCTTCCGCATGGACGTTTCCCCCTGGATGAGCGGAAGAACATAGTCGATGAACGGCTGCTCCATTCCGTTGCCGCGGGGATTGATCCATTCGCGCGGCACCAGTTTTTCCACGTTGGCTACGTCCGTGAGGCCGATGAGCTTGGCCTTGCAGACGTACTGCCCGTTTTCCGTGCTTCTCTCGAAAGCCACCATTTTGTCCGTCTGCCCGGCCACGGCCGCTTCCACAGCGGCCTTTCCGGCCATGTAGGCTTCGTCAATGTCCGTTTTGGAAGCGACGTGGGAGGCGCAGCGCTGGAGCAGGGAGAGTTCAATGCTCCGGACCTTGGCCCCGGTCTGTCGTTTGACGGATTCCGCCAGCATGGCGCCCAGGCCGCCCAGCTGGGTGTGGCCAAAGACGTCCTTGTCTCCTGATTCCGCGATGAAACGGCCATCCGCGTGCCGCACCCCTTCAGAGACGGCCACCATGCAGCTTCCCTTGCTCCGGTAAATGCCGTTTACGTCCTGCCAGAATTCTTCCATGTTGAACGGAACTTCCGGCAGGTAAACCAGGTCGGGGCCGGCTCCGGCATAAGTGGCCAGGGCCGCGGACCCGGCCAGCCAGCCGGCATGGCGGCCCATGATTTCCACGATGGTGACGCGACCCTTGTCGTACACGCGCAAGTCCTGGTGCACTTCCATGCAGGAAGTGGCTATGAATTTGGCGGCGGAGCCGAAGCCCGGACAGTGGTCCGTGCCGTAGAGGTCGTTGTCAATGGTCTTGGGGATGCCGATCACGCGGCATTCATACCCGGACTGCTGCATGAATTTGGAAATCTTGTTGCAGGTGTCCATGGAGTCGTTGCCGCCGTTGTAGAAAAAATAACGCACGTCGTACTTGCGGAATACTTCCAGAAGGCGGCGGTAGTCCGCATCGTCCACGGAGGGATCAGCCATTTTGTAGCGGCAGGAGCCCAGGGCGGATGCGGGGGTGTATTTAAGCAATTCCAGTTCTTCCGGGTCCTCCAGGGCCATGTCGTACAGGCGTTCGTTCAGCACTCCTTCAATGCCGTTGGCGGCCCCCAGCACGCGCGTAACATGCTCGCATTGCAGGGCTGTCTGAATGGCTCCCAAAGCGCTGGCGTTGATAACGGCGGTAGGACCGCCGGACTGCCCGATGATGCATGCTCCTTTTAATGCGTTCATGGAGGAATGTTGGATGAGAGAGGTGCCTGTTTTCGCCTCCGCCGCCGTGTTTTCGCGCCGGGAACAAAATCAAGTTTGACCCTATCTGCACGCCGGAGGGATGTCAAACATTATCAGCCTCCGGGTTTTTCCCCCGAATACCGGAAAATGCGGGATATGGCGGCCGCCGGGATTTTTCCGTTCCTTTTTCAGAGCGGGATAAAGCATTCGGCAAGGGAGGATGTCGCAGACAAACGGATAAGAGCGTTCCGTGCGCGGCCTCATGCCCCGATCCCGGAAAGCGGAGCATGATGGATACGGGGAATGTGCCGCCGTATGCGGAAGGAAGGCGGATGCCTTTTCTCTCTTTTCAATAGCCGACGGGGACGTCCGTTGAATTGCCCGGCTTTTTGCAGGAACGAAAGCAACGCAAGACGGTCACGAGGATGCCGGGACGGGACGCTGGATGACGGATTGCCCCGGATGGAGTTCCGGAATGACGGAGATGCTTTTGAGGTGCTTGCCGGAGATCAGGGAACGGAGCATCCGGATGAGCTTGTGGACCGTTTTGGTGGAATTTTCCTCGTAATAGGTAATGGCGGGAAACAGCCGTTCCATGAAAGGCTCATACGTCAGGCTTACCAGGCTGAGCTGGCCGGGGATGCTCAACTGGCGGGCTTCCACGTAGGAAAGGATGGGAATGATCTGGTTGCCGCGCGTAGCCACCAGGGCGGACATGTCCGGGTGTTCCGTGAAAGCCCTGGTCAGGTGTTCGAAGAAAGCAGGGGTTTCAAAGGGAGTGGGAATCAGAACGGGATTCCAGCCCTGTTCCGAAAAACCGAAGAAGCCTTTCTGCATCAGGTGGTGGCCTTTCAAAGGATCCGGAGGGAGGCACAACCCTACGGTTCTGTGCCCCTTGTTCCACAAATGCCGTGCCGCATGATGGGTGGTTGCGGCCCAGTGGCGGTCCAGATAGGGCAGGTTGCTGCTTTGATAGGAAGTCCCGCGGACAATGCAGGGAATGCCGTGTGTCTTGAACCAGAGCTGGGATTGCTCCGAGGAACGGTGAAGAATCCAGCAGACGCATTCCGATTTGCCCACCAGCTTGGCAAGCCGTTTGTCCGGATTGTTGCCCAGAAGCCAGGGGGCTTCAAAGATGCGCACGCTGATTCCGTCCTCCTCCAGAATTTTCAGGATGGTATATACTTCCACTAGGACGCTTTGCGCCAGTCTTTTGATTGGCTGAGACGTCAGAAAGCCAATGGTGGCCTTTTTTTCCTGGATGGGGAAGGAGGAGGCGTCCGGCCCCATGTTGTCTGCGGCGGCTTTCAGAATACGTCTTGGCACCTTGATTCGTGCCGGGGCAATCCAGTTTTCCTTCTCCAGAATGGTCAATGCCTTTCTGACCGTCTCCCGGCCCACGGATAATCTGTTGCCCAGTTCCCGCTCGCCGGGCAATACGTTGACCAGGCTTCCGCTGAGAATCATTTGCTTGATTTTATTGGCCACATTTTCTGCCAGTGAAAGGGCTGGTGCTGGATTCATATATTCTTCTAGTACGTCTTGAAACACGGGAATTCGAGCCATTTGTTGAGCCTTTCCGACCGGAAAGGTTCGGCTGCGTCGTCCGCATATTGATAAGACATTCTATCTCTGTTAAATATTCAGATTATTGTGAAGTCTGGTCTTTTTTATTCGGAGGAGGATGTCCGGGCACTTCCATATAGTGTTTTTGTTGAAAGATTTATAATATCTCCTGAAACAGTCGGGAATGAAGGGACATGTTTTTTATATTCTTATTACAAGCATATTATAACTATTTGTCCGTGATTTGCGTTTTTATATGCGGAGACAGTCCCGTTTTGAACGATTTCCGAACATGGCTTTCTAAAGGGTTTGCACGGTCCGCCTTTCAAGTGGAATATTCCTGGATGAGCATTAAAGGAGCGCTGCACGTCCGTACCTGGCAAGGCTCCGATGGGACGGCTTGAGGTGAAGGGCCGAGTTGTTCCGATACGATGTTTTATGCAAGTATGGGGTTGTCCGGTCACAACTGGCATCTGCCATTTGTCTTGATTGAGCTTATGTTTGTTCTATTCGGTTCTTTCAGTATTTCCACAGGGAAGCACCATCATTTATCATTGGTCCAAACAGCTCATCAATATTCGCACATGGGGAACAGCAATGGGACGGTTTTCGATGGAACTTGAGATGATAGAGCATTAATAATCAACATAATATTCCAGGAATTATTCATAAACAGGGGGTGTAATCGCTGTTCCTCCTGATGGATAATTTCCGGGGAGATTCTGCATAAAGATATTGCCGGAATTCTGAAGCGATTGGATGATTGCCGCATCTGGGAAAACCTTACGTGTCTGATTGGAATAAATAAATGAAGGTGTCCTTCATTGCCATTTTCTCCGATGAATGAAAACTGCCCCCCGGTTGCGAACGGTAAGGCAATGAAGTATTCGACTCATTCATAGACAATAATCAAAGAATAATCATGAATAAAATTACTCCTAACGACGGAAGCTCGCGGCATCTCAGAATGAACTCTCAGAATGAACTGAATGGGCCTATGGAGAATGGCAGCCCCCATGTTACAGAAAAAAAAGATACCGCGCGGGCCGCCCAGGCAAATATTTACGCAGTTGATTCCAAATCAGCTATGGCAGCCTCTAATACGTATGTCGGACATACATCCATTTATATCACAGACGAAGAACGTAAAATGTGAAATGCCAAGCAGGATACTCTTGTGAACGCTTCCGGCAATATGGATTTTGCGGGTAATCTCACGGCCCGTGGGGGCATCGACATTCCCCTCGACGTTTCCCCCATTACCTCCACCAGCGGCATCAACAGGTTGCTGGCTTCCGGTCTGTCTGTCGTTTCCGAGGCGTTCAGTCCTCAATCCTACTTGTCGTCTTTCAAAACTTATGGGGACAACGTATCTGTGCAACAGCCCGTTCCGGGCATGTGCTGGCAGTTGTTTAATTCGGCTTCGCCTCTCGCTCCAGTTCCAGGGACGGTTGAGGTTAATTATTTATCTCCGTTTGTTGGAGTTAACAATTATTCGGGCTGGCGGGGATTTTTGCTTCCTGTCATGCTTGGTACCAACGGCGAACGAACGCCACGCAAGTTAACATTTTATGTCGGTTCCTTATCTCTATTTGAATGTGTGGTATCTACAGCAGCGGATATCGACACTTTCACCGTCAGTCCTAGAAATGGTACGGGTTTTCCTTTTGCCCGTATTTTTGACGTAACGTTTTACATGATTAAAGATTCAACACTTTCTCCCGAAGGGTATCCGGTGAGGGTGCGTGAGTTGATTTACGACAAGGAAAGCGCCCGATATATGCTCCATACTACTGTATCTGTCATTCCTTCCTTCAATACCAATCCGTCCTGCAATATGTTCATATCCTATCAGCAGGCAAATTTGTCTGCGGCCAATCCTGCCGGATTATGGATAGGAAGCAATGGCTATGATGGGCAAAGATTATTGAGGATTGCCGATTTGCACGCAGTGAGAGATACATTTGGCTATATGGGTAGGAATAACATCTATTGGGATTGTGGCGCAGGGATGATTTATCTTGGCGCACTCCGGCATATTTTGGCCCCGGGCAATAGTCAGCCCAATGGGGCTTATTACGCTTTCAAGTCATTGGAGACCAGATTGATCCAATCAACTTCAACGGAAGAGTTTATATCTTATGAATAAGGTAGGGATTCAGATATGATTCTCTTTCTGCGGAGAGGGGGCAAGTTTTAACTTGCCCCCTCTACGGTGACGCGGAGGGATACGCGCATGCCAGTTTTCATCCTCCGGGTGGTATTCCCGTCCAAGGACTATTTGGTTTTTGTGGATGGATGGCAAAGGAGAGAATGGTATCAATAGTATGCTCATTTTGCCAGGTGCATCATGAGTTTTATGAGTTCGTTCTCTTGCTCGGATTTGCACAAATGATTTATGAGAAGTTTAAAAAATAAAAACCCGCCTCGCAGGAGACAGGTATTTTAGATGATTTTGGTACCGACGGTGGGACTCGAACCCACACTCTTTTGGAACTCGATTTTGAGTCGAGCGCGTCTACCATTCCGCCACGTCGGCATGTGCATTGCGGGGATTAAGCATCAACCGCCGGGGAGAGTCAAGAATTTACTGTGGAATGAATGTGGGGCCGTTCCGGAAAAACGGAGGGAATCCGCCGTGGATTCCCTCCGTGTGTCTTTTCAAATAATCAGAACGAGTAGCGCACGGTGGCGGTGACGCTCTGGTTGGTCATGTTTTCCCGGCATTCCAGGTGATAGAAGGCTCCGGCGCTCCAGGCGCCGGAGATGGCCCAGTTCAGCCCGGCGTTGACGATGAGGGCGTGGCGTCCGGGATAGATGCCATCCACCCGGAACGCGCTGCCGAACGCATCCGTTTTCACGGATGCGTTCCGTCGGGAGACGTCTCCCGCGTACGCGACAGTCGCTTGAGGCATAAGAATTTGTCCTTTGCCAACTGCGATTTGTTTTTGCCAGGTGAAGCCGACGGGAATGCTCCAGTTCTGTACGGAACCGTCCCGGTACCAGGCGGCGCCGGAACCGGAACGTTCCCCGAAGGAGCCTTGGGAACCGTTCAGGAATTCGATTCCTGCGAAGGGCTTCAGGATATCCGTGTTACTGAGCCGGATGTTCCAGGTCCCTTTCAGGCCGAAGCCGTAAATATCATCGTTCCAGGAGGCTGTAGTGGGGCTGTCTCCCAGCGTGCCGTCCGCGTCGTTGTCCATGCGGCCATAGGTGAAGTAGCCGTCGATGTCCAAGCTGTTTCCCCCGTGCAGGTCGCGGTGGTAGCGCTGGTAGAGCGCGAACATCAGCCCGTCCTGGTCCGCCTTGAACTGCTTGTCCGCAGAGTGGAAGGAGCCGAAGGTCTGGCCGAAGGCCGCCCCGGTAATCCAGCCTTTTACGCAGGAGTAGTCCATGCCCAGGGCATAGCCGCCGCCCTTGTAGTCAAAGCCGGAGATTCCTGCGGATGAGGATACGTTCATAAAATCCCCCAGGCCGGAGAACCAGACGTTGCGCCTGCCCGGACCGCGGAAGTCAAGCTGGGAGGCCGCCGTATGGGCGAAGCTGTCCACTACCCGAACGGAGGACCACAGCGTGTTGGCGATGCGGGAGGCTTCCTGCCCGCGCAGGGCTTTCACGGCGTCCAGATTGATTTTCCCGTTGAAGATCAGGTGCAGTCCGTCGGCGGCTACGGTGAAGCCGGTGTCCGTAACCAGGTCGGTGCGTCCTTTCAGCGTGGGGGCGATGCCGGTCAGGTCCCACAGGTCTCCGTCCGGATCAATAACGGTGCCGGGATCCAGGTTGACCAGGGACAGGGAGAAGCTCTGTTCCGAGTTGAAGAGCAGATTGTCCCCGATGACCACGTTGACGTGGGCTCCGTCCACATAATAAGTGGAAGAGACGTTCAGTTGGGAATAGGTGTCCGCACCGGTATGGGCGGCGTCTGCCGGAGTCGTTCCGTTGACGAAGAACGTGAATTCCTGCACTCCTCCCCAGGCGTTGAGGCCTCCTTCATAGTTGTGGCAGCCGGCGGAGGATTCTCTGCCTAGAACCAGTTCACTGCCGTAGTATTTGACGAGTCCCTTGAAGGTGCCGGAGCCGGATATGGAGGAACCGCTGTTGGTTTCCACGGCGGACAGGACGGTGGAGCCGTTCAGCACCAGGTGTCCGGGAACGTCCGGACGGGCGAATGATTCCCCCAGGGTGACGGTTCCGCCTTCCACGCCCAGGCTGGCATCCCTGCCGTCCAGAATGAGGGTGGCGTTGTTCGTGATGGCGACGTTTTCCGCCTTGTAGGAGCCGCCGGCGACAATCGTGCCGTCCCTGGCGGTGACGTTGAGATTTCCGAAGGCTCCTTCGTTTGCGGCGGAGGCATGGTAACCGGCCGTGCCGGAGTTTTCCCAGTTCAGGGTTTGTTCCTCCGACAGCGTGAGCTGGCCGGAAGTGCCGCTGACGGAGCCGGAAGAAATGACGGCGTCCGACTGGCTCAGATCCGCTTCACCGCCTTCCAGAACGATGCCATGTTCGGGCAGGTCCTGTCCGATGATGACTTTGGATCCTTCCCCTATATGGATGCTTTCTCCGGGCTTCACGATGACGGGAGCGCCTTCACCCAGGAATACCTGGCCCTGGAGGCGGTAGGCCATGTGGTAGTTGTCCAGGTCAAAGCCGCCAACCTTGGGGGTGTACATGTCCTTGATACCCTGCCTGATCTGGTCCAGCGTGACGACCCAGGCGGTATCCGTGGTGTTGAGTACCGTGGTTCCCACCGTAGCGTTTTCGGCCAGGTCCAGATTGATGTCCAGACCGTTGGTTCCCACTTCCAGGGCGGTTCCCGCTGCATTCTGCACCAGGGTTCCGCTGATCAGCGTCATGTCTTTCGCAATGGTAAGCGTGCCTGTTCCGGACAGGGTGCCCAGATTGTTGACAAGGGCTCCGTCACGGAGAATTTGGGAGTCTCCGGTCAGGGTAACATTAGAGCCGTAGGCCACGTTGAACCGGTTGACCAGCCCGGCGGCTTTTTCCGTGGAGATGGTCCAGTTTGCCTTGTTGTCCGCACTGCCTGCATTGAGCGTAACGGAGGAGTGGTGGGTGGCGGTATCCGACTTGTTGGTGTTGACGGTCGTCCGCACCGTGTAGTCGAACAGTCCGGGATCGCTTCCCGTGCCGGAGAGCAGCGTGATGGTATCCACGGAGCTTTCCTTGCCGGAACCGCCCAGTTCCCAGATGCCGGTGATGGAGGCGCCTGCGTGCGAAACCGCGTACGTTAATTACGTACTGGAAGACAATAAAAAGTGTCGCAGAGTATAACAATGTTCCGAAGGAACGAGTAAAACTTGCATTAGATAATCTGCTTCGCCAAAAATATATTCAGGAATCAGAGCAGGTTGGATATAATGGCAAGATTGTTGACGTGTTGATCGTCGACTGGGATCGGGTTCAAAAAGATGGGATATGGTCGAAAAACTAAGACAGGAATGAACTGGGAGGCACTTGCGGAGAACGGCAGTGCCTCTTTTCCATTAATTTCTAATTGATTTTTCTACTAATTTGTTGTATAATAGTAACCATTCAGGACGACCCCTCCTCCACATTCGCATTTCGAACACTTCGTGTTCTTTTCTCGCCTTTGACA